>WNGN01000979.1_pt1 | contig 18452 bp, 17 predicted proteins | sample 5400561 | NCBI WGS metagenome assembly WNGN01 (sample SAMN13153379, study PRJNA577476) | soil metagenome | isolation source: 115 cm soil or saprolite under Garry oak tree replicate 2 | place: USA:California | collected 2016-06-15
TGGTCGAGCGCGATGCCTTCATAGTCGTGATAGGCGAGATCGTGCGTCACAAAATGCGCGGTCTGGTTCATCGGCAGCAGCCCTTCCATGCAGCTCGCCACCGCGGTGCCGTCGGGCGTGTGCAGATGAAGCACGCAGCCGGCATCCTCGCGTACTTCGTGAATCGCCGAATGGATGGTGAAACCCGCAGGGTTGATGCTGTAATCGCTCTTGCTGAGCTGGTTGCCGTCAAGGTCGACCTTGACCAGGCTCGACGCCGTGATCTCGTCGAACATCAAGCCATAGGGGTTGATCAGGAAATGATGATCCGGTCCCGGCACCCGCGCGGAGATATGGGTATCGACCAGATCGTCCCAGCCATAATGCGCGATCAGACGATAGCAGGCGGCGAGATTGACCCGCTGGTTCCATTCAGCCTCCGTCATGTCCGACGGTACTTCCTTCAGGCGAGCTTCCGCTGGTGACATGATCGGTTCTCCCGTATCGACCGTTGATTTGCTGAGCAAGACTAGCCCCGCGCTTGTTTCGCAGCAAGGCACGGGGTTCGCGTGGCAGTTATGCCATTCCAACCAGGTTTTGCGCGCCTAGAGCGGGATGACTTTTCTTCGAATCGTCATCCCGCTCTATCTTTTTGTTTGAGCATGATCTCCGCGCAAACGCTTCGCGTTTGTCGCGAGGGAAAATCGGTGCCCACTTTTCCGGATCATGCTCTACGGCGCCGGAATTGCCAGCAGGCTGGAAATGCTGCGCCCGCGGATATCGTAGACGCGCGCGAACACCACGTCATCGCGCTTGATTTCCACCATCACCGGCGCGGTCAGACCCTTGCAGTAGAACTCGCCGAGCGTCATCGCAAAGTCGGCCGCATGGCTATCCCAGCCGATCGTGAAGTCGGGGCCGAGGGCTACTTGCGCTGGACGCTGCGGACCGCACACCGCGACCTTCCATTTGCGTCCCCGCGGCGGGGCTTCCTGCCGCTCGATCAGTTCCTCGCGCAGGCCATCGGATGCCTGCTTCAGCGCGAGGCCCCAGTAATCCAGCATGAACATGCTGTCGGCCGATCGAACCGTGCCGGCGATATGATTGAAGTGCGTATATTGGTAGGGGTGCAACCGGATCATTTCGCCGAGCGGCAACAACAGGCCGAACGCGAAAACGGCCAAGGCTGCGGGCTGCCAACTGCGACGATTTTCCTTCAGCCAGTTCATTCCCTGCGCGAACGCTGTGCCGGCGAGCACCGTCATCGGTGGAATAACAAAAATGAAATGGCGGATGCCGTTGTAGAGCGCCGGGCGTTTCACCATCGCGACCACGAGCGGCAGCGTGGCCGCCAGCGTCAGCATCAGCAGGATGGTCTTGCGGCGGGCCGATACATCGGTGCGCGACAGCGACATGAACGTGCCCACGACACCGGCGATCGCCAGACCAAGCAGCACTTCGGGAAGCTGCAGCGCGAACAGGGTTGGCAGATACGACCATGGCATGTCAGGCACTGAGACCAGCGCGCCATCGAACATTTCCTTCCATGGCTTCTCGAAGAAGTGCGAGAAGTACGTCAGCGCATGGAAGGGATTGGCCGGCTCCATGATCGACCACGGCCAGATCAGCCCCATCACGAGGTAGCCGAGGACCAGGCCGGGCAGCAGCACATAGACAACATGTGCGAAGCGGTGAGCAGCCTCGCGCGCGCTGTGAGTATGAATTTCCTCCAGCAACAGCGGCATGAAGCCGGCAACGGCATAAACGAGCGCGAGCCCGCCGAGGATGCGCGAACCGATCGACAGGCCGGCGCCAAGACCGACGATCAGGATGGTCCGCGGCGAGGGCGAAGGATATTCCTCGGCCAGACGGACAAGGCCCAGCATCAGGATCACCATCGCAACGGCGAATGGCGCATCCTTCGGATTCATAAACATATGCCCGTAGAAGGTCGGACACAGCGCCAGCATCAGCAGCGCAGCGAGCCCCGCAAGCGGGCCGCCGACACGCCGGCCGAGCCGCCATGTCACCGCAAGACCGATCACACCGACGAACGCGCCGAGCAGGCGGCGAGTTTCAAACAGTTCGAGCGGGATGACCTTGTGCAGCAGCGCGGCAACCATGTCGAAGCCGCCGCCATACATGTAGAGATTGGCGAACGACAGCGCCCCGGTATCCTTGAAACCGGAACCATACATGCGCAACAGCAGATCGGCATATTCGGCGTGGGTGTAGTCGTCCCAGCCTAATCCATAATCGCGAAAGGTGAGGCTTGCGATCAATCCGACCGCCGCCAGCACGATGATGGCGAGGTCGTCGCAAGTCCGCTCGACCGAGCGCCGCGAGGGCGTGTCGATGGCCGAAGTCGTAATGGATGACATGGCTATTGGTAACCCGGAGTCCCTTTATGGCCCAGCGTAAGCGCTTTGAGCCTCATTCCCCGGCATCCATATAGCGCAGTTCCCTTACCAAGTAATTGGGAATTGTGGCTTAATTTTCCTGATGCAGTGCAACAATCGCCGCGAAGCAAAAAAATTGACGTGCCCAATTGGTGCTGCGGATCGGATTTAAGGTCGGTCAATGGAGTCTTTTGCGGGAACTGCACCCACATTTGTCCGTTGGCGGTGTGCACAATATGACGGTATCGTTGCCTTGGCGGCTTGCGAGCATTTCGGGCGCAGCCGGGGGTGAATTTGATGATGGTTGTGTTGTTGATCGGTGGGATTGGCGTGCTATTGGCCGGTCTCCTCACGGTCGGTCTTGGCATCCAGATGGACCTGAGTTTCGGCAATACCCTGATTCTGTCGGGTACTGTCGCGGCTTGCGCCGGGGCGATCATGCTCAGCCTCTGGGCAGTCGTTCGGGAACTGAAGAAAATAGCATTGCGGCTCGGCCTTGGTGTTCCGGCGGGAACCAGGGCAGCTCCAAGCGCCCCGCGCGATCAGGCCCCGGAAAAGGGCGGTTTCTCATTCAGCCGCGACCTGCCGTCAGTGGAAGAAGTAGACCATGCAGAGTTGCCGGCGCCGTCCACCGCACCATGGCAGGAGACCGCGGCGCGTGATCGCGGGCCGTCCGCGCCAGAGCCGGTGGAGGCCGCGCCAGCCGCCAAGCCGCGGCGTAATCTGCTGTTTTCCTCATCATCGCGGAAAGATCGCGAGCGTGCTCAGGGGCGAATGAGCGATCCTCCCGAGGCTGATCTCGGTCCAGAGCCGCGTCCCGAATCAAGCGAGGTTCCGCCGCCATCGTTCGACGATGCCTGGCCAAAACCGGAACGTTCGAGGGGCGATGCCCCAGCGCCGCGCCGTCGCGGTCGGACGCCACCGGCGTTTACCGAGGCAAACGCCGGGGCAGCTGCGGCAGATCGTTCCCCTACGCCCACGCAAGACCAGCCGCCGGTGACGATTCTCAAATCAGGTGTGGTCGATGGAATGGCCTATTCGTTGTATTCCGACGGCTCGATCGAGGCGCAATTGCCCGAAGGCTTGATGCGATTCGCGTCCATCGATGAACTGCGCGCGCATCTCGACCAGCGTTCATGACGAGGTGTACTTCCGGCGAACCTGCCTCGAAAAATAGAGTGCCGTTGTTCTTGTCACGTCAGCAGCAATCCGCTCATATTCGACAGTAGTGGAAGGTTCCGAAAGCGTATTGGTTGGCGCCGGATACTTTCCGATCCACAAGTTCCGAGCGTGATTACGATCTATGGAAGGTTCAGGCCATGACCGACGCTGCCGGCAAGAATTTCATCGACCTGACTGCGAGCATCGTGTCGGCCTATCTGCGCAATAATCCGACGCCGGCTTCCGAAATCCCGGCCCTGATCAGCCAAATTCACGCGGCCCTGCTGCGGGTCTCGACAGGCCGGGTCGAAGCGCCTCTTGAGCCCGCCAAACCCGCCGTTTCCGTGAAGAAATCGATGACTCCGGACTATCTGGTCTGTCTTGAGGACGGCAAGCGCTTCAAATCCCTGAAGCGCCATCTGCGCACGCAATACAGCATGACGCCGGAACAATACCGGGACAAATGGGGCCTGCCGGCGGATTATCCGATGGTCGCGCCGAATTATGCGGTGGCGCGTTCCCAACTCGCCAAAAAAATGGGGCTTGGCCAACAACGGCGACGGCGGAAATAGCTTTGGCCGCGCAAGGGCTATGGCCGGCCCGGCGGCGCGAATTCTCTCAACGGTAACAGTGAACTGTCAGGAGGCCGCGGCAACCGCTTCGCGCGCGTCGGAGCGAATGCGCTCGACCATGGCGCGCAGGCCGTTGGAGCGTTGCGGCGTCAGGTGCTCGCGAAATCCGAATTCGTCGAATAGCGCGATGGCGTCGGTGGCAAGAATCTCTTGCGGCCTATGGCCGGAATAAAGTGTCAGCAGGATTGCGATCAGTCCGCGCACGATATGCGCGTCGCTGTCGCCGAGATAATTCAGCACCGGTTCGCCGCCGTTGCCGCGGTCGATCTGCTTGGAGAGCCAAACCTGGCTGGCGCAGCCTTGCACCTTGTTGGTCGGGGAATGCTCGGCTTCGGACATCGGAGCCAGGGTGCGGCCGAGTTCGATGACATACCGATAGCGGTCGTCCCAATCGTCCAACAGCTCAAAATTATCCCTGATTTCGTCGATCTTCATCATGTCCCGCGCTCAATCCCACAGCCATATATAGGATCTCGGGAGACCGAAAGCGATATTGCCGGATCACAATCGACATGGTTCCGGGGCCTGATTTGCCGTTAGGGCACGCCGCGCCAATCCGCCTGCAGATCATCCGGCGTCAATGTGTCGCGCGACGCCGTTGCTGCGAGCGAAGCATCTGCATTCTCGATCCCGCCAATCGAGCTGGTGTGATCGGACGCGCGCTTGTCGGTGATGATTTGATATAGTTTGCGCGCACCAGCCTGGGCGCGCTGTCCGATCGCGGTGGCGGCCTGGCCGCCAACTTCGCACGCGGCCGGCTGCCGCTTGCAGAATTGACTCATGTCTGACACCGCCGCGGTCGCCGCGGATACGGCTTCCGACGCCCCCACCTGCGGTGACTTTTCCGATTCAGGTGTCTTCTCAAGGGGCACCAGCACGAGCACCAGCCCGAGCCAAAATGCCATGCGAAGCAGAAAAAACATCTCGCGACCCCGGTCATCCATTTCGATCGTGCTGCGGTTGATTCCGCAGTTAGTCTTTGACTAGCAGCCGTCGATAAATCGTAAGTGTTCGCATTGAGGCCAAAGCGGCGAAAACTTGCCGAAAATCCGATTCATTCGATTCGGTGTAAATTTTCGATTGATGACGGCTTGCCGTAGTGGAACCGATACGTCCGCCGCATCCACCATTTCGAAACCATACCCGACGCGTTCTGGAAACCGGACGTTCACCATCTGCACCGAATGAACCGTCTCGCGGCGTGCGAAACCCCGCCAAGACACGGTCTTTGACGGCGGAATTGCGGGCCTTAGCGTTCGCTTAATTTCACTCTGACACGGTGCGGTAACGATAAGGGGGCGTTCCGGCGCGTCATTTTTGACGAACAAGCCGCAGCGCGAGAGCTGTGACAATTTTGAGTATCATTCGCGATTGCCTCGATACGCTGCTGCATTCGTCGGCGCAGCATGATGCGTTGACGCGCGCGCGCCATCGCGCCTTCATGGCGCCGCGACTGCTCGGAAGCCTGGCTGCTTTCGCGGCGTTTCCGGCCTATCTTGCGATGCGCGGCGCGCCCACCGCCCTTGAGGCCGCGGCATTCGCCTGGCTGATCGCCCCCATTCTGCTGTCGTGGTTCTTGTCGCGTACCGGCCGCTACGAAGGCGCGCATGTGCTGTCGTCGCTGGCGCTGGCGGGTCTGGTCATGACGGTGGCAATGACCACCGGCGGCATCGAATCATTTGCTGCGATCTGGCTTGTCGTTGTTCCGCTCGAAGCCGCGCTCTCGGCATCGCGCCGCGTGGTCGCGTTGGCATCCGCGCTGGCGCTGACATGCGCTGCCATGCTGATCGCGTTCGGATATTTCGGCATGTTGCCGACACCGGAGGTGAACACGGTCTCGCGCAGTATATTCATGGCATTCGGTGTCGCATCGGCGACGCTCTATGCAGCCGGGCTTGCCTTTGGCGCCGAGTCGCTCGCGCGCACCAGCGTTGCGCTGCTCTACGTCGAGGAGGACCGCTACCGCCTGCTGGCGCGAAACATGAGCGATGTGATTTCGCGTCATCGCCGCAACGGCGCGGTGCAATTCATTTCGCCCGCGGCGGAAACGATGCTGGGAGCGCCCGTATCGCGGCTGCTGGGGCACGGTCTGTTCGACCGCGTCCACGTCGTCGATCGTCCGGCCTATCTCACCGCGCTTTCGGACGCCGCCCGCGGCGGCGAGGCGCGCAGCGTCGAATTTCGGCTCAGGCGCGATGCGCCACGCGGCAGCGAGCGCGGTAGCCTGGCCGATTTTATCTGGATCGAAATGCGTTGCCGGCCGCTCGAACAGGCATCTGACACAACGGCCATGCTCGATGCCGAGGTCGTCGCCGTGATGCGCGATGTCACCGACCGGAAAATCCAGGAACAGGCGCTGGATCTGGCGCGCACCGCCGCCGAGCAGGCGGACGCGTCCAAGACCCGCTTCCTCGCCACCATGAGCCACGAACTGCGTACGCCGCTCAATGCCGTGATCGGGTTTTCTGAAATGATCGTTCAGGAAGACGTGTTGATGGTGGATGCTGCGCGCCGCAAGGAATATGCCCAGCTGATCAATGATTCAGGTCAGCATCTGCTGTCGGTGGTCAATGGCATTCTCGACATGTCGAAGATGGAGTCCGGCCATTTCGAGATTTCGCCTGAGCCGTTCGCGCCGCGGGCCGCGCTGCTCAATTGCTGTAACCTGCTGGCGTTGAAGGCGCGGGACAATGCGATCGATCTGGTGAGCCGCGCGCCGGAGGATTTACCGGATATGACCGGCGATCCGCGCGCGTTCAAGCAGATCGTGCTGAACCTCGTCTCCAACGCCATCAAGTTCACCGAGCGCGGCGGCAGGGTGACGGTTTCCGCCAGTGTCGAGGGGGCGCGGCTGATGCTTCGCGTCACCGATAACGGCGTCGGCATCGCGGCCGACGATCTCAAGCGGATCGGTGATCCCTTCTTCCAGGCGGGCAAGACCTATCAGCGGCGGCACGAAGGAACCGGCCTCGGGCTGTCGATCGTAAAAAGTCTTGTCGAGCTGCATGCCGGCGAGATAATTGTACAGAGCAAGATCGATGAAGGAACCACTGTAAGCGTCGCGTTGCCGCTGACGTTCACGCCGCCGGCGCCGCAACCGCCCAGCAACGTGGCCAAGCTCACTCCGCGATCCACAACCCCGGACAAAGCTCACCAGGTGAAGAAAAGTGCCTAGACAAAATGCGAAGAACGACATGCCGCGCCGACGTCGCGGCGCGGGTGCAAAAGCGGTTGCGGTCGACGCTGACGCGGAGCGCGGCCTCGCGATGCGCATTTTTCTTCATAGCCCGAAAGACATGATTGCCGGCGTGCTGGCATTTGCAGCGGTCAGTGCGATCATCACCAACGCGCTCTTTCTGCAGGCGGGACGTCATCCGTCGCCGATGTTCGGCTCGGTGGCTGCTCTGTCGGCGACGGGATCGGTACCGGGCAGCCCATTGCCGCGCCCGCGCCCGGCTGACGTCATGACAAGATCCGCCGAACCATCGCCGGCCGACCCAAAGCCCGCTGAACCGAAAGCCGCGGATCCACTCGCCAATCTCGTCAAATCGACCAACGCGCCAGCTGTGGCGCCTTCCAATACCGCGCGACCGCCCGCGTCGATCCCGGCTTCTTCCCACAACGAGATGGCCGCCAGTCCAGCCGCGACCCCGCGCCGCGTGGCGGCGGTGCAGCGGGCGCTCACCGAATACGGCTACGGCCAGCTGAAACCGACCGGCACGGTCGGTTCCGACACCCAGGCCGCGATCCAGAAATTCGAGCGCGAGCGCAAGATCCCGGTGACCGGGCAGGTCTCCGATCGTCTGGTCCGCGAACTTGCGGCGGTGACCGGCCGGCCGGTCGAGTAGGTTGGCGTTACAGCGCAGCAATTGCGTGAGGGCACCCGAACAACGAACACATCACCTTGACTCACCATGAACCAGGCGAGCCGCGGCGCCGGCCACTTCGGCGGCATGGGTCGCGATCATGAAGTGCGCGGCGCCTGCAATCGTCAGGAGGCAGGCCCCCTTGATGTGGGTGCCGAGCAACTCATTGGCGCGCTGCATCGCCGGGTGGCTTGCCCCGCCTCGGAGCACCAGGGTCGGGACTTGAACGGCGGCGAGGACCGTCTCCGATAGCGCGAAGTCATATGCGCTGGCCCAATCCAGAATGTTAACGGGTGTGGTCTCTACCGCGTAGGCTCTCACGCGGGGAGGCCACGAGGCATAGGTGCCGGCGCCGCCGTAAAAGTCGATCATCGACGCGATGGCTTCCTTGTTGCCGTTCGCAAAATCGGCGAAGTAAGCCTCCGACATCCGACGGAACGCGCGATAGTGTCGATGCTCGTCGCTTTCCCGCAGCAGTTCTACCGCCGGGGCCTCCACGATCGCCAGGCTCGCCAGAGCAACCCGGTTGCGCAATGCCACGGCAAGCGCCACCACGCCACCAAACGAGTGACCGACGAGATGGACCGGGCCACCGGTCTTGCGAATGACCGCCTCCAGGATCTCGGCCTCGTGAGAAATGCAGGGATCGTCGGCGGTGCGGCGTTCCGCCGTTCGTCCATAGCCGAGCAGGCTCGTGGTCACGCAGCGGAACCGGCCTTCCCAGGCCGCGATCACAGGCCGCCAAGCGGCGCCTGTGCTGCACGATCCCGGCACCAGCACGACGGTCGGACCGGCGCCACAGTCATCGTAGTCGATCGGTCCACCGGCGTCGTCGATCATGCCGGAAATCCCGGCCCCGGATGACGGCCGCGAGAACCCTCGCGGCCGGTGGGCACGGCTGGCAGCGTGGCGGGCCCCGGAGCGCTGGCGGCAGCCACGAAACCTCTATGGCCTCGCTTCCATGATCATGTTGAAAGGCGTCTCGGCAGCGCGACGCACGCTCGTGAAGCCGCCCTTGAGAATGACCTCGCGCAGTCTGGCCTCGCCGGCCTGCGCGCCGAGCGCGGTGCCGACCTCCTGCGACAGCGACGTTGGCACGCAAATCATGGTCGATGCTGCGTAGTACAAACGCCCCACCGGATTGAGATTCTGTTCGAGACGATCGCCGGCCATCGGCTCGCAGATCATCCAGGTTCCGTCGTCCTTCAGGGACTTGCGTATGTGGGCAGCGGCGCCCGCGGGGTCACCCATGTCGTGCAAGCAATCGAAGCACGTCACGAGATCGAAGTCCTTGCCGGGATAATCCTTGGCGAGGCCCACCTCGAAGCGCGTGTTGTCCGAGACCCCGTGGCTCCTGGCGTGAGCCTTTGCATCCGCGATCGAGCCCGGATGGAAATCGTAGCCGACAAATTGGGATTTGGGGAACGCCTTGGCCATCAGGACGGTCGACCAGCCATGGCCGCAACCGACGTCTGCGACCTTGGCTCCGGTTTCGAGCTTCTTCAACACGCCGCCGGCCAGGGCAGGAAGCCACGTGGATATGAGGTGGTTGTGATAGCTGGGCCGGAAAAAGCGGGCCACCGCGCAGAACATGCAGCCGGCCTGATCGCCCCAGGCAACGCCGCCACCAGACTTGAAAGCAGCCTGAACCTTGGGCTGGTTGTCGAGCATGGCCGCCATCAGATCGAAGCCGCCCATCAGGTAGACCGGGCTCTCCGGAACCGCGAACACCATGGCCTGTTCGGGCGTCAACGTGAACTTCGCCGATGCCGGGTCGTAGGACAGGTAGTTGGAGCTCGCCTGATTGGACAGCCACTCGCGCAAGTACCGCGGATCGACCTTCGCGCTGCTGGCGAGCTCGGCGGATGTCATGGGTCCTTTGCTGTGCAGTTCCTTGTACAGTCCAAGCGCATCGCCCATTCGGACCATGGCGATGCTGGACGCACCTCCGAGGTCGTTGAGCATCTGACCGATAAATGCGTTGAGCTTGCCTTCATCAACCTGGGTCGCAGTATTTACGCTAGTCATACTTTCCTCCAATGAAATTGAGTTCTCAATCAGACAAGATCCGCAAGCATCCTTGCGGCACGGGCGGCACCGCCGGCTTCGACGGGTTTGAATGTGGCCGGCGCGCGCAACGCGTCGACCATCGCATCGGCAATCATGTCCGGCGCCGAGGTGGCGTACTCCATGCGTCGTCCGGCGCCGTAGCGGTCGAGACGGTGGGCGACGTGGAAGTTCTGCTCGAAATGGTTCTTGAGCGGGAAGTAGAGGAACGGCGTTCCGGCCGCCGTCAGCTCCATGCAGGTGGTGAGGCCGCCTTGCACCAAAGCGAGGTCGCACGCGGCGAGATGCCGGTCGAGGTCCGGCACAAAGGCGCGAACTTCGACGCCATCAGGCGCGTTGAGCGAAGCGGGATCGATGCGCGGGCCGGCCACCACGATCATGCGCAGCTCAGGCAGTTTGGCTCTGGCCATCGGATAGCTCTGCAGGATGCGCCTGATCAGATGTGCGCCGACGCCCGATCCGCCGACCGCGACGATGCAGACGCGTTCGTCCGGCCGGTAGCCGAGGCGATCGCGCAGGTCGGCGCGGCTGCCGAAGCTTTGCGGATGTTCGCCGATGATGTAGCCCGCGAAATCGAAATGCCTCGGCACCCAGTCGCGCATCGTCGGCAGGTCCTTGCCGAACGACATTGGCACAATGTCTTCGGGCCCGCCGACGAAGATGGCGCGGTCGCGCACGGCGGGATGCCGCTCGATGTGTTCGATCATCTCGGCGTTGTAGTCGCTGGTCAGGAAGGCTTCATGTTCGCCGCCCGACGACATCGGCACATAGCCGACGAAATCGGTGAACCAGGCGAGCTTGGCTTTCTTCAGCTCCGGGTGCTCGTGCCAGTAATGGTCGATGTCCCAGGCCTCGTCGGCGATCACCAGATCGTAGCCACCCTCGTCGACGGCATCCTGGAAGATCATGAAGTTGGCGATCAGCACTTCGTCCATGCGACGGATGGCCTGGAAGCAGTGCAGGTCGTGCTCGCCGGACTCCAGCTCGATGTGCAGCGACTCGCTTGCCAGCCGCGCACTGAGAGGATGGATTCGCTCGCCGCTGGCTTCCAGCAGTCGCGTCACGGGATCCTGCGCCAGCCAGTCGACCTCCAGGTCCGGATGCAGCTTGCGCAGCTCGCGCGTGATGGCGATGTCGCGGCGCCCGTGCCCGAGCCCGATCGGGGAGGAGAGATAGAGCGCTCGCTTGGCCTTCCGTGTCGCCGGGCTTGCGCGCCTTGCGGGGGCGGCGATGCCGAGCTTGCGGTCGAGGAAATCGACGATCAGGGCGTTGGTCTTTGCAGGAATGCGCCCGAGAGCATTGTGGCCGCCGCCTTCAATGGTCACCAGCTCAGCCCCGGTGACCTCGGCCACCGCTTGCGCGCGCGCATAGCTTTGGATCTGGTCGTTGTCGCCATGGATCATCAGCACGGGGCAGCGGATCTTGCGATACATGGCCTCGCTGACATCGAAGCGCGGCGGTATCGTTCGCGCTTCGACCGTCTTGACCAGCACGGCGCCCGTGGTGCCGCCCGCCCAGTCGATGCCTTCCTCGATCTGCCTGGTCGAGTGCGGCTCGGAATGGATGTTGCGAACGAAGTGCTCGGCGAAGTCGGGATAGTTTTCCATCCAGTACTCGCGGTTGAATTTGTTCCAACCCTCGTACTGCTCCTGCTTGGCCTCGAAATGCTTGTTCGCCAGACGGGAGAAATTGGGGGGACCGATGCTCGCGACGGTGCCGACCAGGATGGCGGCCTTGACACGTTCCGGATGATGCGCGGCCAGCACGCTGGCGTGCAAGCCGCCCAGGGAGAGGCCAACGAGGATGGTGTTTCCCGCCTCGGTCGCATCCATCACGGCGAGCGCGTCCGCGACGTAGTTATCGAGGGAGTAGGCCGCCACATCCGCCGGCCGGTCGGACTTGCCGTTACCGCGGCCGTCAAAGGTGATGCAGCGGAAGCGCTCGCTGAAATACGGTAGTTGTGCCTTGTAGATGCGCGAGTGGACGATCGGCCAGGGCGGCAGGAACACCATCGTTTCCGGGCCGTCACCGTAGATCTCGTAGTAGATCTTCACGCCGTCCCGATCGACATAACCGCTGTTGCTGGGCAATTTTGCGCGCATCACGTCACCTTTTCGATGAGCCGGCTTCGGCGCTGCGAACCAGATCGCCGATCCGCCGTAAACCCTGGCGCACCGGCGAGCCTTTCTTCTCAAGGCCGAGCAGATAGAGACTTTCCGCACCGATGAAGGCGTTGGCGGTGAAGGCACCGACCTCCTCCGGTGTCAGCGGGCCGAGGCCGCCGAACTGGCGTTCCGCCTTGCGCGCAACGCCGACGACGAGATCGCCCCATCCCATGAGCGCGGTGCGAACGACCTGGGCGACCACGGCGTCGGACCAGCTCGCGGCGATCAGTTCCTGCAGGACGCGCACGTAGCCGGAGGCGATGTCGTCGTCGAGATAGTCGCAGGCCCGATCCCATTGCTCCGACAGCTTGAGACTGGCGTCGCCGAACATGGCGTTCTGGCGGTCGAGCAGCTGCGCGTTCAGGTATTCGAACAACGCCAGCATCATCCCTTGCTTGGACCCGAAGTGATAGTGGATCTGGCTCAAGGGGACGCCGGCCGCCGCCGCCACGCCGCGGGTCGACAAACCAGCGTAGCCGTTCTGGCGCAGCACCTTCTTGGCGGCTTCGAGCAGCGTCGTGCTGGTCTCGACCTTTTTCTCGATTTTCCTGGCGGCCATGCGGGCCATCTTGAAATCTCCTTGGCGCGCGAGGGTGATCTCAAGGCCGGGATTGGCATAATTCGGTCGACCGACCGAGTCAATATTTTCATAGTATAGCTCACGCATTTGTGCGCCGACATCGATCGAATGGGGGAGTTCGCGAAGGCGCGCTGGCTTCGGCTTTGGCGCTGGCCTATCGTCAGGCCCATGCGATTGAAATCCAGCATATGGGTGGCGGCCTATCTGCGCCGCTGCCAGACCGAAGGAATATTCGGCGCCGTGCGCCGGCGCGGCGCGGAAGAGGCCGGCGCGGTGTTCGTCAAGGTGGCGCTGCTCGACGGCAACGCCATGCTGTACGGGCCGGCGCCGCAGACGGTCTATGACGACAGCCGGCCGATCGAGCGCATCTTTGCGCCGACATCGCCAGAGCCCGTGCCGGAAGCGTCAGTGGAAGAGCGCCTCGTCAAGGAAATCCGGTTCGACCCCGATGCCTGGATCGTGGAGACCGAGGACAGGGCAGGACGGCATTTTCTCGACCTGGCGCGGGGCTAACTTCCCGAACTCTGCGACCGGTTGCGCACGATGCCGCCGGCGCCAGGCGGTTGCGCTGCCGGGCGGGTTTGGGCGGGCGCCGAGCGCGCGCGCTGGCGGTCGTCGTCGTAAAGCGCGGGCCGGTACTTGGCGCGGGCCACCGCCATGGTCGAACCGCGCCACGCGGCCAGCATGATGAGGGCAGATCGCTCGTGCAATCGGTCATACAGGCGCGACAGCCGATAAACGTGCGTGACCGAGGATCCGACCGCAGGATTGAGAAACAGCAACACCCGCTGAAAAACCGGGCTCGGCATGTCCAGGGCTTTGGCGGCGCAAGCCAGCGGCTCGCCGCCGGGATCGTTGACCAGCTGCGCCGCTAGCCGCCACGGCAATATCAAGGCTTCGCCGAGTTCCAGCGTGAAGTTTTCGATATCGGCGGCGAATGCCGCCATCTCCAGGGTCTCGATGGCGCGCGCCGCGCGTGCGGCGGGAATTCGCGCGGAAGCCTTGAGCGGCGTCTCCAGCAGATTGTGCAGGATCAAGGCGCGCTCGCTGGCGCTGGCGCTGAAGAACATGTCGGTGATCTCGGCGGCGTCCTTTGGCTGCATCGATAAATTCGATGACATCCGCAATTGCGCCTCGCTCAGTGCCTTGACCGGCGGTGCCGCCGGGGGTGGCGCGGGAATTTCGGGCGCCAGTGGAATGACCTGGTTGGCGCTGGTGCGTTGCAGTCCGAGCCGTTTCAGGACTGCGGCCGGCGTGCCCGGATAGATCGCGAGCCGCGCCCGAACCACCGCGCGGGTGGCGTCATCGACCTCATCGATAAGACGGGAAGTGAGCTCGACAAACTGCCGCTCTTCGTCGTCGCTGTGCGCGCTGGCCTGAACGTAGAGATCGGTCAGTACGCGCAGCAAAGTGGGGCGAATATCCACGCCCTCTCGGCGGGAGAGCGTCATCAGGCCGTCAAAGCCCGGAAACAGGAGCGGTGTGGTCATGTCAGAGGTACGCGACTGAGAAATACTCGCGCCAGTCTACCGGCGTTGCTTTAACAGCTCGTTAAGGAAAACAATCTGTGAAGATATTCACATAATTCGGGGCTCCGTTGTGCCACAACGAGCCGCCGGCGGTGCCGGCGTCAAATCGGAGTCCGCCACGACAAATTAAGATGCCGTTAACCACGTCCTGTTCTTAATGATGGCCTGTCGCCGGCCAAATCATGTCAGAGCGGCAACCAGAGAGAGTTCAACATGGGCACCATCATTGTTTTTCCGGCGGATGCGGCGTCGCGGCGGCCGGGCTCAACCATGGATGGGGCTCCACCCGAAGGCATGGGGATCGTGCTGATTCTCCCAGTCGTCCGGATCGAACGCAACACCGATGAAACCAGCGGTGGCAGTGGACCGGAAGAAGGTACGGCCCCCGGCCGCCGTCGCCGTCGGCGCACCTGACATCGGACACATTAGATATGCCGGAGACGTGTTTTCCGATCCGGAAAAAACTGCAGCTTCTGATCTCGTCACCGGGTCCGGTGTTGCTTTTGGCCTGCATGACCCTCGGGGGCTGCAGCGGCGGCGACTTCGGCCGCACCCGCCAGGATGTTCTCAGCGACGACATGCACCGCTGGATCGGCGGCGAGGCCACGGCCAGCATCGGCCTGCGTGCGTCGCAGTTCCAGCTCACCGACAACGAACGGCAGCTTCGCGATCTCGCTTATCCCCTGATCGAGCCGCCCCATTCACGGCCGGCCTGGAAGAGCGTGTTTGGCGATTACACGCCGATTCCATCGCCCTGGCGGCAGAAGGTGATATTCGACCGCACCGCCTATGGACGCATGCTGATCGACGAGCCGCACCGCTCGCATTCATCGCGATACGCGCAATTGATGGAAGATGTGCGCAACGATCTGACGCGGTTCGAGCCGTTCTTTTCCGCAGCCGTCCGCGTGCTGGATCTCGACAGCAAGCGCAACGCCAGCCTCAAGCAAATCTCGCTATTATCGCCGCGCGAACGCGGCGACGCGGTCGCCCGCATGGAAGAAAATGCCCTGATCGTGCAGTGGGTGGAGCAATGCCTGGAGCGGAGGATCTCGTCCTACCGCTGGGGGCTGGAACGGCTGGTGATCCAGGCGCCGGATAACATCGCCGCCGACGCCGACCGGTTGATCGGCGAACTCGCCGCGCAGACGGCGAATCCACCGGTCGCGGCGCAGCCGGTCGCAGGGCATGCGGTAAGCGTTCGCGGCTAGATGTGGTCTTCCGACCTGGCAGCCACTCCCCGATCAGCGCTTGCCTCGGGGCGGAGCCGGCGCGGGCGCGGGCGCAGGCTCTTCCTGTTTCGCCGGCGGCGGTTCGTTTTGCACCTTGCAGCTTGACGCCGCGAGCGTCGCCTGGGCCTGCGGCATCAGGCCGGGCTCCGGCGCCAGCGCTTTCAACACGATCAACCCGGTTGCGGTCGGAGCATCGATGATCAAACGGTCGGCCGCGGTCACGTCCTCGTCTTCCGGCAATTCGGCGTGTTGGGCTTCGGTCATGAGATCGAGTTCGATCACCTTGCGCCCGGCGGACCGGTCGTTGATGGCGTAATAGGCGACTTCGTTGCGGGTATAGAACGACACCGAGGTGTAGGCCTGGCTGACCGGCACCGCCAGCTTGATGGGTCCACCTGACAGATCGTAACGGCAAATCGCGATCGCGAACGCCGGATCCATGAACGGCATCGAGGCGTTGTTCGGATCCGCCAGGGGCAGGGGAGTAACCGCGTTGAGCTTTGTCATCGGGGTCAGGCGCGAATAGGCGTCCTGGGTCGCAATGCGCGGCAACGCCAGAACGCTGACCAGATGCACGACGCCGCCCAGCAGCACGCCCGCGACGATCGTGAACAGCAACCGGATCATGGGCACCCCACGGTCGCAATCGAGGGCATCGGCGCGTCGCGCTGCGTCCGCGTCGCCACGCCGACCGGCGTATCGTAGAGCCGCAGCATCAGCGCATAACGCTCGATGCCGCCGGTGGGGAGCCAATTTCCAGCGCGCGATCTCGACGCCACCCGTATCTCGAATGCGCCATCCGCTCCGCGGATGATTTCCTGGCTGGTGAAGCCGTAACGCTGCAGCGAATTCGCGACCAGATGCCCCTTTGAATCGTAAAGCGTCAACGTCCAGAATCGCGCTGCCGGCGTGACGCCGCTGACGACCACGTCGCACCGCCCATCGAGCAGTCGCTTGCGGTCGTCCGTCGTCGTCGAGAATGCCACGCCGTCGCCGGTGCCGACCGGTAACTCGCCGCTGCGGGCGATCGACGCGCGTGAATACGGATCGACATCGGCGGTGCCGGTCTTGGGCCGGGCGGTCCAGGCGCCGATCGTGAGAGTGCCGAGATCGGTGCCGCGCGTCGCCGTCATCCAGGTCGAGCCGAGACCGACGACGGTCGCGAGAATCAGCGCCAGCAAGGTAATGAATATCAGCCGCACGGTCAGTTCTTGCGCGGCACTGGCTTAGGCGCCGCGTCACCCGGCACCGCCGCCGCAAAGCTTTCCGGGAATGCGGCGGAGTTGGACGACACCGGCTTGACCGGCTTCACAGGATCGCCGGACGAGGTTTTTCCCGCGGCCTTGGCGGCCTCGTCGAGCATCTTTTCCACGCGCACCAGAATATCCGCACCGCGTTTGGTCAGGATCGGCGGCGGTCCCGGCTTGATGTCCGGAGGCTTGATGGCGCCGTTGGCCGCCATCGCCGCGGAGGCCACGGGAACAGGCAGTTTCGTGCCCATTCCTATACCCGGGATCTCCTTGATCTCGACGCCCTGGTGGGCCGCGACCATGATGTCGTGCCAGGTCTGCGCCGGCAGCGAGCCGCCGGTCATGCGGTTGGTCGGCGAGTAATCGTCATTGCCGTACCAGACGGCGCAGGTGAAATTGCCGGTATATCCGACGAACCACGCATCGCGATACGCGTTGGTGGTGCCGGTCTTGCCGGCGGTCGGAATGCCGTCGAGCGCCGCGCGGCGCGCGGTGCCTTCGCTGACGACGTGGCTCATCATGCCCGCCATGTCGGAGGCGACCGAAGCCGGTATCGCCTGCAGCGGCTTCTTGCCGTCGCGATCGAAGCGCCAGACCAGATCGCCGGTGCCGGTGCGGACTTCCAGCACCGAATGCGGCGTGACCGATCTGCCCTTGTTGGGGAAGGTCGCATAGGCCACGGCGTGCTCCAGCACGGTGACTTCGTCGGCGCCGATCGGCAGCGACGGCGTATCGGGCAGCGGCGCCTTGATGCCGAAGCGGCGCGCCACCTCCACGATCTTGGCGCGGCCGGCTTTCGGTCCGCCCTTGCCGCCCATCGCGATCGAGAGTTTGACGGGAATGACGTTGATCGAGCGGGTAATCGCCTGCGTCAGCGTCACCGCGCCGGAGTAGGAGTGGCCGTAGTTCTGCGGACACCAGTTGCCGATGCAGACCGGACCGTCGACCACGATCGAGGTCGGCTTGAAGCCGTTCAGCAGCGCGGTCGAGTAGACATACGGCTTGAACGACGAACCGGGCTGCCGGTACGCATCCACGGCACGGTTGAACTGGCTGGCGCCGTAGTCGCGCCCGCCGACCATCGCACGCACGCCGCCGTCGAGATCGGCGACCACGGTGGCGGCCTGGGTCGCGTGATAGTCGCGGCCGAACTGGCGCAGCTGGTTTTCGATGGCTTCTTCGGCTGATCGCTGCACGTTCATGTCGATCGCGGTGCGGACCACGAAGACGCGCTCGACATAGGATTTCGGAAAGGTATCGACCAGCTTGCGCATCTCGTCGAACGCCCAGTCGAGATAATAGTTCGGCGAATTTTCGTCGCGGCGATCGACCGCCGTGGCCGGATTGCGCCGCGCGCCGAACACCTGGCCCTCGGTCATGAAGCCGGCGTCGACGAGATTGTCCAGCACCACGTTGGCACGGGCGCGGGCGGCGGGCAGGTTGATATGCGGTGCGTATTTGGTGGGCGCCTTGAACAGTCCGGCCAGCATCGCGGCTTCCGAAAGATTGACGTCGCGCGCCGACTTGTTGAAATAGAAATGCGCCGCGCCGTCGACGCCGAAGGTGCCGCCGCCCATATAGGCGCGGTCGAG
>WNGN01001304.1_pt1 | contig 18449 bp, 17 predicted proteins | sample 5400561 | NCBI WGS metagenome assembly WNGN01 (sample SAMN13153379, study PRJNA577476) | soil metagenome | isolation source: 115 cm soil or saprolite under Garry oak tree replicate 2 | place: USA:California | collected 2016-06-15
GAGCTCACGGCGCCGGACGAGGAGGATCGGGTCAACTCGTCGCTTTGCTACGGATTCATTTTCGATTTCTGCGGCGTGGAAATCGATCGCACGACGCTGATGACGCGTATCGACCGCTACGTGACGATGCACGATTGTGGCACGATCCTGCATCCGGGAATGGTTGATGGACAAATCCGCGGCGGGTTCGCGCAGGCCCTGGGCGCGGCCCTCTATGAAGAATACGCCTACGCAGCGGACGGCAGCTTTCTGACCGGCACTTTCGCCGACTACCTGCTGCCGACCACGGTCGAAGTGCCAGACCCCGTCATCCTTCACATGGAGACGCCGTCGCCGTTCACGCCGCTCGGATCGAAAGGCGTCGGGGAGGGCAACTGCATGTCGACGCCGGTCTGCATCGCCAACGCGGTGGCCGACGCGCTCGGCATGAAGGATGTCGAGCTTCCACTTGTTCCCGCCAAGCTGGCCGATATCGTCCGTGGCGCTGAGCCCGCGCCGCCTGCGGGGCGTCGCGCCGGCATGCCGAGAACGCCCAAGGGCGATCGCCAGCTTCGCGGCGAAGGCAGCGCGACGGTGGCTGCATCACCCGAGGCGGTCTGGGCCATGCTGCTCGATCCGGCGACGCTGCAAGCCGTCATCCCCGGTTGCCACGGCGTGGAGAAAATTTCCGACACCCATTTCCGCGCCGATGTCACGATCGGGGTCGGGCCGGTCAAGGGCCGCTATCGGGCGGAAGTGACGCTCTCCGACCTCGACGCGCCGCGCGCCGTGACATTGGGCGGCTCGGCCGAGGGGGCCCTTGGATTCGGCAACGGCGAAGGCCGCATCACGTTGACGCCGGAAAATGCCGGCACCGTGGTGCGTTATGAATACGACGCCGCCATCGGGGGCAAGGTCGCGAGCATTGGCGGCCGTCTGCTGGACGGTGCGGCGCGCGTCATCATCGGACAGTTCTTTTCGGCACTCGCCCGTCAGGCCGGCGGCGCGTCGGCGCAAAACCGGCTGTCACTGATGCGCAAGCTGCGCGCCTTGTTCGGGAGGCGGTCATGAAGCCCGCTCCGTTCGACTATGTGCGCGCGGAAACAGTTGAGGAAGTCCTCGCGGTCCTGGCCTCGGAGGGAAGCGACGCGCAAATCATCGCGGGCGGCCAGTCGCTGATGCCGATGCTGAACACGCGCCTGGCGAAACCGAAGGTCCTGATCGACATCATGCGGCTGAAGGAGCTGGACCGGATCGACGCCGCGTCCGGAGCCGTGACGGTCGGCGCCGGAGTGAGACAGCGGGCGCTGCTGGGCTGGCCTCCGCTTGCCGAGAAACTCAGGCTTGTCGCACTGGCCTTGCCATGGACGGGGCACGTTCAGACGCGCAGCCGCGGCACGATTTGCGGTTCGATCGCCCATGCGGATCCCAGCGCGGAAATGCCGCTTGCGCTGCTGGCGCTGGGAGGCGAGGTGCACCTGCGAACCGCCAGGAAGCGCCGAAAACTCGCGGCCGGTGAGTTCTTCACCGGCATGATGTCCACGGCCCGCGCCGCCGACGAAATGATCGAAGCGGTTTCGTTTCCGTATCTAGGCGGCGCGCGATGCGCGTTCCGGGAAGTCGCGCGGCGTCACGGCGACTTTGCGATCGTCGCTTGTGCAGCCGTCGCCAACAAGCAAGGCGTCCGCCTTGCCGTCGGCGGCGTGGCTGATATGGCCGCGGTGCGCGACTGGCCGCGTCTCGATGGCAGCGCGCTCGACGACGCCCTGAATTCCTTCGCCCATGAACTGGAGGCGCGGGACGATGTCCATGCCACGGCACGCTATCGCCGCGATCTCGTCCGGCTGATCGGTCGCGACCTTATCCGGGAGGTCCTGCAATGACGCGCCTGCAGTCCGGCGAGCGGTGCCGTATCAGGTTCAACTTGAATGGCGCGGCGGTCCACGGCGAAGCCGAGCCGCGCATGCTGTTGACGGATTTTCTGCGTCAGCAGATCGGCGCCACCGGCACTCACGTCGGGTGCGAGCACGGTGTTTGCGGTGCCTGCACCGTGACCGTTGACGGAATGATCGCCCGTGCTTGCCTCACGCTCGCGGTGCAGATCGACGGCAGCGACGTCCGCACGGTGGAAGGTCTGGCGCCCGCTCCCGATCGGCTCGGCGTTCTGCAGGAGGCTTTCAAGCGCCATCACGCATTGCAATGCGGCTTCTGCACCGCCGGAATTCTGATGTCGCTCGATCATTATCTTCGCGAGCGGCCGAATCCCACCGAAGCTGAGATACGCGATCTCCTGAGCGGCCATCTGTGCCGGTGCACCGGTTACACCCCGAACGTCCACGCCGCTCTCGATGCCGCAGGCCGGCTGACCTACGCGCAATGGTATACGCGGATATCTTCCGTCGTCGGCGCATTCGACGATCTCGGATTGAGACCCGGCGACCACATCGTCACCGTGCTGCAAAACCGATGGGAAGCAGCGACAATTCATTGGGCGTGCCAGTTGGCCGGGATCGTCATCACGCCGATCAATTGGCGCGCGAAAGCCGACGAGCTCGATTTCTGCATCGAGAACTCCGAATCCAGGGCTCTCGTCTACGAAAGCGTTTCCGCAGGCGCGGTCGCCGGCGCCGGGCTCGTGGGCAATCTGCGCCGCATTATTGTCGGCGAGGGCGTCACGACCGACGACCAAGCCATGCTTTTTGCGCAAATGACCGATGCGCCCGCGCCGGAAGCCGCGCCGCGCGTAGGCCCCGAGGCGTGGTCGATCATGCTCTATACGTCGGGGACCACGTCGAAGCCGAAAGGCGTGCCGCGCCGTCACCGCGCCGAACGGGCCGCCGGCGTCGCCCATGTGGCGCAAAACCTGTACGGCCGCGACGAGCGAACCCTTGGCGTGATGCCGCTTTATCACACCATGGGCGTGCGTTCCCTGATCTCGATGTCGCTGATCGGCGGCAGCTTTGTCTGTCTGCCGCGTTACGATCCGCGGCAGGCCCTCGCGATCATCGAGACGGAAAAAATCACCAACCTTTATCTGGTTCCGACGCTTTACCACGATCTGGTTCATCACCCGGACTTCGAAGCGACCAATACCTCCAGCGTACGAAAGCTCGGGTTTGCCGGTGCGCCGATGACCGATGGCCTGCTGCAGAAACTGAATTCGACATTCAAGCCGGATCTGTTCGTCAATCACTACGGCAGCTCCGAAATCTACACCTTCACGATCAATCAGAACGCGGTCGCAAAGCCGGGTTCGGCCGGCAAGGCCGGGCTCAACCAGCTCGTCAGGGTCGTCAAGCTTGCCGCCCGTTCGGCGTCGGACCTGGCGTCGACCAACGAGGAGGGCGAGGTCATCGCGCTGCTGGCGGGCGACGAATCATTCGAAGGCTATTGGAGGCGTCCCGATGCCGACGCCAAGTCGCTGCGTGAGGGTTGGTATTTCACCGGCGACACCGGCTTCGCGGACCAGGACGGCGACCTGTTCGTCACCGGCCGCACCGACGACATGATCATCACCGGCGGCGAGAACGTATCGCCGGTGGAGATCGAAAGCTGCCTCTCGCTGCATCCGGCGGTGTCGGAGGTAGCGGTCGTCGGTCTTGCCGACGAGAGATGGGGAAAGATTGTCGCCGCGTTCGTCAAGCGCAGTGCGTATGTCAGCGAAGCCGATCTCGAAGCATTCTGCCGGGACTCAGGACTCGCGAACTTCAAGCGTCCGCGAAAATTCGTCTTCGTCGACGCGATTCCGAAATCCCCGGTTGGAAAGCTGCTGCGCCGGCTGCTGGTCGCCGGGGAATACGACGTCGAGCGCCGGCCGCCACCGACCGCCGCATAGTCGCAATTTTCAAAGAGAAGGAAAACCAAGATGCCATCAACGTTCAATTTTTCCGATCCCCGACTGGCAAAGCTCGACGGCTTCCAGGTGGAGATCGACGAGGCTCACGAACGGGCCGATATCATTCTCAATCGTCCTCCCTACAACATCGTATCGATGTCCCAGCGCGACCAGCTTCGGCTGGTGTTCGAGACCCTCGACGAGGATCCGCGCATCAGGATCATTGTCGTGCGATCGATCGGCGAGCATTTCTCCAGCGGCGGCAATATCGGAGGCTTCTTGGAAGCCACGCCGGAACATGTATCGAAGCTCGCCTGGAATATCGCCTCGCCGGCGCGCTGCGCCAAGCCGGTGATCGTCGCCAATCGCGGATACTGCTTCGGCGTCGGGTTCGAGCTGTCTCTGGCCTGCGACTTCAGGATCGCGTCGGAGACGACATTCTATGCATTGCCGGAGCAGAAACTCGGACAGATTCCCGGTTCGGGCGGATCTGCGCGCCTGCAGAAGATGATCGGCATCACGCGCACCAAGGACATCGTGATGCGTTCGAAGCGGATTGCCGGCAAACAGGCCCAGGAATGGGGCATCGCCACCGAGTGTGTGCCCGACGCCGAGTTGGAAAAGGCGACCGACAAGCTTGTGGACGAACTCCGCACCTTCTCGCCGCTGGCCCAGCGCACGGCCAAGAAGCTTCTGAACGATACCGAGGACTCGACGCTTGCCATCGCGATCGAGCTCGAGGGCCATTGTTACAGCCGGCTGCGTCAATCGGCGGATTTCAAGGAAGGCGTCGAGGCCTTCAACGCCAAACGCGCCGCGAAGTTCACGGGATTATAGCCGACGCCGGATTGGGGCAGACACACCATATCGCGCGGTCCGGATGGTCCGGCCGCCCGGCTACAGAGTTGCAAAAATCAAGAAAAGAGGGGCTTTCGAAATGACAATGACAGGCATGCAGCTGGCGGAAGCGCAAGCGCCCGGCGGCAACCGACAAATGATCAATGCGATCATCGCCTCCGTGCTCGGTTGGTCGCTCGATCTGTTCGATCTGTTTATTCTGCTCTATGTCGCGCCGGTCATTGGTGCTCTGTTTTTCCCTTCCACCCATGCGACCCTCTCGCTTGCCGCGGTATACGCATCGTTTGCCGTGACGTTGCTGATGCGTCCGATCGGCTCCGCGGTATTCGGCCATTACGCCGACGTCCATGGTCGAAAGGGCGCGATGATGATTGCGATCGTCGGCGTCGGGGTCAGCACCGCGGCTTTCGGTGCACTGCCGACGATCGCACAGGCCGGCATTGCCGCGCCGATCATGTTCCTGATCCTCCGTCTGGTTCAGGGCGTATTCGTCGGCGGCGTTGTTGCATCCACGCATACCATCGGAACTGAATCGGTTCCCGCGAAGTGGCGCGGCGCGATGTCCGGTCTGGTGGGCGGCGGCGGGGCAGGCATCGGCGCGTTGTTGGCGTCATTCGTCTTCCTGATCACATCTTCGGTGTTCCCGGGCGAGGCCTTTGCCCAATGGGGATGGAGGTTCATGTTCTTCTCAGGCCTTCTGAGTTCGCTGCTCGGATGGTTCATCTTCAGGAATCTCGAGGAGTCGCCATTCTTCAATGAGTTGCAGCAACAGAAAGCCGCGCGCAAGGCGACGGCGGCGCTGTCACCGGTCAGGACCCTGTTTTCGAGCAAGTACCGCGCCGTGCTTCTGATCAATCTGCTGATTACATTCGGCGGCGGTGCGGGCTACTACCTGACATCAGGCTATCTCCCGAGCTTCTTGAAGGTCATCAACGCCGTCCCCAACAACGTCGCGTCCCTGATCCTGATGGGTGCGAGCGTGGCGGCATTCATTTCAGCGGTTCTGGTCGGGGCGCTCAGCGAAAAGATCGGACGCAAGCCTGCATTTCTTGCCGCCGGCGTATGTGCGCTGGTGTTGTTGCCGCTGTGCTATCTTGGGTTGGCCAAGGCGGCCGGCACGACGCAGGTAACGCTTTATGCACTGGCCATCGCCTTCATCGGCAATGCCGGCTATGCGCCCGTCCTGATATTTCTGAACGAGAGGTTTCCGACTTCATTGCGTGCCAGCGGCACCGGATTGTCCTGGAACATTGGCTTCGCCCTGGGCGGGATGATGCCGACATTCGTCTCGCTGGCAAGCGCCAGCACGGCGCAACTCCCGATGTCCCTTGCGATATTCTCGGCGGTGATCTTCGTGATCTACCTGATCGGTGCGCTGAGCATTCCGGAAACCAGGGGCAATTTTCATTGATGGTAGCTTGGCGTTGAGTCGCAAAGCACCAGAATTAGTCGATATCAGCACGGGCTCGGCGGTCCGGTCGACGCGATGCAGAGCAGGGCTGCGTCCACAAACAAGATTCATCCTGCCCTCTAACCGCCCGAATCGCTCTGGACCTTCCTGTCGACCCAAGGGTCTGGATTTTGAGTAATGATTAGGACTGTGTGGCTTACGATTGCGGGTTTGGCCGTGCTCGGCGCCTTGTTGGCCGGCAAGGCTGTCAAAACATCTGTTGTCCTCGCAGCCGCGACATCCGTGAACGTGACGACAATCGGCTCCAACTCGGTCCAGGCACCGTTGACCAAGGCCGACCGGCTTGAATTTGCCTATGCGCGTCAGGAAACCCCGGCTCAGTCCGCATTGCCGCCGACCACCGAGCCATCGATTTCGCCCGTCGCGACAATCGTCCCGCCGGTCGAGCCGAAGATCATCAGCCGGCATTGGCACGATGCAAACGCGACGACTTCATCGGTCGGAAAGTCCAAACAGCCCGCGCCAATGGCTGCCAGCAAGAAAGGCAAATCCGTCGATCCCAAAGTCAGCCGGGCGGCGGAGCCTTCCAGGCCAACCGGAAATGCGATGAAGCCCTGTAAGCAGACCGGCGCTTTTGGCGATTTTTTGAGGTCATTGAACCTGTCGCCGGCCTGCGTCTCATAGTTCTTCAGCGCCTTATTCTTACGAGGCTAAGACCTAAAGCCTCCAGCTACGTCGAATGCACGACGATGGTAAGGCAAAATGGTTGGGAACCCTGTACGGCCTGGTGGTTTTGCAGCAGTCAGGCGTTCAAGAAGTGACCAATTCGCGCCAACAATAAGCGCCATTGCCACCCTGATCTCAGGGCGCCGCCGAGACGCAGTTTACCCAGAGCACGACCGCCTTGGAGTCACCGGAAGGATTGCTGAACCGGTGCGGGCGACGGCTTGCGAAGCGGAAGCTGTCGCCGTGCTTGAGCGTCCAGCTTTTGGCATCGACGGTGAGCTTCATTTCGCCCTCGATCACGAGTCCGGCTTCTTCGCCGTCATGCGTATAGAGCTCGTCGCCGGTGCTTCCGCCGGGCTCCATGTGGACCAGAAACAGACTGAGGCGGCCTTCCGATCCGGCCGGACTGAGCAACTGCTTGGAGATGCCGGTGCGCCACAGGTTCAACTCGGCGCGCTGGCGCTCACGGGTCACGATGGCATCCGGCACCGCGGCGGCGTCCTCCTTGGCGCCGAACAACCCGGCGATGCCCACGCCCAGCACGTCTGCGAGTGTCGCCAGCACCCGCAGTGAAGGCGAGGACAGTCCGCGCTCGATCTGGCTGAGAAAGCCAATCGACAAGTCGGTGCGGGCGGCAACCGCCTCCAGCGACATGGCGCGGGTTCGCCTGAGATCGCGGATCCGTTGTCCGACTGCGACGTCCATCGCCGGCTCTGCCTTGGCCGCCAGTTTGCTCAATCGCTTGCCACCACTCACGTCAAACCGCTTCCTTCATGTGCATGAAAATCTCTTGCATGCCTGTCGGCAGTGTGACCATAATTTCATGGTTGTGAAAATAGGCTTGGACGGCGAAACGCACAATTACCCGCTTGTAGTAGACGGAACGCGCCGGCCGCCGCCCAAACTTGTGAGGGGATACGATGCTTTTCAAACGTCTCGTTCAGGCCGCCACCGCGGTTCTCGCCCTTGCCGCCGCCGTGCCCAGCTCGGCGCAGCAAGTGCTCAAGGTGGGCTCGACCGCGACCGGCGTGCCCTTCACGTTCCTCGATACCAAGACCAACAGCATCCAGGGTGTGATGGTCGATCTCATCACCGAGATCGGCAAGGATGCCGGCTTCCAGGTCCAGATCGAGCCGATGCAGTTCTCCGCGCTGATCCCTTCGCTGACGTCGAACAAGATCGACATCATCTCGGCGGCGATGTTCGCCACGGCGGCGCGCAAGGAGGTGATCGATTTCTCCGATGCGGTCTACACCTATGGCGAGGGTCTCTTGGTGCCGAAGACCGACAAGAAGGACTATGCCGCGCCGGAAGATCTGAAGGGCGAGGTCGTCGGGGCCCAGGTCGGCACCGCCTTTGTCGATGCATTGAAAAAAACGGGATTGTTCAGTGAGGTCAAGGTGTACGACACCATTCCGGACATTCTGCGCGACGTGAACACCGGCCGTCTCAAGGCCGGTTTCGCCGACTACCCGATCCTCGCCTACAACCTCAAGCAGGGCGGCTTTCCGGAGGTTCGTCTGGTCGAATCCTTCAAGCCGACCATGGTCGGTACGGTCGCGATCGGCGTTCGCAAGGCCGATCAGGAACTGCTCCAGAAGATCAACGCCTCGCTCGCCAAGCTCAAGGCGAATGGCGCCGTCGACAAGATTCTCGACAAATGGGGACTCAAGGCGAAGGCCGCCTGACATGTGACCGGGCGAAACGGTCATCGGCTTTCCGTGATTCAATTTGGAGCGAGCAGGGTGCAACGCGTGATTTGAATCGATGCAAAATTTCCTGCGTGACGCCACCGAGTTCCTGCCGATCCTGCTGCAGGGCGTATGGCTGACGATCCTCGTCACCATAGGCTCGCTGATCCTGTCGACCGTTCTCGGTCTGTTTTGGGCACTGATGCGGGTGTCCGGCGTGCGCGCGCTGTCCGGGCTGAGCGCGGGCCTGATCAATGTGATCCGCGGCATCCCGATCATCGTCCTGTTGTTCTATCTCTACTTTGTGATGCCCGACTTCGGCGTTGCGCTGACCGCGCTGCAGGCCTCGATCCTTGGGCTCGGCATCGCCTATTCGGCCTACCAGGCGGAGAATTTCCGCGCCGGCATCGAGGCGATCGACAAGGGACAGATTGAGGCCGCGCAGACCATCGGCATGGGCTGGTGGTTGACCATGCGTCGCGTGGTGTTGCCGCAGGCGGTGCGTATCGTGCTGCCGCCCTACGGCAACATCATGATCATGCTCTTGAAGGATTCCTCGCAGGCATCGACCATTACGGTCGCCGAACTGGCATTGCAGGGCAAGCTGATCGCCTCCTCGACGTTCAAGAATACCAACGTGTTCACGCTGGTCGCGCTCATGTATCTCACCATGAGCATCCCGCTCATCCTGCTGGTTCGGCATTTCGAGAAGCGAGCGAACCGCCGATGATCAAGCTCAGCAACGTTCACAAGAGCTTCGGTTCGGTCGAGGTGCTCAAGGGAATTACCGCCTCGGTCCAGAAAAGCGAGGTCGTTTGCATCATCGGGCCGTCGGGCTCGGGCAAGTCAACCATTCTGCGTTGCATCAACGGTCTGGAAAGTTACGACGCCGGCGACATCGTGGTGCAGGGGGCGCGGGTCGACAGCCATGCACCGTCGATCGTTGCGATCCGAACCCAGGTATCGATGGTATTCCAGCGCTTCAATCTGTTTCCACACCGCACAGCCATCGAGAACGTCGTCGAAGGGCCGATCTATGTGAAGCACGAACCGCGTGCCGAGGCGCTTGAGCGCGGCCGTGCCCTGCTGGCGCAGGTCGGCCTCGCCGAGAAGGCCGACGCCTATCCGGCGCAGCTTTCGGGTGGCCAGCAGCAGCGTGTCGCCATCGCCCGCGCGCTGGCGATGCAGCCCAAGGCGATCCTGTTCGACGAGCCAACTTCCGCGCTGGACCCCGAACTGGTAGGTGACGTGCTTGGGGTGATGCGCAAGCTTGCCGACGACGGCATGACCATGGTGGTGGTCACGCATGAGATGGCGTTTGCCAGGGACGTGGCCGATCGGGTGCTGTTCATCGATGGTGGCGTCGTCGTCGAGCAGGGAGTGGCGAAGGTCGTGCTCGACCAGCCGCAGCATGCACGGACGCAGGATTTCCTGCGCCGCGTGCTGCATCCTTTGTGACGCGGACCAGCCGGATGTTGCGATGACGGTGACCCACACTCCGCTTGCGCTGCGACCAAGCCTTTATGCCGATACCGCTGTTCCGCCGGTTGCGGCGCCTCCGCTCGAGACCGACAGGACCGTGTCGGTCGCGATCATCGGTGGCGGCTTTGCCGGACTTTCGACCGCGCTGCATCTCGCCGGGCAGGGGACCGACGCGATCGTCCTTGAAGCCCAGGAGCCGGGCTGGGGCGCCTCGGGCAACAACGGCGGTCAACTCAATCCGGGGCTCAAGCTCGATCCTGACACCATCGAAGCGACCTTCGGCGTTGAACTCGGCCGGCGCATGATCGCGTTTGCCTACAACACGCCGGTCTTCACGCTCGATCTTATCCGCCGGCATCGAATCGCCTGCGAGGCGCGGCAGAACGGCACGTTGCGCGCCGCCTATCACGAAGCGAACGCGGCCGCCGTCGAGAAGACCGCGGAGCAGTGCATCCGGCGCGGCATGCCGGTCACGGTACTCGACCGGGACGCCCTACGAGAGGCGACGGGAACGGATCGATACGTCCGTGCCATGCTTGATCGGCGCGGTGGCGATCTGCAGCCGCTGAGCTATGCGCGCGGTCTTGCGGGTGCCGCGATCGCAGCCGGCGCCGCGATTCACGGCCAGACGCCCGCGACGTCGTTGCGGCGCGAAGGCGGGCGATGGCGCATCGATACACCGCGCGCGGTGGTTCGGGCCGACAAGATCCTGATCGCCACCAACGGTTTCACCGACGATCTCTGGCCCGGCCTGCGCCGCACGATTGTGCCGGTGTTCAGCTCGATCGCGGCAACCGAGTCGCTGCCCGACGATATCGCGCGACAGATCATGCCGACGCGATCGGTGCTGTATGAAAGCGGCCAGATCACGGTCTACTATCGCGTCGATGCATCGAACCGCCTGCTGATCGGCGGTCGCGGCCCGATGCAATGGATCAGCGATCCAACCGCGGTCAATTATCTCACGCGCTATGCCGTCCGGCTTTGGCCGGCGCTTCGTGGTATCGGCTGGACACACGGCTGGAACAGCCGCCTCGCCATGACCGCCGACCACTACCCACATGTGCATGAGCCTGGGCCCGGCGCGCTGGTCTATCTGGGCTGCAACGGCCGTGGCGTCGCCCTTGCGACCGCAATCGGACAACAACTGGCACGCAGGCTGATCGGGGGCGAGGCCGCCGAGATCGACTTGCCGATTACAACCCTTAAGCCAATCCGCTTCCACGCATTATGGCCGGTGGCGGTGAAGAGCGTCGTGCTCTATGGGCAAATTCGCGATCGCCTCGGACTGTAGGGTGTTGATACCCGGCTGTGCCGGCGAAAAAGGTCGCCCTGCGATCTCGCCGCGTGCATTGACAGACCTGAATAACACATTCAGATAACTGGAAATTCGCGCATGTCTTCAACCTGTCGTCGACAAGGTCTGGATAACCAGCGCGATACACGGGGTGGGAGCGAATTGTCCGAAGCTGTCGAATTCGACTATGTCATTGTCGGCGCCGGGTCGGCCGGGTGCGTGCTTGCCAATCGCCTGAGCGCCGATGGAAAGAATTCGGTGCTGCTGCTCGAAGCCGGCCCGAAGGATTCCAATCTCTGGATTCACGTGCCGCTCGGATATGGCAAGCTGTTCAAGGACAAGAGCGTCAACTGGATGTACCAGACCGAACCGGAGCCGGGACTGGGCGGGCGTCAGGTGTTTCAGCCGCGCGGCAAGGTGCTCGGCGGCTCGAGCTCGATCAACGGCTTGCTCTACGTTCGCGGCCAGCACGAGGATTACGATCGCTGGCGCCAGCACGGCAACGCCGGCTGGGGCTATGAAGACGTGTTGCCGTATTTCAAGAAAGCCGAGAACCAGCAACGCGGGGCAGACAAGTATCACGGCGCCGGCGGTCCGCTGCCGGTGTCGGACTGGCGGCATGCCGATCCGCTGTCGGAAGCTTTTGTGGTCGCCGCGGCGGAGACCGGCATCCCCACAAATCCCGATTTCAACGGCGCGACCCAGGAAGGCGCGGGCTTGTTCCAGACCACGACGCGGCGCGGCAGACGGGCGAGCACGGCGTTCTCTTATCTGCGCCCGGCGAAGAATCGCGGCAATCTGCACGTCGAGACTTCCGCGCTGGCGCAGCGCATTCTGTTCGAAGGCCGTCGCGCCCGGGCCGTCGAGTACCGGCAGGGCAGCAGCTTGCGAACGGCACGGGCGCGCAAGGAGATCTTGATCTCGAGCGGTGCGTATAATTCGCCGCAATTGCTGCAGCTCTCCGGCGTCGGGCCTGCGGATCTGTTGAAGCAGCACGGCATCGGCGTCGTGCTCGACGCACCCGGCGTCGGCAACGACCTGCAGGATCACATGCAGGTCAGGCTGGTGACGCGTTGCGCCCAGCGCGTCACCCTCAATGATATCGTCAATCATCCGGTTCGCCGCCTCATGGCCGGTGTGCAATACGCAGCCCTTCGCAAGGGACCGCTCACCATTGCGGCTGGCACTTCAGGCGCGTTCTTCAAGACCAATCCGCGGCTGGCGTCGCCGGATATCCAGATTCACTTCCTGCCGTTCTCGACCGACAAGATGGGCGAGAAGCTGCATTCTTTTTCCGGATTCTCCGCTTCGGTCTGTCAGTTGCGCCCGGAGAGCCGGGGCTCGCTTCGCATCAAAAGCGCAGACCCGACGGTGCCGCCGGAAATCCGCATCAACTACCTCGCGACCGAAACCGATCGCTCCGCGTTCATTGACGGCATCAAGATCTTGCGCAAGATCCTGAGTGCGCCTGCTCTCAAGCCCTATACGATCGAAGAAGTCGATCCCGGCGCAAAAGTCTTAAGCGACGAGGAATTGCTGAATTACTGCCGCCGGACCGGCAGCACGGTCTATCATCCGACATCGACCTGCCGGATGGGCAACGATCCGCTGGCGGTGGTCGATCAGCGCTTGAAGGTTCGCGGCATCGAAGGCCTGCGCGTGGTCGATGCCTCGATCATGCCGGACCTGATGTCGGGCAATACCAATGCCCCCACCATCATGATCGCTGAAAAAGCCTCCGACATGATCCTGGAGGATGCGCGGTAGCGCCGCCGGGCGAGAGCTGTATTTGCTTTCCGGCGCGGGCTGGTTTTATGTTCCGGCCGGGAATGGGCGTCGAATGGAGCGCAGGTGGTGGCAATTCGAATACGGATCGGCACACGCAAGAGCGTGATGGCGCTGGCCCAGACCGAGGAAATTGCCCGCCGCCTGACCGCGGCGGCTCCCGAACTCGACGTCGAGATCGTCAAGTTCGAAACGTCAGGCGATTCCGACCAGATCGGCAAGCTGTTGCAGCACGGCGGCAAGGGCGGCGCATTCGTCGCCGAAATCCGAAAGGCCGTTATTTCGGGCGAATTGCAGGCCGCGATGCATTCGCTCAAGGACATGCCGGGCAATGAAGACACACCCGGCCTTGTGATCGGCGCGACGCTGGCGCGCGATCCGCCCGGCGACGCCCTGGTGCTGCGCGCAGGGGTATCGATCGACGATCTCAGGCGCTCGCGCGGCAAGGGTTTCAAGATCGGCACCAATGCGGTGCGGCGCGCGGCCTATGCGCGACGGTTGTTTCCCGACATCGAGGTGATTCACTATCGTGGTGCCGCCGACACCCGCGTCCGCAAGCTCGACAATTCGGAAATGCAGCGGCTGCCTGAGGGCGGCGCGGTCGGTCCGGCGGACGCGCTGGTCATGGCGCGCTCCGGGCTTGAGCGCGTCGGTCTTGCCAGCCGCATGGCTTACGAGTTTTCAATCCAGGAAATGCTGCCGGCGGCGGGGCAGGGCATCGTCGCGGTGGAGTGTGCGATCGACGACTGGCAGACCCGGCGTCTGCTGTCACTGATCGATGACCTCGACGCGCACAAAAGCGCCGATGCCGAGCGCGAGGTGCTGTGGGTCCTCAACGGCCACTGCAATTCGCCGATCGCGGCATTCTCCACCATCGACGGCACGCAGATGTCGCTGACCGCCTCGGTGCTGGATGAAGCAGGCAGCCTGTTCATCGAGGCTTCGCGCTCCGGGCCCGCGAACCGCCCGCGCGAACTCGGCCGTGCGGTCGGGCTCGAACTGCTCGACAAGGGCGCGGCCGAGATCATCGAACGCAGTCGGCCGAGGTGATTGAGCGACGCCGCTTCCGCAAAACACAGTCGTCATCATCCGCGAAAGCGGATGATCCAGTACTACGTGCGTCTCGATTCCAATACAGCCCGGTGAGTACTGGATACCCGCTTTCGCGGGTAAGACGACTGTGGCTCGTCGTGAACCTTATTCCTTATACGCCCGCACCCGCTTGATCATCTGCTCGACATGCGCGATCGGGGTTTCCGGCTGGATGCCGTGGCCGAGGTTGAAGATCAATCTGCCGCTGGCGTAATTCGTCAGGACATCATCGATGGCGCGATCCAGCACCGCGCCGCCGGCGATCAGCACCAGCGGATCGAGATTGCCTTGGACGGCGATGCGGTTCTGGACGCGCTCGCGGATCAACGACGGCTCGGCCGCCCAGTCGATGCTGACGGCGTCGACGCCGGTGGCGTCGACATAGGCCGGCAACAGCGCGCCGGCGCCTCGGGGAAAGCCGATGATCTTCGCATCGGGCATTTTCGCGCGCACGCCCTCGACAATGCGCCGGGTCGGCTCGACCGACCAGCGCTGAAATTCGCGCGGCGGCAACACGCCGGCCCAGGTGTCGAAGATCTGCAGCACGTCGGCGCCGGCTTTGAGCTGTCCCAGCAGATACTGGATCGAGTTCTCCACCAGCACGTCGATGATTTTCGCGAACGCTTCCGGATGGCGATAGGCCATCATCCGCGCCGGTGCCTGATCCGGCGTGCCTTGTCCGGCCACCATGTAGGTCGCGACCGTCCACGGCGCGCCGCAGAAACCGATCAGCGCGATGTTCGGATCGAGCTCGCGGCGCACGCGGCGCAGCGCCTCATAGACCGGCTCGAGTTTGCCAAAGTCGGCCTGCGACGCCAGCGTCGCAACTTTCTCCGGAGTCTCCAGGGGATCGAGCCGCGGCCCTTCGCCGACCTCGAACCGCACCGAGCGGCCAAGCGCGTAGGGAATCACAAGAATATCGGAGAAGATGATCGCGGCATCGAAGTTGAAGCGGCGGATCGGCTGCAGCGTGACCTCGGCGGCGTATTCCGGTGTGAAGCACAGATCGAGAAAGCCCCCGGCCCTGGCGCGCAATTCGCGGTATTCCGGCAGATAACGGCCGGCCTGCCGCATCATCCAGATCGGCGGTACTGGCCGCCTGCGGCCCGAAAGCACTTCAAGGAAGGGTTTAATGGGGTGAATCTGGGTCAAATCGGGTTCCGCAGCGGTGATCGATTGCGTGCTGCTCCTGATACACTGTGGATACCGACTTGGCCAAGCGAGGATCGTTGCCGGTACCCACGGCGTCGCCGTCGCGCCAAGTCATTAATATATCTCGTATTTCGAGCAATTTTGAACAGCGAACCGGAGTGCTTTGGGATCAAGCTGGTGGGTTCACCCTGGCTGCCGGTCATTTGGCGGCAGCGCGTGCCGCGCCCACTCCTCATTTCCGGGGAACCAAACGATGCCGTACCCGGGTTCATTTTCGGAGCAGATCGAGGAAATCAGCAGCGCGTTTCCCGCGGTCCTCGATTGTGCGGCGTGCAGGATGCCGCAGCCGATGAAGATCGACTTGCTTCCATCTGCGCGCACCGGCGATGGAAATATCATCGTCTATCGGTGCACCGCATGTGGAGCGATCCGCGATCGCAAAGCACGACGGGCCGGGAGAGAAGGGCAGCGACAGCGCCGCGCGCCAATTCTCCCGCGCTATTGCCGATGTCGCTCAACCTGCGGCTTGTCGTGCAACACTGCGTTCAGCAGCGAAGAATGCACTTCGATCTTTCCGTTGTAGCTGATGAAACCCAGCTTGCGGAACTTGTTCATGAAAAAACTGACCCGCGAGCGGGTGGTGCCGATCATCTCCGCCAGTGTTTCCTGGCTGATATTAGGATTGATCAGCTGCGGGCTGCGTGACTTGCCGAAATTCGCCAGCAGCAACAGCAGTCGTGCCAGCCGCCGCTCGCTTGAATTGAACAACTGGTCGATCAGATCCTCCTCGATCCGGCTGTTGCGGGTCAACAGATAGGACATGAACAACTCGGAAAATTTCGGCTGTTCATGAAGGAGGCCGATCATCGCGTCCTTGGAGATCGCGGTGATGGTGCAGTCTTCCATCGCCGTCGTGGTGGCGATCCGCAGCCGATGGCCATTCAAGCAGCCTTCGCCGAAGAACTGGCCGGGCTCCAGGATTGCAACGACTGCTTCCTTGCCCTGTTCGGACAGGACAGTGAGCTTGACCTTGCCTCTTTGAACGTAAAACACTGTGTCCGCTACGTCGCCCTGCGCGAACACGTTTTCATTCTTCCGGAATTTCAGTATCGTTTTCCCCGTGCCCACCTTGGCAAGAAACCCCAAGGTGTCGAACGAGTCTTTCGCTGGTTTCGCCACTGCAGCGTCCTTTTTTTTCGCCTCCTTCGGACGAGCGCAACTTTAGCGTGCCTTGCGTCATCCTTCAAATTCTACTTTTGAAGCCTCGCGGTATTTTATTCCGGTTGAACGACAGCGAGTTCCGCGGCGGCGCGTGCGGAGATTCTCACGCCGGCCGGATGAAAGCGCCAAGGCAATAAGGCAATTTCTCATCTCGTACGACTCACCCGAAAATTCGAGTACCGCCGATCGTGAAGAATTCGTTACGCGCAAGACGCGTCCGTGCGATTGCACGCGCACGCAACAACAGATCTCGACATTAATGGAAAGGAAGGTCTTTCTTGACCAAAGTGTTGGCGGCGGGTGTGCGCAGTATTCGAGCGCACCGGTAGCCGCGTGAAACTGGGGACGTCCATTCTATGACAAAGACTGCGTCGAAAAAATATAACGGAGTTGATGCAAGAGATCGCTTCGATCGAGCGCCGAATGACGCGCCCAGTGCCCCGCTAAAACTGATCCTGACCGCGACCATGAAGCGGCGGGCACTTAAGAAGAAACCAGAAAAATCCGACAAAAAAGGCCGGGAGGGGTTGCCCGTCCCGGCAATGACATCCTTTTTTCTACACGACCGGAATGATCGCGACGAGAGCTAGCGGAAATCGGCGATCACCTGGGCGTCGCGGTAGTGAGACCTTAAGCGCGCAGTCCTCCGGCCTGGCGATTAGGTCAAGCGGCGGCTCCAAATTGTAAACTCCAAACGGGCTGGGGTCAGAATTCATATCTGGAGCACCGCTAAATTAGCTTGACGATGAGGGTGCAATCTCATCGCCAGCGCATTCGACCGCAAGTCGCCGCGCCTGTCTGAGCAAAATTGACCAATGCGGCAAAAAGTCTAGCCGGTTGTGCTGTTTTCCGTGCATTTGGCAGATCCGAACGCTCCGACCAGGCGACAACGGACCGCTCTGGGTATTCCGCTCATCCGATTGGGGAACGTCCGGATTGCCGACGCGTTATATTGGCATGGAGGCTCAACATGGCTGAGAAATTCGATCCGGCGGCACATGACAAGCATGCCGCCAACCCGCGCGAAGCCGCATCGGCCGACCGCGATACCCATGCGAAACTGGAAGCCGGTCTGATCGACAGTTTTCCGGCATCCGATCCCGTCAGCGCAGCACAACCGGCACCGTCGAAGCCGGACGGCGACCGCGAAGCGGCTTCGCTTTGGGACAAGGTCAAGGCGGTCTTTCGCTAGGTCTGCACAGGTTGATTTGAAGTAATCGCCGCCGGCTGCGCTAAGGGACGCCCGAATGAGTAGCGAATTCGATCACGCCGCCAACGACTCGCCACGAAGCGGCGGTTCGAAACAGGTTACGCCATGGGTGTGGGCCGCCATCGTCGTCGCCATCGTCGCGATCATCATATGGTTTGCGATCAAGCCTTGAAGCTTCGCGCCGCCGATCACCTTGAGAGTTCACATCTAGATCGCGATCATCTCAATAATGCGGTGGCGGTTCGTTGGTGGCGCCGGGCGCATGAGTCTCGGCCTCGCGCAGGCGCTGGCTCAGGTCGGCCACCTGCCGCGTCAGCGCGTCGATCTTGAGCCATTGCGCGGTAATGGTCTTGTTCAGCGCCTCGATGGTTTCGTCCTGAAACGTCAGACGCATTTCAAGCACGTCGATCCGGTCGCTGAGCGTCTTCACATCACTCATCGGAATCCTGCCCCATCGGGCGTTCCCGCAAGCCGTGGCCGAGCGCGACACGGTCGTCGAATACAAAACATTCGCCGCGCCAGCGGCTCTCTGCTTCCGGAACGCCCTCGAGATATCTGAGGATGCCGCCCTTGAGGTGATAGACCTCCGCAAAACCACGCGCGAGCAGATAGGCGCTGGCCTTTTCGCAGCGAATGCCGCCGGTGCAGAACATCGCGACCCGCCGATGCTTCGCGGGGTCGAGATGGCACGCGGCAAAATCCTTGAATTG
>WNGN01001198.1_pt1 | contig 18441 bp, 22 predicted proteins | sample 5400561 | NCBI WGS metagenome assembly WNGN01 (sample SAMN13153379, study PRJNA577476) | soil metagenome | isolation source: 115 cm soil or saprolite under Garry oak tree replicate 2 | place: USA:California | collected 2016-06-15
GATGAACGCCATCGTCGTGGGCGAACTTAGTCCGGAGACGATCTCGGTTACTTGGAGGTCTGGATCGTTGAGCGTTGGAGCTGCATTGGCAGTGATGCCGCGGAAGAGACAAACGGCTAGGATAAGAAACAGCTTCATCATACTATTTGCGCCTCCCGAGCAGCGATATTATAACCGCCCTAAATAAGCTAGCCAATGTCTTTTCAGCGCTTTTAGCCATAGGCCAATTGTGTTATTCGTCTTTTCTGACAGAAGTTGCCATCTGTTGTCGCCCATGCGCGAAGAACGAGTATCCTTCACGAATTCTCGCGGCGAGATTCTTATCGGCATTCTGCATCAGCCGTTAAACGGCATGACGCAGGGCAGCGTGATCCTCTGTCATGGGATGGAATCGAACAAGGAAAGCCAGAAGCTCGTGTCGCTCAGTCGGGCGCTGGCGCAGCGGGGAATTCTGACCTTGCGGTTTGATTTCTCCTACGTTGGAGAGTCCAGCGGGAAGTTCGAAGACATAACCTATAGCGGCGAGATTGAGGATTTAGCAGCAGCCTTTTCTTTGATACTGAATCGTAGCCCCGGAAGGATCGGCATCCTGGGTTCCAGCATGGGCGGGACCGTTGCGTTACTTTTCGCCGCGGAGAAGCCAACCGTTGCTGCCCTCGTAACAATCGCCGCGCCCATTCATCCGGAACAGTTTCCCCAACGAGTCCTGACGCCGAACCAATTTCAGCAGTGGCGCGATCAGGGATTCACCATGTACAACGCCCAACGTCTCAACGTGTCGCTGTTGCATGACCTGGAAAAGATCAATGTCCCCGATGCAGCAAAAAAAATCGCTTGTCCGGTATTGATTCTCCATGGCGACGCCGACGCGGTCGTGCCCGTGGAAGAGGCTTACGAGCTCTACGGCTGCCTGCCGAGTTCAAAGAGACTTTCAATTCTGAACGGAGCCGACCACCGTCTCTCGGACCCCTCGCTGATGACCCGGGCGGTCACCGAAGCCGTAGACTGGCTCTGTCAGTACGTTCCGCGACAATAACATGAAGAAACTATCTATGGCATTTCTTGCTCCGCTTTTCATTTGGCTGATGGTTCCAAGCGGCTGTGGCCGCGACCTCAGGACCGCTCAAGGAGTCGCCGAGGAGTTCCTCGATCAGCACTATGTGAACATCGACATCCCGAAAGCCAAGCAGTACGCGGTCGGTCTCGCGCTGGAGAAACTCAATGAAGAGACTCGCCTGACCGCCGGTCAGACCATCGATGCGTCGACGCAAAAACCCAGAATCAATTACCGATTATTGGAGAAAAAAGATGGAGCGACGCGCGCCTCGTTTTTGTATGAGGGAACGATCCAATCGAACGATGGTTCGTCGTTTACCCGCAAGTGGCTGATCGCCGTGCGCAAAGACGCGACTCAGTGGCACGTTTCCAATTTCACCGAGTCCGATTAAAAGCCGTCACATAAATCTCCCGGGGCCTATGTCCGGGAGCAAACTTCGTTTGTGAATCTAGGGAATCCAGAATTTTTTGAGGTTTCCTGGATTCCGGCTCGCGCTAGCTATCGCCGGCTTGGCCGGAAATGACGACTCGGTTACTTTGCCAAACCTGATCCGCCAGCCGGACATGTCCGAGCCCTGGTAGGAAGTCGCTAGACACCCGCCGCCTCCGGAGCTACGGTTGCCGAAGTGGCTTCTTGCGGCTTTGGTTTTATCTGTAATGCCAGTCCCGCCGCAATCATCGCGATTACGCCTCCCGAAAGAAAAGCAAATTGGTAGTCACCCATCCAGGTCCGGAGGGCACCCGCGGTCCAAGCCATGATCGCCGCGCCAATTTGATGGGACATAAAGATCCAGCCATAGATTTTACCGATGTTTTGCCTGCCAAAGGTGTCGGCGGTGATAGCCATCGTTGGCGGCACCGTGGCGAACCAGTCGAGGCCGTAAATTACGGCGAACACAAACAGACCCTTGAAATCCTGAACAAACGGCAAGATGAGAAGCGACAAACCGCGCAACGCATAGACCATAGCCAACCACTTGCGCGGCTGAACCCGGTCGATCATCCAACCGGACAACACGGTTCCGACAAAATTCAGCCCGCCCATTACGCCGACCAAAGACGCTGCGGCCACCTGCGGAATCCCATGGTCAATTTCGTGCGGAATGAGATGGGTACCGATCAAGCCATTCGCGGTTCCGCCGCAAACGAAAAAACTTCCGGCGAGTAACCAAAAAGTCGAAGTGCCGAACGCTTCCCGAAGGGTGATCGAAGCGTTCGCGGATCGCGCGCCGATACCACCCGAACTGGCGGCCCCCGGCTGCCCGGCTCCATACGGTTCCAAGCCGATTTCAGACGGATCGTCCCGCATGAAAACGTAGATCAGCGGCAATAAAATTATCGCCACGACGATGAGGACCATCGATCCCATGCGCCAGCCGGCATAGGCAATCATCGCCATAAAAAGCGGCAGGAAGATGAGCTGGCCCGTGGAGCTGGCGCTGCCAAGAATCCCCAGTGCCAGTCCGCGCTTCGCCACAAACCAACGATTGCCCACGGTGGCGGTCAGGACTGAGCCAACACCACCGGCGCCGATGCCGACGATAATTCCCCAAACCAGAAAAAACTGCCAAAACTGATTCATCGTCATCGTGCCGCTGACACCAAGAATCAATACTGTCAGGCTGCCGAGCATGACTTTTCGCGGCCCGTAGCGATCCAGCAACCAGCCGCTGATCGGTGAGGCGATGCCGAACAGCAAAAGATTTATGCCGACGACCGAAGCGATCGCCGCGCGGCTCCAGCCGAACTCCGCTTCCAGAGGATGAATCAGAACGGACGGCGATGACCGCACTCCGGCGCTCGTCAACGTGGTTAAGAAACATAGAGCCAAGACGACCCAACCATAGAAGAACGGAACTGATAGCGGAGGACTGTTGTAGTCTTTGACTGCGTTGTCGTTCTGCATACCTTCATATAACCATCTTCCGCCCGAATCACAAACGTGCCCTATCCCAAAATGTTTTCGAACCACAAAAGACGACACTCAAAGTTTTTCTATCTGATCTGCGGTGCTGGGGCATACGACGGTCTGGTTCGATAAAACGCTACGCGGAATGAAATAGTCGTTGGAATCATTGAGAGTGAAATCCAGATCACACTGCTCGTGCTAATCGTTATTAGCTGGTACAATTCGGTCCGTGCTCAGGTCGGACCAAACCAGAATGCTCGAGCTCGCCGATGTAAAAAAGCTGACGTGGTCTATGACCTGGCCAGTGGCGATGGCCGGATAATGATTCGCACTGCCAAAAAATAGGGCGTACGCGGTGTCGGGATCGAAATAGACCAGCTGCTGCTGGAGAAATCCCGAAAGGCAGCCGCAGCGGAAGGCGTAAGTATAGCCCACCACGAATAGCATGGGCAGAGAAAATTGTTTTTGCGGGTAACCCGAATCAGGGTTTGATCTCGACCAGCTACGTCGAGAGATTGAATGCGACACGCGTTTGCACATGCGCCGACTAACGCGACTAGCCTTAGGTTTCAGTAAAAAACTTGAAAACTTCGAGTCCGCCGTCGCTCTTCATTTCGCTTACTATAATCTAGTCAAGATTCACAAGACACTACGATGCACGCCAGCAATGGCCGCAGGTGTCGAGAAAAGTTTATGGACGGTCGGAAACCTCGTGGAGGCGACAGGATGAAAGCCGTTTCCTACCGTTTCAATGAATATGATATAGGCGGGGGCATGGCTCAATCCATCCTTAAAAAAACGAGAAGGTATAGGCATGTATCTGCTGTTTCGGTTACCTACTTGCTTATGTTCTTAGGATTGTTAGCGCCGGTTATTAGTTTGATTCTTGGCATAGTTCGTACTGCGCCAATCGAGGCGCAATCACCCTTGGCGACTAGTCCCATGCCTTCAGCCATGTCTTTTCCCGGCCTTGTTCCCCTGCTGATTCTAGCACTTCTAATCGCCTTAGCTTTCATCATTCTTCAAGCCCGTCTTGAGTACAGACGGAAAACTTACGACCCGACGTGGATATTTAAATCTGATGAGCGCTTTAAGGGCATGAGACAAGAACGGTTAAATGCTTCTCAACTGCTTCTAAATGATATTTCAACTCCAGCCAGTCTTGACGACGCCGAACTTGCAAAAATAGATGATGTTTTAGACTTCTTCGAGGATCTCGGATTTTACCAACACGGCTATCAAATCAGCCCCGAAGTTATACATCATCATTTCTACCACTGGATAAGAGGATATTGGAGTGCTGCCAGAACATACGTTGAAAGGTCACGAAGGGATGAACGGAAAGCGTGGGAGCACTTAGAAGAACTCTTTGAAACAGGATGCGATATCGAAACGCGGGACGGCGGGACAAGAGAGAGGGAATTGCTTGACCGCGAAGAAATAAAAGACTTTTTAAGTGACGAAATTGACGAATGCAAAAACGATGAGTAACTCCCACATTGACGAACTAAAAGACGTAATCCGCCGCATGCATGGTGTCGATTCAACCCACGTCGAAACCGTTCCCGTGAAGGAATTTTTCAACGAGCAACTAATTTGGGATGGCGAGGTCGAAGTATTTGACTTGCACGGTCATCCACAAGCAGAGAGAGCTTATGGGTGGACGCATGAAACAGACGATGAGGGCAAGCCGAAACGTCATGTCACTGTGTTGCATATTCCACCCGTAACGTCACCGCAAACGGCTGTCCGGGCTGTGATCGTAAAGGATTTCAGAGATCGTGAACGACCAAAAGAAAACTAGAAACGTCGGACGGCCAAAGCTTCGAAGGAAACAGACTCACTCGCGCATGCTTCCAGTGCGCGTCAAGGACGACGATTACAAAGCATTCTTAGAAGCAGCGAAGAAAAATAAACTGACGTTATCGCAAGGGATGCGCGATACTCTCAGAAACGCGGTTTGATTGAAAGACGGACATTGCCCGTAGAAACTAGGAGTCTCGGCCTAGGCTAAGCTCCTGCAACCGATCGTGCGTGCGTGAGAGTAAACGCCCCCGCGTAAAGCGCCCGCCCAACAATCACTCCTTCAACCCCGTCTTGTTCCAAAGGTACCAGCCGTCGGATGTCGTCCAACGTCGCCACGCCGCCGGAGGCGATTACCGGGATGTTTACTGATTGGGCAATCTTGCGGGTTTCTTCAATGTTGACGCCCTCGCGAGTCCCGTCGCGGCTCACGTCGGTGTAGATAATCCGCGAGGCGCCGTCGGATTCGCAGCGCTGCGCGAGTTCCACGGCGTCCATCGCCGTGGTTTCTTTCCAGCCTTTGACGGCGACTTTGCCGCCGCGAGCATCGATACCGACGACGATTTTTTCTGGAAAGTTCTTGCAGAGCGCGCGCAACAATTCCGGATGATCGTAAGCGGCCGTGCCGATAACCACCCGCGCGACGCCGAGATCCAGCGCTGCCTTTACCGCGGCCACGGAACGCAGCCCGCCGCCCAACTCCACCGACAGGGCCGTCTCTTTGCAGATCGCTTCCACCTCACGCGCGTGTACGGGGCGGCCTTCCACCGCGCCGTTGAGATCGACGATGTGGATGAACGTCGCACCTTCCTTCACCCAGTGACGCGCCGCGTCCAACGGACTCTCGAAGTAGACGGTCTCTTTGTCCATGTCGCCCTGAAACAGGCGCACACAACGGCCATCCTTGATATCGATTGCAGGAATAATGAGCATAGAGCTAATGACTAGCGACGAATTGCCCGAAGTTCGAAAGAATGCGCAATCCCAGCTCCTGGCTCTTCTCCGGGTGAAACTGACTGGCAAAAAGCCGATCCGTCGCAATACTCGAGACGAATGGGCCGCCGTAGTCCGTTGTCGTGGCAACCACTGAGGAATCTTCGGGGACGACGTAGAAGGAGTGGACGAAGTAAACATAATCACCGCTAGAAATTCCATCCAAAAACGGCGAGTCCTTTTTTTTCTCGATGCAGTTCCAACCCATGTGCGGGATCTTGAGATCGTCGTCAGCCTTGAATCCCACGACTCTGCCGGGAAGCAGATCGAGACCCTTCTGCAGGCCGAATTCCTCGCTTTCAGAAAACAACAACTGAAATCCCAGACAGATGCCGAGAAACGGCTTCTCTTCACGAACGACTTCGCGAATCGGCTCAATCAATCCAAAGCGCGCGAGGTTTTCCATGCAAGCATGGAACGCGCCGACGCCGGGGAGAACCACGCCACGCGCGGACACAATCTTACCGACCTCGCGCGTGACCTCGGCCGCGTAGCCAACCCTTTCAAAGCCCTTCTGCACGCTACGGAGATTGCCCATGCCATAATCGATGATCGCGATCATAGACTCCCTTTGGTCGACAGAATTCCCTGGATACGACCGTCGAGCTGTGTCGCCATGTCCATCGCCCGTGCAAACGCCTTGAAACAGGCCTCGATAATATGATGGGGATTTTCCCCGCGGACAACGTCGATGTGAAGGTTCATGCCCAGCTGATTGGCAAAAGCCGCGAAAAACTCGTGCGGCAAATCGGTATCGAAGTTGCCGACCCTTCCCGGGCGGATTTTCACATTGTACGACAGATACGGCCGGCCGCTCAGGTCGACTACGACTTTGGCCAACGTTTCATCCAGCGGACAGCTCGCCTCGCCGAAGCGACGGATGCCCTGCTTGTCACCGAGACTTTCTTTGAACGCTTGTCCCAACGCGAGACCGACATCTTCTACGGTGTGATGATAGTCGACTTCGATATCTCCCTTGGCCTTCAGCTTGAGATCGAATAGCCCGTGCCGGCTGAAGCTATCGAGCATGTGATTGAGAAAAGGCATGCCGGTTTCGACTTCCGCCTTGCCGCTTCCGTCTAACTCCAACTCGACCTTGATGTCGGTCTCTTTTGTCTTGCGCTCAACTCTTCCCTTTCGATCCATGACTCGTCTCCTATTCGAACCGTGCTTCCACCGCGCGCGCGTGATCGTCCAGTCCCTCCAGCCTCGCCAGATGAGTAATCTTCGGCGCCAGGGCGCGGAGCGCCTTTTCTTGTGCCTGAATGATCGTCGTACGTTTCAGAAAATCATAGGTCCCCAGCGGGGAAAAAAACCGCGCGCTGCCGCCGGTGGGAAGAACATGATTCGGCCCGGCGAAATAATCTCCCAAGGGCGGCGTAGAATAAGGGCCGATAAATATCGCCCCCGCGTTGCGTATCGCGCGCGACCATTTTTGCGGTTGTTTTACAATCAGCTCGACATGTTCTGGCGCGATGGTATTAGCGAGGTCGATCGCTTCTCTGTATCCCCGCGTAACGATGATCGCGCCGTATTTTTCCAACGCCTTGATGGTTATCGCCCGACGCTTGGTCTGTTGCAGCTGATGCTCGATCGCCTTTTGAATCCTCGCCGCCACGGCCATCGACGATGTTACGCACAAGGCGGCCGCACGTTCGTCGTGCTCGGCTTGGGAAAGCATATCCGCGGCGACGTGCTTGGGATCGGCGCTCTCGTCCGCGAGCAGAAGAATCTCGCTTGGCCCGGCGATGGAATCGATATCGACTTCGCCGAAAACCAGCCGCTTCGCCGTGGCGACGAAGATATTTCCCGGGCCGACGATTTTGTCGACCTTGGGAATCGTCTCCGTCCCGAACGCTAGCGCGGCAATCGCCTGCGCGCCGCCGATCCGAAAGGTCCGGTCGACGCCGGCGATTCTGGCTGCGGCGAGAATAATCGCGCCATCGCTCCCGATCGGCGAGGTCATGATAACTTCCTCCACGCCGGCTACTTTGGCGGGCACCACGTTCATCAAGACGGTGGAAGGATAAGAGGCTTTGCCGCCGGGGACGTAAACACCGACCCGCCCCAAGGGGGTAATCCTCTGCCCTAGAAGCATGCCGAGGGGATCGCGATAGCCCCAGCTTTTTTGCACCTGGCGCCGATGAAACGCGCCGATGCGCCTTGCCGCCATGCGCAAGATCCGAAGATCTTTTGCCGGGACGCTCGTCATGGCTTTCTCGATTTCGCCCGGCTTTACTTCCATCGTCGCACGCGTCAATCGCACACGATCAAACATTTGCGCATAGCGCAGCAGCGCGCTGTCGCCCTTTCGCTCAACCGCGCGGACGATCTCGCCGACTCGCTTCTCAACTGCCCCTTGGCGGTTTCCGCGTCGCTGCAGAAGGCGCGTGAGGAACGACTTGTAATCATGATCGGTGGTTTTGACGATTTTGATTTTCATCCCTACTCACCGATTTTAGATTAGATCTTCGATTTGGAATTTCACTTCTTTTAGCCTAGCAACCCTTCAGCCTTTGACCCGTTCTATCGCCGCTCCCAACTTGGAAAACTTTTTTTCGATATGCTCGTAACCTCGGTCCAAGTGATAAACCCTGGAAACTTCCGTTGTGCCGTTGGCAACCAAGCCGGCAAGAACCAACGAGACGCTCGCCCTCAGATCCGTCGCCATCACCGGAGCGCCGGACAACTCCTTCACCCCGCGAACGACCGCACGATTTCCTTCGAGCCGAATATCCGCGCCCATGCGGTCCAATTCCTGCGCGTGCATGAACCGATTCTCGAAGATGGTTTCGGTGATGACACTGACGCCATCGGCCACCGACATCAGCACCATCATCTGGGCTTGCATGTCCGTGGGAAAACCCGGGTACGGAAGCGTCGTGACGTCGACGCTCTTAATCGTGTTATTGCCTTTGACTCTCACACCGTTCGCGTCGATACTGAGCTCGATTCCAGCTTCCTTAAGTTTGATGAAAAAGGCATCTAAATGAGCCGGGCGCACGCCCGTCACGAGCACATCCCCGCCGATCAAAGCGCCGGCAATCACGAAGCTCGCCGCTTCGATACGATCCGGAATGACGCGGTGGGTTAGGCCGCCTAGAGAGCTCACTCCTTCAACGCGAATAAGGTCGCCGCCGGCGCCCTCCACTCGGGCGCCCATCTGGTTGAGCACAGCGGCGAGGTCTTCGATCTCAGGCTCCTTGGCGGCATTTTCGATAACCGTGGTCCCTTCCGCCAGCGACGCCGCCATCATGAGATTTTCAGTCGCGCCGACAGACGGGAGATCCAGGTAGATTTGCGCGCCGCGCAGCTTTTTGGCCTTGGCTTCCACGTAACCGTGAACCTGCTCGATAGTCGCCCCCATTTCGGCGAGTCCCTTGAGATGAAGATTCACCGGGCGCGTGCCGATGGCACACCCTCCGGGCGTGGAAACGTGCGCATAACCGAAACGGGCGAGCAGGGGACCGAGAACCAGGAACGACGCCCGCATGGTCCTTACAAGGTCATAGGAGGCCTCGAAGTTTCTTACTCGGTCTGGCCGAAGGATGATATCGCCGCCGCCCTTGACCCACGACTCCTTGTCTACGACTACCCCAAATCCAGCCAGCAGCTTTAACGCCGTGTTAATGTCGACGAGTTGAGGAATTCCCTGGTAGACACAGGGCTCGGAGGTCAGCAGGGAAGAAATCAAAATCGGCAGCGCGGCATTCTTCGACCCGCTGACCGCCACTTCTCCTTCCAACCGGCGGCCCCCGTGAATGATGATTTTATCCACGGTTGGAACCTTTCGCTGTTAAGTTGGACGGCGGTGTTTTCCTGGCGACGATGATTCGGTCCCTCGCGGCATAGTCCTGACAGACCAATGAAGGTGCGTACCAACCGGCGCCATTTAACAGAGCAGCGACCGCTTTACCCATATCTGCGCCAATCTCGAGAATGATGTGACCTCCGGGTACAAGATATTGATGGGCGTCAGCGATAATTCGCCGGTAGCAATCGAGCCCATCCAATCCGCCGTCCAAAGCCGTCAGCGGCTCCCAATCACGAATCTCGGGTGAAAGGGCGGCTAATTCTTCCCGCCGCACATAGGGGGGATTGGAGACGATGAGATCAAACTCGCCGGCTATCTGTTCGAAGAGGTCTCCGGCCGAGAATCGAATCCGACTCGCGACACCGTGACGCTCGCTGTTTCGACGCGCCACCTCCAGCGCCGCGATGGAGACATCAACAGCCGTAATCCTTGCTTCTGGCAGCTCTTTGCCCAGTGAGATCGCGACGGCGCCGCTTCCCGTCCCCAGATCGAGAATTTCAAGTTGCGCCCTGCCGGCGCAAAGCTTTGAGCGTTCCAGCGCAACTTCGACCAGCCGTTCCGTCTCCGGCCGCGGGATGAGCACGTCGGAGGTAACGAGGAAATCGCGGGACCAAAACTCTTTCCGACCCGTGATGTATGCCACGGGCTCGCGCTGGGCTCGCCGCAGCAGGAGTCTCCGAAAGCATTCTTCATCTTCTATCGTCAGCAGGGCGTCGAGATTCAGATAGAACTCAGATTTCTCCATTCCCAATGCGTGACGCAACAATACCTCGGCGTCCAACCGTGCGCCCTCTATGCCAGCGAATTTCAGCCGACGGGCTCCTTCCAACAACGCTTGGCGAAGCCTTTCGGGTTTCGCTTCAGTCGTTATCGTCGTCTGGTTTTCCATTGTCGTCAGGCGGCTTTCCGGTCGCCTTCAACGCTTCCGCTTGGTAGTGGGTAATCAGCCCTTCTACGACTTCGTCGATCTGACCTTCCATAATACGGTCGAGCTGATAAATGGTGAGATTGATGCGGTGATCCGTCAGCCGTCCCTGGTGAAAGTTATAGGTTCGGATCCGCTCGCTGCGGTCGCCGCTTCCGACCATGAGTTTCCGCGTCGCTGCGATCTCGGAGCGCTGTTCTTCCTGTTTCTTTTCCAACAGTCTAGCGCGCAAGATTTTCATGCCCTTGGCCCGATTCTTGTGCTGCGATTTTTCATCCTGGCAGGACACAACGATCCCGCTCGGGACATGCGTGATGCGCACGGCCGAATCCGTCGTATTGACGCTCTGGCCGCCGGGGCCCGAGGAGCGGAACACATCGACGCGAATATCCTTCGGGTCGATCTGAATTTCCACTTCATCGGCTTCGGGCATCACGGCGACGGTGACCGCGGAGGTGTGGATGCGCCCCGAGCCCTCCGTGACCGGAACTCGCTGGACCCGGTGCACTCCGCTTTCGAATTTGAGCCTGCTGTAAGCGCCTTGTCCTTCGATACTGGCAATGATCTCTTTGAAGCCGCCGAGACCCGTGGGATTGGAGCTCATCATTTCGACTCGCCAGCCGCGCGACTCGGCGTAACGGCTGTACATTCTGAAGAGCTCTCCGGCGAAGAGCGCCGCCTCTTCCCCCCCGGTGCCGGCGCGGATTTCAAGGATCACGTTTTTGTTGTCATTGGGATCTTTGGGGAGAATGAGAAGCTTGAGCTGACTCTCGAGTGCTTCCTTGCGCTGCCGAAGTGTAACTAATTCCTCCTTGGCCAGCTCCCGGATGCCCTCGTCATTTTCCTCCAGCAGCTGGCGATTGCCTTGAATTTCCTGCTCTACTTTGCGCCATTCGCGAAAGCAGGCGACGATTTCTTCCAACTCAGCCCGCTCCTTGGCGAATTTGGAATACTCCCGCTGTTGGTTCAGGAGCTGAGGATCCGACATGAGACTTTCCAGCTCCACGTATCGCTTTTCGACTTCCGCTAGTTTATCAAGCATGATTGTTTTGCTGCTCAGTTAAAAAATGACAAGACAATAAAAAAGGGCAAAGGGATAGACTTGCCCTTTGCCCTTTCTGTGCCGCAAATGGCTAGTAAATCACATTCAGCCTCGATCCTCCGCCGAACTCAGTTCTTCAGCCCGTATTTCTTTCTGAACTTTTCTACGCGACCGGCTGAGTCGAAGAGTTTCTGCTTCCCGGTAAAGAAAGGGTGGCAATTGGAGCAGATCTCCACGTGGATATTACCCACTGTGGAACGGGTCTCGACCACGCACCCACAGGCACACGTGATCGTCGCTTTCTTGTATTCAGGATGGATACCTGCTTTCATGATTTCCTCTCTCGTGCCTGAGTTTTATAACATAAGAAAAATTGCTCTTCAATCGGTCCTGCGGCCTCGAAATCACTGTAAACACGTTGTTTTTTCACAATCAGGACCGCGGCCCGCGCGCTATCTTCGGGGCGGGTGCCTTTTATTTAATTTGCCTATAAGCCGAGAAGCCACTAAACTACGCACATGAAATCCCCCGGTTACCAGCTTGATTGCATTCGAATGGTTTGGCCCTTCCGTTTCTGTTAAAAAATCGTGATCTATAAGTCCAGTATAGCGGAGTTAATCATGTCAACAAGCCAAGATTTAATCCCAAAGATACCTCTCAAACCTGAAGATACAGAGCTCGATTTCGGTTTTCTCGCGGACCTGGCGTTGAAAATCGTCTATGCGGATACCAACTGCACCACCGAACGCGCGGCCGAAAAGCTCAAGCTATCCATGCCGGTTACAGAGGAACTGCTGCAGCATCTCTATCGCGAGAAATTCGTCGAGATCAGAGGACTCATTACTTACGGCAACAACCGTTACGGTATGCTGGATCGCGGGTGGCAACGGGCTCAGCGACTCCTGGACATGAACGGATACATCGGTCCGGCGCCTGTGTCCCTTGAAGCTTATACCACCATGATGCTGCGCCAGAGCGCCGCGACAGAGATGATCCAACCGGAAGCGGTGCGCACGGCGATGTCGGGACTGGTGCTCCCCGAGGCCACGGTTCAAACCCTCGGACTGGTGGCCAGCTCTCGCCGCAGTCTTTTCATGACCGGCCCTTCCGGCAACGGCAAAACGACCATTGCAACCGCACTGCATAGCGCGCAGAGCGGCGAGATATGGATTCCCTATGCCATCGAAGTCGATGGTCAAATCATCAAGGTTTTCGACTTGCATAACCATCAACCCGTCTCGGTGGAAGGATTGGCCCGCTACGATGGGCGTTGGACCAAAATCAAGCGCCCCCTCGTGATCGTCGGCGGTGAGATGACCATTGACACCATGGACTTGATTTACAGCCAAACCGTCAGGTTCTATGAAGCGCCGTTTCAGATGAAAGCGAACGGGGGGACACTGGTCATCGACGACTTTGGGCGTCAGCGGATCGACCCGCACGAGCTGTTGAATCGCTGGATTGTCCCTCTGGAGGGACGCGTCGATTACCTCACACTGCATACAGGCAAAAAAATCGAGGTGCCGTTTGAGCAGTTACTGATCTTTGCGACCAATCTCGATCCAGCCGACCTCGTCGACGATGCCTTCCTGCGCCGCATGGGGTACCGCCTTTTTGTCACTGCGCCGTCAAAAGATCTGTATGCGCAGATTTTCCGAAGGTACGTCGAAGAGAGCGGGTTCACCTACGATTCCAAATATCTCGACTTTCTCTTCCGGCTTTACGCCGAAGAGAAACGCCCACTGCGGGGTTGTGAACCTCGAGATATCATCGAACGCTGCGTGGACCTCTGCAAGTACGAGAACCGATCGAAAGTCTTATCCCCTGAACTGCTCGAATTGGCCTGGAACAATTACTTTGGGACGAGGCTGACGACGAATTAACGCGAGATTGCCAAAACTTCAGAAAGAAAAAACGTCAGCTTCCGAACTGATTCGGTAGACTCTTATTACCTATAACAGCCGGATGGGTCGGATTTTATCTGGATCTCAGAACCGATATGGAGAAGATAAAATAGGTGCCCAAAAGCATCCCGGTCGCCGTTACTACTTAGCGGCAGCCGCGCGCAGATGCTCGATCAGTGCGGTAACCTCTTCAAGTCGAGCGCGGACTTCTCCCTCGGCTTGGCTTAGCTCCTCGACAGACGCTCCTTTGTGAATTGCGTCCTCATATCCCGTCACGGCAACGCCAAATACCTTTAGCACCCGGCGGGTTTCATCACTTGGCATTGCTTTCCTCCTCTCGGAGCAGTCGGTATTCCCAGCTCCCGTAGCTTCGGTTCGGGGATCAATCCATTTTCATCCCATTGCCTTGCCTGGTAGTAACTTTGAATCATCTCCCGGAGCTCTTCAGTGGTTAAGCCGACGCCACGGGCAACGCCGGTAGGAAGAGTCTCGCTCAGTACTTTTTCTGGTAGCCAGTCGTCTTGGGGCTGCCAGCCCTCACGTATATTGAACAGTTTCTTGAGCGTATGAATCCGTGCCCCGGTCCGCTTAAGTTCCTCCTTCGAGCAGTTCCAGCCGGTGACCTTGCTGAGAAGCTCCGCTGCTTCGCCATAAAAGTCCGTGAAGCATTTACGCAAGAATTTGCAGATCACAAGGGAGTCCAACACGGCAGCAAAATCCTCCGATGCAGCAACCAGAGCGCCCCTGCCACGATCGGCGCGAAGGCGGTCCACTTCTCCGGAGAAGTCGGCCTCATAGGCGCCGGAGCGGTTGTGGCACGCCCCGCGCGGACTTACCGCCAGGCCCAAGGCCATGGTCTTCAAGCTCCGTGGCTCTTATCCCGGCAGTTCGAGACCCTTGACATGCATCGCCCAATAGGAGCTGTCGCTCCCGGTCTCGAGTGCGGCGCGTCTCGAGCCTTCGGCCAGCAGAGCACCGAGGCCTTCGCGCTCCGCGATCATCCTAAGGATGCGAAATAAGCTATCCGCGTGGCCGAAGCGCAATCCAAGTTTCTGAGCTTCAGGCAACAAGCCTCGCTCGTTACACTCCATCGCCCATGCGAGTGTGCCTCCGGTGCTGATCGTATCGAGACCATAGAGATCGCAAAGATGGGCCGCTTGGAGAACGACCTCTGGATCGTTTATGCCACAGAGGGGTCCCAGGGCGAATAGCGTTTCGTATTCCAGCCGTTGTTCTTCACCGGCGAGGGACTTGAACAGCCGCTCGCACTGAATCGTACATGAGGCGCAGCCGTGCCTGCGGCTGAAACTATTCTCCGTCAGGCTTTCTCCACTTAACGCCTCGGCGTCGTCAAAGGTCGCTTGCTGGAAGTTGCGTGTGGGTAAAGTACCGAGACGATTGAAAACAGCCAGGTTGGCAACGGTTCCTATGCTTCGATATTTATCGGTCAACGAACCGAGGCTATGGCGTCGCAGAGACTCGGCGATAGCCTCGACTTCTTTTGGATGCGCGACAGAGATCTCTTGATCGCCGCACAAAGCGATGGCCTTCAGGTTTTTCGCTCCCATCACCGCGCCGACCCCGCCGCGTCCGGCATGACGTCCTTCGTTGCTGATAGTGGCAAAACGCACTCGATTTTCGCCAGCTTTGCCGATGGCCGCTACCCTCGCAGTGGGAGCATTCAGCTCTGATCGAAGCAGTGCTTCGGCCTCCCTAGGACTTCTGCCGCGCAGGTGTTCGGCGGCTCTGATCTCGACCTTTTCATCGTGGATGAAGACGTAAACCATAGAGGCGGCTTTGCCTGTGATCACCAGACCGTCGACGCCGACACGTTTTAATTCGAGAGCGAAATGGCTCGAGGAGAGCGAGTCCGCTATGAAGCCGGTGAGTGGGGATTTGGTGATGACGGCAAATTTGGCGGTCGTGGTGACGCCGGTGCCGACCAGAGGCGCGCTAGCAAAAATTAACGGATTAGCGGGAGAAAACGGGTCAACTCCCGGCGGAGCGTAATCATAGAGCAAACTCGTGCCCAAACCGATGCCGCCGAGAAAACCACGGAGGCGAGGCTCTTCGAGATCGCGGTATGAGCTTTGGCCGCTGTCTAAATCGATAGCGAGCAGGCGGCCATGAAAGCCATGCACGGCTACCCTCCTGCGTCTGCAGAGATGATGAAAATCCTGTCTCCTGAATTGACTTTGGCCGTCGGAACTCGAACGAATTCTAGACCGTTCACGTTGCACGCGTAACCGCTCAACAGTCTGCTTCCATCCGGAGCGATGACCCGATTGGCCAAAACCGGCAGCTTCTCGGCGAGCGCCGAATAAACCCGCGCGAGAGTGGCCCCTTCAGGCAGCGAGAGAACGACCTCTTTCGTCTGCGCGAGCAAGCGCGCGACACCGAAAAGCTCCACGGTGCATTGGACGGAGTCATTTCCCGCCGCATTCCAACCATTTAACGCCTGCCAGCGCTTTACAGCTTCCTCATAATCCGTCGGAGTATTCATATTGAAAAAACTCAAGCCTTCCGGATCGAAACGGCGGATTGCGTCTTCACCGATCGTACAGGTCCGAACTTTATCGAAAAGATAGACGGGCCTCAGCTCACCGCGCTCGAGTTGGACCCGTAAAAGAGGCAACACGCTCCTGCGGTAAACCGCGTGCAGCGGCTGAAAGCGCTCCTGCCAATAGGGCACGACGACATCATAATTTGAGATACGAGATATGAGATGTAAAATCAGCGGCGGGCTGAGAAACGCCACGTCACAAGAAGTGACGAAACTAAATTCACTACCGGCTGCTTTGAGCCCATAATAGATCCCTCCCACCGGCCCCTGATAAGGCACCTCGTCGCGCACCAACTTAACCGGCAGCGAGGGCAGCTCCTGCCCCGGCGCGGCGACAACCACTACCTCACCGAACCCATGCTTCAGCGCGCCTACGATGTGCGCAATGAGCGGTTCGTTATCGAAGAGAAGCAAAGCTTTGGGCTTTCCCATGCGTGAGCTTTTGCCGCCGGCGAGGACGACAGCGGTGGCATCGGCGATGGGTTGATTGCCCTGTAGATTCGGCTCATCCATGTTGTGGATCTTACCTCAAATTTTCGCTCATGACGACGGCCGTTCTCTCGGTTTTTCATCCTTCGTATCATCGGACGGCGCGCCGTTTTCAAGCCAGATTCTAAACTCTTCCAATGAGTGGGCCAGGCGCCATTCATCGAAAACGGCTCTGGCCATAGCGGACGCCGGACCCCACAGTTCCGGGGTTGCGTAGGTGCGAAGATAATTAAGCAGCCATTCTTCAAATGCTTCCGGGTTCGGATCCGCCACCACCGCCCGCTCCAGGAGATCCCGCTTGACTCCCAATCCGATGGCGTCGGGCGTTTGATCACGCTTGCGTTTGCGCCGGCGCCCTTCGGACCCTTCAAGCGCAGCGAGCAAAGCCTTGCAAACGTCGGCGGGGCGAAGAGCTTCTGATGAACCCTGGGGGCGCCGGTAGCCCTGTTCGAAGGCGGCGACGTCCAGATCAACGCTGGCAAGATCGTCGAGAATGACTCTAGCGGCCGGACTACCCTGGAGCTTGGTAAACGTTTTGACGTAACCAAGGCAGCGCTTGCACGCCTCGATCACGGAAGTCGCGCCACCCTTCTCCGGCACGAGAGAGGCAAGCTCGTTATGATCCGTCATGCCGCAGTAAGGGCAGAACAAACAGTGCGCTTGCCATTCTCCGCTACAGCGGCCGCAGCGGAAATAACGGCTCCGTTCGATGCCTCTGACTTCGGCGAAGGCCGGCCAGGCGCCACACACCGGACAATATCCTTCCATCCAGCTTACAGATTTAGCTGAAGCCCAACGGCGGTTGCAAGCCAGCAGGAAAGGGACGGCGACGAGAGCCGCCACAGCTTCGAACGCCTCCGGGTCGGCGCCGAGAACCGTCGCAGTTTCCTTTGCGTGCTTGCCATCCTGACATAGTGAAGCTCTGAACAGCGCGGCAACATCCAATTCTGCCTTTAGCACCGGCTCGAGCGTCGCCATCTTCGGAGTTCCGCTTCGGCACGCGGTTCCGATCAGCTGCTCTACCAATTGGCGAACTGGACGCACCTCCAAAGCCAGCCTGGCCCCTGCGAGGAGCGGAACTTTGCTTTGTTGTGGTTCGGTGCGGGCGGGAACAAGCGCTTCCCAAATAGGATTGGCCGCCTCGCGCAAAATCTCCTGAACTACCGCGAGCCAAGGCTTCCACTCCGGATGCCGGCGGCCAAGATCCTGCACGCCAGTATCGATTGCCGTCATCTGCGGCTGAGCTGATCCGCCTGACTGGCGGGGGCCAGAGACGGATTCTGCGTGGGAATGATTTTAGGGGTTTTTTCGAAGGGTTTTGAGCCTTCGTGCATCCGCACGATCTCGGTCCGGTTGCCGACGTCGCCGCCCGGACCGCCGCCGCGCGTCCGCGTCGTCTCCGGGCTCGCGCAGCCCGCAACGTAGAACAAGATGGCGATGAGAGTGATCACCGCAAGGGTCACGTCATATTCCTTGAGCGGAAAAGACGATGACCAGGCGAAGAATAAAGCCGCCGACCAAGACCAACGCGGCCGCTGTGGTCAGGTTACGATCGCCGAGCCATTCCTTACGCCAATAGAGAGCCAAAGGCATCAGCATTCCAACGACGATGACACCCAAAAAAAGCAGCAGGCCCCACGCGCTGAGCCAGGCGCGAAATACGGGTCCGAGCGATATCATGACGGCGATCAAAACGATAAATTCCAACGCGACCACCCATGCGTCCATGCGGTGCAGCGCCACAAGACTGGGCATCGTCAATCTGGTTTTCTGCGCAAGGAGAATCATCAATGCCGCCGATATGGACGCCGCCGAAACCACGAAAAGCATGCCCAGAAGAGGCGTGTCCGACCAGATGGGGCGGTTCGTCACGGCAAGAAGTACTCCGGTGTAGCCAGCGACGTAGAATCCAAAAAGCCCCCCGATCACGGCAATCACTCCGC
>WNGN01001201.1_pt1 | contig 18421 bp, 25 predicted proteins | sample 5400561 | NCBI WGS metagenome assembly WNGN01 (sample SAMN13153379, study PRJNA577476) | soil metagenome | isolation source: 115 cm soil or saprolite under Garry oak tree replicate 2 | place: USA:California | collected 2016-06-15
CTTGTAAGAAGCGATGCTGGAAACTCTAGCATTTGCGCGGTTTCTGCGTATGAAACCTCGAAACTCCAACAGTGACATTCCGTTGTACAGTGGCTCACATCGTGAAGACCGTCGACGACTACCTGGCCGCGGCACCGAAGGAGAAGCAGGCGACCCTGGCGAGGCTGCGCCGAACGATCAGAGCCGCCGCGCCGAAGGCCATCGAAGGCATGCATTACGGCATGGTCGGGTTCAAGCTCAACCGCAAGCCCGTCGTCTACTTCGGCTATTGGAAGGCGCACTACGCCCTTTACGGGCTGGGCAGCCGCGTTACCGAGGCCCACGCTGCTGAGCTCAAGCCGTACCTCCAGACCAAGGGCACGATCCAGTTACCCGCCGACAAGCCGCTCCCCTACCCGCTCGTAACAAGACTGGTCAAGGCGCGCGTCGCCGAGATCGAAAAGGCTCGCTAGCTCGCTAGAATCCTGGTGAGATGAGCGAGGCCGAAGTCGGTCGCCTGAGAGCCGAGAGCGCCGAGTTGCGACGGCTGTTGGCGAAGAATCAGTGGGGCGGGCTAACCCCAATCAAATCCAACGGGGCGTGTCCAGAGTGTTCTGGTTCGAAACCTCCCGCAGGCGGCGGTCATCGGCCCGGCTGTGCCGTAGCGACAGCGCTGGCCACAGCGCCAAACTAGTCGGCAACGAATCCGCCGGCGAAGGCTAGCTCGACGGCGAGCGGCGCGCCTCATGCGCAGCGACCGCTTCTAGTACCTCGTCCTGCGCCGGCGGATTGTCGAGCGCCCCCAGCGTGGCGAGCGCCTCACGTGCCGCCATCTGCTCGGCGTCGCGCTTGGTTCGGCCGCGGCCTTTTCCACTGACGCCGTCGCCGAAGCTGACCTCGGCGGTGTATTCACGGCGATGCCCCGGGCCGGAGGCGCCGATGATGTCGTACTGCGGTGTCGACAGGAAGCGCTCCTGCGTCACCTCCTGTAGGCGGCCCTTGTAGTTGTCGTCCGGCCACGCCTGCACGTCGATCAGGCTGCGGCTGAACAGTTTGTAGGCGGCTCGGTAACCCTGGTCGAGGAAGATGGCGCCAATCACCGCTTCGAAGGTATTGGCCAGGATCGATTGCAGCGAGCGTGCACCAGTCTTGTGCGCGCCTTTGCCCAGCAGCAGGTAGTCACCCAAACTCAGGCGCGAGGCCAGGCGGGCGAGGCTCTTGGTATTGACCACCGAAGCTCGCAGCCGGGTCAGTTCACCCTCATCGGAGGTGAGGTAGGTGTGATACAGGTGCTCGGCCGCGATCAATTCGAGCACGGCGTCGCCCAGGTACTCCAGCCGCTCGTTGTCGGCGGAGCCACTCTCCGGGTGCTCGTTGTTGTAGGAGCGATGCGTCAGAGCCTGCCGTAGCAGGGCAGGCTCGTGAAAGCGGACCCGAAGGGTCCGCTGCAGTTTCTGTAAGGGCTCGTCCGGCTGAGCGAGCTTCGGCTCAGGTGGTGATGCCGAGCTTCTCCTGGACGTAGTCCCAGGCGGCTCCGACGGTTTGAATCTTTTCCGCGTCTTCGTCAGGTATCTCCATCCCGTATTCTTCCTCGAACGCCATGATCAGCTCGACCAGGTCGAGGGAATCGGCGTTGAGGTCGTCGACAAACGAGGCGTCGGGTGTGACTTGCTCGGGCTCCACTCCGAGCTGCTCGGCGATGATGCCCTTGAACTTCTCGTAACTGTTCCCGTCCATCCGAATCCCCTTTTGGCAGTGCGAGTGCGGTCAAATTCTAGACGAAGCTCGGGCCCATCGTCCTAGATTGGCAGACCGCCGTCAATGCCTAAAACTTGGCCGGTGATATAGCCGGCTGCCCGCGAGGCGAGGAAGACGATGGCCGGGGCGACGTCATCCGGCGTCCCGATCCGCGGGATGGCCGCGGCCTGCCGGGCGCGCTCCAGCAGGTCGGCCGGCAAGCTGCTCGTGAGTTCAGTCGTGATGAAGCCGGGGGCGACCGCGTTGACCGTGATGTTGCGGGAGCCAACCTCCTTGGCCATCGCCTTGGTCAGCCCGATCAGTCCCGCCTTGGAGGCGCTGTAGTTGGCCTGCCCGGCATTGCCCGCGACGCCGGCCAGCGATGACACGTTGACGATCCGGCCGTAGCGCTGCTTGAGCATTGGCCGCAACGCCGCCTTGCTCGCGAGAAAGGCCGCTTTCAGGTTCGTCTGGATGACGATATCCCAGTCGGCCTCACTCATCCGCATCACCAGCGTGTCCCGGGTGAGCCCGGCGTTGTTGACCAGTACGTCCAGCCGGCCCCACTGTTTGACGACCGCCTCGACGGCGACGCCTGGGGCGGCGCTGTCTGCGAAGTCAGCCTGTATCGCCATGGCCTCGTGGCCTGCATGGGAGAGTTGTTCGACCAGCGAGTCGGCCTCGGCCTTCCGGCTCTTATAGGTGATCGCCACGCGGGCCCCCGCCTCGCCCAACAGCACCGCGGTGGCTCGACCGATACCGCGGCTGCCTCCGGTCACGAGGACGACCTGTTCAGAAAAGCCGTCAGGCATGGTTGGTCTCGAGCAGGGTATTCATGCTGGTCAGGTCCTCGACATTGTGGACCATCGCGCCGGGGAGAATCTTCTTGACCAGCCCGGTGAGCGTCCGCCGCGGACCCACCTCAATGTAGGTGTCCGCGCCCAGCTGCTGCAAGCGCTGGATCGACTGGGACCAGCGGACCGGGCCGGTCAGCTGGCCGACCATGAGGTGGCGGACCTCGGCCGGATCCTGATGGACCTGCGCATCGGCATTGAAGACCTGCGGGCGGCCCAAGGCGCGAAGCGGGATCTTGTCCCAGGCGGTGGCAAAGACCTGGGCGGCGCGAGCCATCAGCGGCGAATGGAACGCCCCGCTGACCGGCAGCCGCACCAGGCGTTTTGCCCCGGCCGCCTCCAGCCGGGGGCTGACCGCGGTTAAGCCGGCCTCGCTCCCCGAGATCACCACCTGACCCGGCGCATTGTAGTTGGCGACGACCACCTCACCCTCACTGGCTTCGCACGCCCGTTCGACGGCGTCGTCCGGGAGACCGAGCACGGCGATCATGCCGCTGGCCATGGGGGCGGCGGCCGACATGGCGGCGCCCCGGGCGCGGACGGCCGCGAGCGCATCCAGGGGATCGAGCGCGTCGGCCGCCACCAGGCCCGCAAATTCGCCCATGCTGTGGCCCGCGACCATCGCGGGACGGAACTCGCGAGCGCTCATCAGTCGAAGCAGCGCCACGCTGTGAAAGAGGATGGCCGCCTGGGCATTCTCCGTCGCCTGCAACTCGGCCTCCGGTCCGTCCAGCATCAGCCGCCGGAGGGGCAGGTCGAGGCGGGCCTCAGCTTCACGAAGGAAGTCGCGCGAACCAGGATCACCCTCCAGCAGGTCGCGAGCCATCCCGACGAATTGGGCGCCCTGGCCTGGAAACAGGAAGGCGACGGTGATCGGTAGAACCTAGTCGGTCTTGATGACTTCGCGCCCGTCGTAGTAGCCGCAGTTACGACAGATGGCGTGCGGCCGCTTGGGCTGGTGGCACTGCGAACACTCGACCAGCTGGATGCGCTTTATCGCGAGATGGGCGCGGCGCTCGCCCTGGCGGGCGTGGGCATACCGGGTCTTTGGGAGAGCCATGAGCAGCCCATTATAAGGTCCTACCTAACGGCCGCTGATGACCTCGACTTCCCTGGCGGGCCGGGCGGGCGGCGTCCGGAGCGCCTCGACACCCTTCTTAACCGTCGCGACCGTCCGCAGCAGCTGGCTCTCCAGGTTCTGCATGACCTCCGAGGCGTAGCGGTCCGCGGCCCGGCGGGTCTCCTCGGCCTTCGCAGTGGCCTCCTTCAGCATCGCCTCGGCCTGCTTCTCGGCACGCTTGACCAGGTCGTGCTGTCCGATCATGGTCTGGGCCCGCTCCCCCGCCTTGCTGACCGTCCTGGCGGCTTCCGCCTGCGCCTCGGACAACAGGCGTTGCTGTTCCTGCAGCGTCCAGCGGGCCTGCTTGATCTCGTCCGGGAGGCTCAACCGGAGGTCGTCGATGCAGGCCAGGACCTCTTCCTGGTCGACGACGACGGTGCGGGTCAGCGGAATCTGCCGGCTGTGGCCGATGAGGTATTCGAGGCGATCGATGGCTTCATGGATGTTCATGCGTGTGCTCCCTTGCTGAGACGTTGCTTGAGCGGTCCGACGACGTTGGCTGGGACGAATTCCGAGATGTCGCCACCGAACTCGGCGAGCTCTTTGATCAAGCTGGAGCTGAGAAACAGATGGCGCAGGCTGGTGGGAATGAAGACGGTCGTGACGTCGGGCTCCAGCCGGCGGTTCATCAGCGCCATCTGGAACTCACTCTCGAAGTCTGACACGGCGCGGAGTCCGCGAACGATCACGCGGGCGCCAACCTGACGGGCAAAGTCGATGGTGAGGCCACTGAAGGTGCTGACCTCGACGCCGGCGCGATCGCCGAGACTCTCCTTGATCATGGCGACGCGCTCGTTGCTCGTGAAGAGCGGCCGCTTGTTTGGATTCTCCAGGACGGCGATGACGACCCGGTCGAAAATGCGCGCGGCGCGGTCGACGATATCGAGGTGGCCATGCGTGAGCGGATCGAAGCTGCCGGGATACAGGGCGGTGATCACGCGTACCTCAAAAAGGTAAGGCGCGTGGTGCCGTAATCGCGCTCGCGCACCTGCGTCAGCCGTTGCAGCGGCGGCATCGGTTGGGAACGATGATGCTCGACCACGAGCAGCGCCTGGTCCCGCAGCGGGGCACGGTCGAGCGCCTGGAGCGCGGCGGTCAAGGTCGCGCCCTCACGATAGGGTGGGTCAACAAGAAGAAGGTTGTAGGAGGTGACGTCACCGGTGGGCGCCCTCAACCAGTCAATGGCGTCGGCGCTGACCACGTCGCCCTGCTGGGCGAAGCCGGTTGCGACCAAATTCTCGGCCACGATGTTAGCACAGCCTCGGTCGCGCTCCACAAATGTTGCCCACGCGGCGCCGCGAGAGAGTGCCTCAATGCCAAGCGTGCCAGCGCCGGCGAACAGGTCCAATACACGCGCACCGCGTATGCTGTCGCCGATGATGTTGAACAAGGCCTCGCGCACCAGTGATGTCGTGGGGCGCACCGAGCGCCCCGCTGGGGTCTTGAGCAGTCGACCGCGACTGGTCCCCGCCGTGACGCGCGTGGCCGGTCCGGACATGTCATGAGTAAAGCAGGCCACACCGGCGCGGCTGCTGGTCCTTGCAAAGGAGCCGCGACATAGTCGTCGTCGACGGCCTTCTCGGCATCGTCCTCGTCCTGGTGCTGCCGCTCGCCGCCGGCATGGCCGTCGGTCGCATCCTGACGATGCTGCTGCGGCGGACGCCGCCCGCCGCAGCGCCACCATCGAAGGTCAGTCCAGAGCGAACACCTGACGATACGCCGAAAGCTGGTGGCGGAGCGCCGGCTCGCCGTCCAAGGCCGGGTCGCGGTCCAAGAGGCGGACGGCCTCGCTCTGGGCGTCGCTGATCAACACGGCGTCGAGCAGGCTCGCCATCTTGAAGTCCTTACCATGCTGACGGTAACCAGCCAGGTCACCCCAGCCGCGTAGCTCGAGGTCGATCTCCGCGAGGTCGAAGCCACTTTGATTGCTGACGACGGCCTGCAGGCGCTTGAGCGATTGCGGATCCTCGGCATCTGTAAAGAGGAAGCACCAGGACTCCTCCGTTCCTCTCCCCACGCGGCCGCGGAATTGATGCAGCTGCGCCAGGCCGAAGCGATCGGCGCCCTCGATCATCATCACGGTCGCGTTGGGAATGTCGATACCGACTTCGACGACCGAGGTGGAGACGAGGATGGCCACATCGCCCCGCTGGAATCCGGCCATCACCGCCTCCTTCTCGGGCGATTTCAGCCGTCCGTGGAGCAGCGCGATGCGGGACGCCAGCTCGGGAAAGACGTCACGCTGCAACTTCTCGAGCTCCTGGGTGGCCGACCGGACGCCCAGCTTGTCGGACTCCTGGATCAGCGGGCAGATTACGAACACCTGCCGGCCGGCATTGACCTGCTTGCGGATGAAGTTGTAGGCATCGGCCCGCTTCTCGGGCGGCACCATCCGGGTTTTGACCGGCTGGCGCCCGGGCGGCATCTCGCCAAGGATCGAGATGTCGAGATCACCGAAGAGCGTCAGCCCGAGGGTGCGCGGAATCGGCGTCGCGGTCATCGACAGGAAGTGCGGGGTGCGCTCCGCCTTCTGCCGGACTGCCAGGCGCTGACCAACACCGAAACGGTGCTGCTCGTCGACGACGGTCAGCGCGAGGTTGTTGAACTGGACGCCCTCCTCGATGAGCGCATGCGTCCCGATGAGGACCGGGAGGTCTCCCTCGGCCAGCGACGCGAGCATCGGTTTTCGTGCCCCGGCCGGCGTGCTGCCCACCAGCAGCCCTACATCGATCTGGAACGGTCCGAGCAGTGATTGGATGACATCGGCGTGCTGGCGCGCGAGAACCTCGGTCGGGGCAAGCAGCACGGACTGGAAGCCGGCACGCGCGACGTGATGCATGGTCATCGCCGCGACCACGGTTTTCCCCGATCCGACATCGCCCTCGAGCAGCCGGTTCATCGGCTGGGGGCGGGCGATGTCCTGCAGGATCCGCCAGGCGGCGAGCCGCTGCGCGTTGGTGAGCCGGAAGGGCAGCGCTTTGACGAAGCCGCGTGCGGTCGGCTCATCGAAGGGAACCGGCTGCGCGGTCAGCGCCTTGCGCGCCCGCTTGGCCAGTTGCGCGGCCAGCTGCAAGACGAACATCTCCTCGAAGGCGAGCCGCTCCCGGGCGCGCTCGAGCGACTGGGTCGATTCGGGAAAATGCACCTGCCGCACGGCGGCCGCGCGCGCCAGAAATCCGCGCCGTGCCAGCAGCTCCGACGGTAGGAATTCTTCCAGCTCGTCGGCATATTGGAGAAGCGACTGGATCTTCGCTCGGAGCCATTTCGAGGTCAGCCCCTCGGTCTCCGGGTAAATCGGGACCAACCGCGCCGCGTGTTGCGGGCGAAGCGAGACCTTTTCGTGATCAGGGTTCTTCATCACCAGCCCGCCGTTCAGGTCGGCCTCACCGGCAACAAAGATCTCATCGCCTTTCTGCAGGCTCTTGGCCACCCATGGCTGGTTGAACCACACGACGCGCAACGTCGTTCCGGAATCGTCGCCGAGGACCGCTTCCGTCAGTCCCATCCGCTTGTACTTGGTTTGGCGGGCGCCAATGTCGTAGATCCGGCCGCGAACCGTTGTCTTCACCCCCGGACGGACGAAGGCGATCGGCGTGATGCTGGAAAAATCCTCGTAGCGACGCGGGAAGAACAATAAGAGGTCGCGGATGGAGGCGATGCCGAGTCGTGCCAGCTTGGCCTCGGTTTTATCGCTGACGCCGGCAAGGACCGCGACGCGATCGTCCAGGGACGGACCCCGCACCACGCGTAGCCGCGGAGGACTCACGCGACCAGGTAGGTGAAGCCGATTACGCCGGGACCAGTGTGCGTCCCGAGCACGGCACCGATCTCGGTGAGCAGGATGTCCAGGCCGGGATAACGCGCAGCTACCCGCTCGCGGAGCTGCTCCGCGTCGGCCGGCGCGGCGCCGTGCATGACGGCCAGCTGGCTGACGTGGCCGTCCCGTTCGAGCAACTCCACCAGCTTGCCCAGCGCCTGCGGCCGCCCGCGCGCCCGTCCGACGGGCACGACCTCGCCGTCTTTCAGCTGGAGAATCGGCTTCACATTCAGTAGGGATCCCAGCAGCGCACGAGCTTTTCCGATCCGGCCGCCGCGCTCGAGGTAGGTCAGGGTATCCACCACGCAGATGACGCGCGCCTTGGGTACGAGCGCGCGCAGTCGCGCGGCGATGGTGGCACGATCCTTTCCGGCGCGCGCCAGTTTCGCCCCTTCGAGCGCCATGAAGCCGAGCGCCATCGAGGTGCTGAGGGAATCGACGACCTCGATCGCCTTCTCATCGACGCCTTTGGCGGCCATCAGCGCCGAGTTATAGGTCCCCGAGACTTTGCTGGAGAGGTGAACCGATACGATCTCGTCGCCATTCTGGCGGAGGGCGCCATAGGCCTCTTCGAAGACACCTACGGCCGGCTGCGATGTGCGAGGTAGCTGGGCGGAAGCTCTAAGGCGGCTGAAGAACTCGTCCGTGGTCAGATCCACGTGGTCACGGAAGACCCGGTCCCCGAAATGGACGTTGAGCGGCACTACGGTGATGCCGGCGGCCTGCTGTTGCTCCTGGGTCAGGTCCGCGGTGGAATCCGTGACGATCCGGACCACCACTGGAGTATAGCCAGCAGTTCGCGCCGATCACGGCCGGGCAACGGGCGCGTTTCGTTAGGTTGCGCGCACCAAAGCTTGGTACATCTATAGCTGCGATGTCGCTCCCAGGACACGTCGCGCTGAGCTCACGTCTGCGCGCCGCCATCACCCCGGTCGCCTCCATCTTGGTGCCAGCGCGCCCATCCGTGAACTCCCAGCTGAGCCAGGCCCTCATCCTCGGTGGGTTGATCGGCTTCCAGGCGCTCGACTCCGTCACCACCCACCTGGGGCTCGCCCTCGAGCACGAGGAGCTCAACCGCTTGATGGCCCCGCTCATGGCCAGCCGAGGCGAACTCGTCGCCTACGCGGTCAAAGGAACCGCCCTCGCTGTGCTGCTTGCCGTTCTGATGCTGCTGCACCGGCGCAAGCCCCGGGTCTGGCAGGCCTACCTGGTCGCCGGCTGGCTCAGCGCCGCCGCCGTGGTGGCGAACGTCGTGCAGCTGCTGCTCTAGTCCTGGAGGACCTCGCGCAACTTGACCGCGAATTCCCGGGCATGGCTCTCAAAGCCTCCGTGTGCGCCCGGGAAGACGACGGCTTCGGTTCCGAGCCGCGCTGCCAGTCGCAACCCGCCCTCGTGTGCCAGCTCCCCCCGCGATGCGTCGCCAACCGCCGGGACGATCCGCGTCGGACCGGCTTTCAAGGCATCGAAGTCGGGTTCGTAGGCGGCGATGGCGAGGAAGTAGCGTCCGAGCCAGAATTCCATGTTCCGCTGAAACTGCGCCATCGCCTCGCGCATTTCCGGCGTCGGCTCGCCGGGCGGAGGGGGTGGCGGACCCCCGCGGATGCGGGTCTGCACCATGAACTTGCGCATCGCCGGCCCGATCCCGGCGGTGCGGAACGTCTCAACGATCTCCGCCATTGCTGCCCGCTCCCGCGCCGGGTCAGCCATCAGCGCCGGCGCAGGCGGCTCGTGGGCTACCAGCGTGCGGACCTGCCCCGGATGGCGGACGGCCAGCTCGAGACCGATGACGGCGCCGCCGCTGCTGGCAAAGACGTCGGCGCCTTCCTTGGCGGCCGCCGTAAGCAGGCGGTGAACGTCGTCGGCGAAGATCTCCACGATGCGGTCGTCCTGGAGCGGGCCGTCGAGCGTGCTGTGCGAGAGGCCGCGCGGATCATAGGTCACTACGGTGTAGTGCGATTCCAGCGGTTCGGCGATGCGTCGGAATGCCCCCGCGTCGGCCGGCCCGCCTGGCATCATCAGCAGCACCGGACCCGATCCGCGAACCTCGTAGTAAAGGCTCGCGCCCGGCACGCGTAGCTTCACTCGACAGCCACGATATAGGGATAGAGCGCCTGCTCACCCGATTGAAGCTCAACCGACGCCCTGGGGAACTGTTTGGCCACAGAGGTGACGAGCGCCTCCCGCTCGGCCTCCGGCGCGTCGACGCCCGCGTAGATCGTCACGGTCCCTACCCTGGCGGCGTCGATCCGCGTGAGGACATCCTTGACGACCTTGTCCGGCGTTTCACCGGCGACCACGATCCGATCGTTGAGCAAGCCGATGACATCGTTTTCGGCGATCTTCAGGCCGTCCACCTCGCTCGCCCGCACCGCACGCGTCACCTCGATCGTCTGGACCTGGCTCAGCGCGTGGGACATCGCACTGGCGTTGGCCTCCAGGTCGGCGCTGAAGTCGAAGGCGAAAAGGGCCGCGATGCCCTGCGGCAGGCTGCGAGACGGCACCACCCGGACGCGCTTGCGGCTCAGCTCCGCAACCTGTTGTGCGGTCATGACCACGTTGCCGTTGTTGGGCAGCAGCAGGACATCGTTCGAAGGCACCGACTCGACCGCCGCCAGGATGTCCTCGGTTGAGGGATTGACCGTCTGGCCGCCCCCCACGACGGAGTCAACCCCGAGGCTCTCGAGGATGCGGCGGAAGCCGTCGCCGCTCGCCACCGCGACGAGTGCCAGGTGCTTGGTGCTGGCCGGCCGGCGGATGCTCTCGCCCTGGAGCCGGTGGTGCTGCGACGACATGTCGTCGACCTTGAGCCGGCTGAGCCGTCCGACACCGCTCGCATAACTGATGACGACCGCCGGCTCCTGGGTGTGGACGTGGACTTTGATCGCCGATTCGTCACCGACGACCAGCGCCGATTCGCCGTGCCGCTGGATTTCGGTTCGCACGTCATCCACGGCGAGCCCGTCGCCGTTGATGATGAACTCGGTGCAATAGCCCCACCCCGCGGCCGGCGCCTCCACCGCTTTCGGCCGCGCGCGCTGGGTCGAAGGGCGCTCGAAGCTCTGCAGGGCCTGACCACTCATTCGCTTGAGGAACCCTTCCAGGATCAATTGGAGCCCGAATCCCCCGGCATCGATCACGCCCGCCTGTTTGAGGATGGGTAGCTGGTCGGGCGTCCGCTCGACGGCGGCGGCCGCGGCAGTGCAGGCGGCGCGAACGACGTCGGTGAGGTTCGTGCTTTTCGCCGCCTCCGCCTCCGCGCCCGCAGCGGCTTCTCGGGCCACGGTGAGCATGGTGCCCTCGGTCGGCTTGATCACCGCCCGGTAGGCAACGTCCGCTCCCGCGCGAAACGCGTTGGCCAGCCCGCGCGCGTCAACGGCCGGCTTGGTGCCGATGCCGACGCAGAAGCCGCGCAGAATTTGCGAAAGAATGACCCCCGAGTTTCCGCGCGCGCCCATGAGCGCGCCATGCGATGCCCGCCGGGCGGTCCGCGAAAGGTCGGCATCGTCGACGTCGCGGATGTCTTCGACCGCTGACTGCAAGGTGAGGAGCATGTTGGTGCCGGTATCGCCATCCGGAACCGGAAAGACGTTGAGGGAATCGACCTCGTCGCGGTTGACCGTCAGCCAGGCGAGCGAGCCGAGCAGGGCCTCTTTGAACAGACGTCCGTCGCATTCGGTGATGGGCATGGTCGCAGCGCCGGTCAGGCTCGGGATTTCAGCTGCCGCCACTCCCGCTGACGTGGATCCCCTGGACGTTGACGTTGACTTCCACGACCGGGAGACCGAGGGTCCGCTCGACCGAATAGCGGACCGCGTTCGAAAGGTTGTTGGCCACCTCCGAGACCCGTGTGCCGTACTCGACGATGACGAACAGCGAGACGGCTATCCCATCCTCGCGCACCTCGACCTCGACCCCGCGATGCAGTTTGTCGCGATGCAGGCGCTCGGCCAAACCATCTCGCAAGCCACGGGCAGCCATGGCGACGACGCCGTAGCAGCCGGCCGCTGCGTGCCCGGCGACGGTGGCCACGACGTGGCGCGACACCTCGATCCGCCCGAGGTCTCTGGCCTGGATCAGCGTCCTCGGCGGCTTCCCGGTGCGTGACGGGTTGGCCTTCGTCTTTGAGTCCATCGTGTGCTACTATGTGACGCTGATTTCGCCTCAATCATACGCGATGTTCGGGGAGGCGCCGAAGAAAACCAAGACCATGGCACAACGCTGCGCGATCTGCGGAAAAGGGCCCCAATACGGGCACAACGTGAGCCACTCGAAGGTGCACACGAAGCGCCGCTTCATGCCCAATTTGCACAAAGCCCGGGTCACGATCGACGGCCGCACCCAGACGGCTCTCGTCTGCACCCGCTGCCTCCGCACCCAGGCGAAGTCGGCGTAGTCTCCCCCGCGTCGCCAGCGGTCGCCGGTTTCGACGGACGACTGAGTTGCAGTGATTGCCACAATGCAAAAACCGCCACAGCTCCTCCCGACGACGCTCGAGGATGGCCAGGCACCCGGCATCAAATACCGCATCGACGGCGAGCTCGTCCCGGTGCTCCATACCTGGCTCGACGGGACGGTGCCGGTGTACTTCGAGCACCACGTCGTGCTCTGGAAGGATCCAGCGCTCAATATCGGCATTCGCGCCATGAAAGGCGCCTTCAAGCGGATGGTCGCCGGCATGCCGATCTTTCTCACCGAGGCGCAGGGTCCGGGTGAGGTCGCGTTTTCGCGTGATGGCGCGGGCCATCTCTTTCCCCTCCACCTGATGCCTGGTACTGCCGTACTCGTTCGGGAGCATCAGTTCCTGGCGGCGACTGGAAATCTTGATTACACCTTCAACCGCGTCAAGGGTGTGAGCAACATGCTCTTAGGCTCGACGGGATTCTTCGTCGATCGCTTCAGCGCGAGCCACCAGGAAGGTGTCCTCTGGCTGCACGGCTACGGCAACGTTTTCCAGAAGGAATTGGCCCAGAACGAGCAGATCGACATCGAACCAGGCGGCTGGGTCTACCGCGACGAAAGCGTCCGCATGGATGTGCAGATGTTCGGGCTCAAAACCGGAATCTTCGGCGGCGGCGGAAACATGATCTGGAACCGCTTCACCGGTCCGGGACGGGTCGGCATCCAGTCGATGTACCTGCACATGCCCACCAGCGAGTAGCGTTCGCCTTAGCGCAATTCCTGGATCGCGGCCTTCTTCCCCTGTGGGTGAGTGAAGACGAAGCTTCCCGCCACAAGCACGGTGGCACCGTTGGCAACCGACTGCGGCCCGGTCTCGGCGTTGACGCCGCCGTCCACCTCGATGTCGAGCCTGACGTTGAGCCGGTCACGCAGGGCGCGCGCGGCCTTGATCCGCTCCAGGCTCCCGTCGATGAACTTCTGGCCGCCCCAGCCGGGGTTGACGCACATCACGACCAGCAGGTCGGCGTTCTTGAGGACCGGTTCGACCAACGCCAGCGGACTCCCGGGGTTGAGGCACACACCGGCCCGCAGGCCGGACTTGCGGATACTCTCGAGCACGCGGTGGATATGCCGCGTCGCCTCGACGTGCACCGAGAGCGTCGTCGCGCCCGCGTCGCGAAAGGCCTCGATGGTGCGCTCCGGGTTCTCGATCATGAGGTGGACGTCGAAGGGAATCTTGGCATAGCGCCGGCAGTGCTCCACGGTGCGCGGCCCGATGGTGATCGGCGGCACGAAGTGCCCGTCCATGACGTCGAAGTGCACCCAATCGGCACCCGCCTGTTCGAGGGCCGCGACCTCCTCCCCCAGCCGGCTGAAGTCGGCCGACAGCAGCGACGGGGCGACCAGCACTAGCCGAGGGTTGGGATGCTGATGGTCACCGGCGCGTCGAAGTCGTGGTAGTCGATCTCGATGTGCGCCGTGGCATGGATGGTCGATCCGGCCGGCACTCGGCTGCTCGAGCTACTCGGCGCGCCGAGCGCCCCCATCAACTGGCTGAGGTCGACCGTGTAGTCGGCGTCCGTCGTAACGCGGCGGACCAGGTGGTCATCCTTGCCGAACCAGACGTCGACCGTCATGGTGCCGCTGTTGAGGACCTGCTCGATGGCGGCCTTGGCCTGCGGGTTCTTGACCGCGGCCTTATCGAAGCTGGCGATCAGCTTGTCCTTGTCAGGAATCAGCTGGTAGTGATGTACCGGGGTGTTCTGCAGGGTGGTATCGCTCTGAGGATTGATCGTCTTCACGTTCCGCAGGAGCTGCTCGTAGGAGAGCGGGTCAGGCTGGCTGAGCTGCCCGGTGAGCCCGCCCTGCGCGGAGCTTTCCCACTTGCCCGTCATCGGGTTCTTCACGTACGCCTTGCCGTTGGCGACGACCACCTCGGTTGCCACCGAGAGGCCGGCCAGCTTGGCATTGATCGTCGCGTGGTAGCGGTCGGGGAACTGCGCCTCACCGTTACCGGTCATGTCGAGTGCCAGCGAGCCCGCGCTGGTGCCGCTTTGACCGAACATCGCGCCCAGCTGCGGCGGGAATGTCATCTTGACGTTGCCCGTGAGGTCGAACTTCGCCGAGTGCAGCTGGCTGGCGCGCTGCGCCGCGGCGCCGAGCGCCTGTTCCGGGGTTTCCGCCTTGGCCAGCGGCGATGCGCAGGCGGCCAGGGCCACCATCGTCAGCAAGCTCGCCAGAATGCGCTTCATCAGACTCGTTGAGTATATCGGCGGCGTCAGGCCGTTCCCTTCGGCCGATAGGTCGCGTCCAACCATGCGGGTAATTCGGCCAGGCGGTCGATGACATGGGTGGGCGCGATCCCCGGGATCGGGGTCGCCCCTGCGTGCCGTAGCCAAACCGCCGGGATGCCGGCCCGCAGTGCCCCGGCGACATCGGTATCCAACCGATCCCCGACCATCAAGGTCGCATCCAGGGGGACACCGAGCCGGCGGGCGCCCTCGGCGTAGATCGCGGGATCCGGCTTCGCCACGCCGAAGTCCCGCGACGTGACCAGCGCATCGATGAAGGGGCGGATCCCCGCTTTTTCCAGAGCCTCCACGAGTTCGGCGTCACCCGAGCCGACGGTGTTGGAGATGACACCCAGCCGGTAGTGCGGCTTGAGCGCGGCCAACACCGCGAGCGCATCCGGGATCGGTGTGATCGCCATCTCCCAGAGATGTTTCCCCGGCTCCTCGACGACGAGGGTGTTGCCGGCGTCGAAGAAGATGCCGCGAATGGACATCAGGCCGGCGAGGTCGCCGTCTGCAGCTGGCGGGCGCGCAGCTGGCCGCAGGCAGCATCGATGTCGAGTCCCCGTGTAGCGCGGATGGTGGTCGAGATGCCGGCGGTCTGCAGAATGGACTGGAAAGCCTGGGCGCGCGACTTCGATGGCGGTGCCAGCGAGCTGCCATCGATAGGGTTCATCGGGATCAGGTTGATGTGGCTGAGATGGCGACCCACGACGGTGGCCAGGCGTTGGGCTTGCTCGGGACTGTCGTTGACGCCCTGCAGCAAGACGTATTCGTAGCTCGTGCGCCGGCCGGTTCGTTCCGCGTGAGCCCTCGCGGCGCCGACGATCGCGGCGATCGGGTACTTGCGGTTGACCGGGATCATGCTGCTGCGCAGGGCATCGTCGGGCGCGTGCAGGGAGATCGCCAGGTTGACCGGCAATCCCTCGGCACTGAGCCGCTCGATGAAGGGCACCAACCCGATGGTCGACACGGTGACCCGGCGCGGGCTGAAGTTGAGCGTGTCAGGGCGGGCCCAGCGCCGGATCGCCCCGACGACGGCGGCGTAATTGTTGAGTGGCTCCCCCATTCCCATGAAGACGACGTTCGTCAGCGAGCGCTGCATCTCCCCCAGGTCGCGGCTGGCCGCGAGGAACTGGTCGACGATCTCCGCTTCGCTGAGGTTTCGATCGAAGCCGGACTGGCCGGTCGCGCAGAAACTACATCCGATCGGGCATCCCACCTGCGAGCTGACGCAGATCGTGGTCCGCGCCCGCGAACGGGCGCTTGCCTCGTAGTGCATGACCACCGTCTCGATGGTCTTCGCATCGGCCAGCTTGAACAGGTACTTGACGGTCTGACCGCGATCCGCCGCGCGCTTCAACTGCGGCGCGACCGTGCTGAACGCGAAGGCATCGGCGAGACCGCGTCGCGCCGACGGCGGCAAGGTTCGCATCGCCTCGAACGACGCCACCAGGCGTTGCCAGAACCATTGCCGCGCCTGGTCGGCACGGTAGGGGGCCTCGCCGGCTGCGGTTAAGCGGGTTAGAACCTCCGCGGGGTCGGCGGTGGCGAAGGCCGCGGGCTCAGTCGCTACGGCGGTTTCCGAACACCAGCGAGGCGTAATACAGCAGCGTCAGCGCGGCGCCGAAGAGCGCGACCCAGTAGGTGAAGGCGGCGGCGCGCAGCATCCGTCGCGCACCCTCCTGCTCCTGCGGAACGATGACGCCGTTTTCGGCGAGCAGGCGCAACGCCCGGCGGCTCGCGTCGAGCTCGACCGGGGTCGTCACGAGCTGGAAGAGGACGACGGCCGCGAAGAGGAACAATCCGGCGAGGGCAACGTAGAATCCGAACCCCCTGCCCGTAAAGACGGATAGCAGGAGTCCAGCGATCACGATCAGGGGACCCGCCTGCGACCCAAGGTTGGCCGCCGGGACGAGGCCGGACCGAATCCGCATCGCGAAGAAGCCCTGGTGATCCTGCAGGGCGTGGCCGATTTCGTGGGCGACCACTGCCTCCGCGGCAACCGATGTGCCGCCGGCGACCGCCCGCGAGAGGTTCAGGGTCTTGTTGCGGGGGTCGTAGTTATCGCTCAGCTCGCCATCGATCACCTGGATCGTGACATCGCTCAAGCCGGCCCCCGCGAGGATGCGCCGGGCCACGTCGACCCCGGCCAGGCCGCTGGCGTTGCGAACCTGGGAATAGCGCTGGTAGGTGCGCTTGACCCAGCTGCTCGCGATGAAGCCCAGCACCATGATGGGCAGGGCGACGTAGAGGAAGTAGGTCAGGTTCCACAAGAGCATGCGCCAGAAATTCTACCCAGGGGCATCGAGTTCGACCCGTCCGGCTGTCGACAGACTGCGGCCGATCTGTGGCGATTTTTTCACGCAGCGTGAAAGGTTACCGCGAACCGGCTCGTTTTAACCTCATCGGGGCCCCCGGGACCATGCTGGAAGAGCCACAACGACTCACCATGTCGGACGTGTTCAGCCTCTTCGGCCGCCACGCGGAGGACACGCGCTGGGTTGCTTCGGCGGATTCGCAAGAATACCTGGCCGTCGTCCTTTACCTGGTACAGCGGAACAACGCCCGCTGACGCTGGCCGCGCGCCCGACTCTTGTGATAGTATCTCTGTTAAGTTAAGTACTGGCTAGGTATCAAGATGTCCGAGAAGCTAACCCTGAGCGAGCTCTTCGCCCTCTTCGGGCGGACCATCGACGAAACAACGCGCCCGACGCGGACCATAACGAAATAGACACGATCGCGCCACGACCCGTCTGAAAGCGTGGGGTCGCCGCGTTATGGGCTCATACTCGGGCTACAGCCACCAATCGCTATGGACATCACACCACTGATCACGCTGCTCGCGACGCGGATCCGGACCCGACTGGGCTGGCACGACCGTGAGAACGGCCAGGCCCTGATCGAATACTCCTTGATCATGGTCCTTGTGGTGTGCGTCATTCTGGTGACCTTGATCGTGCTGGGCAACCAGGTCAGGAACACCTACTGCAACATCGCCGGCGCGGTCGTCAACCCCTAGGTGTAATTCGAGGCGGTTTCTGGGACCTCACGCGACCGCCGTCAGCTCGTTGAGCCAGGTTTGCAGGTGGGCCAGGGCTGGAATGTGCTCGAAGCCGCGATCGGTGAAAGGCGTCCCGTCAAAGCGCTCCGCCGGTGTGAGAAAGCCGAGGCTGCCGGAGAGGCGGTGATAGTTGTAGTAGATCGCGTAACGAGTCAGAGCCTGTTCCGCATCCGCTAAGGAGCGGAACACTTGCCGATCCAGCACTTCTTGTTGGAGCACCGCCCAAAACCGCTCGATCTTCCCGTTGGTCCAGGGCGAATTGATCTGGGTCCTAATGTGCCGGATGGAGAGCTCGTGAAGCGTCTTTCCGAACCGGGTCATGACGCCGGGCATCCAGTAGACGAAGGGCACGCCATTGTCCGTCATCACCGCCAGCGGCTGGCCACACAGCTCGATGCAATCACGGAGCCAGCTGAGCATCGGAACTGCTTGGGCATTCGTGTCGATCCGCAGTCCGAGCACGTAACGGGAGTGGTCGTCGACCAGCCCCACGAGCCAAGTCTTCAAGTAGCGGCCGGGGGCGAGCTGGATGAAGAAGGGCCCTTTGATATCGATATGCCAGAGCTCGTTGGGATGCGCCCGTTCATAGCGGGGGCCGGTTTCTCGGGGGAGCGAGGGCCGTGCCGTCCCGTGCCGGTCGAAGAGCGCCTCCACCCAGGCCTCGCTGACGGTGGCGATTTGGCGCCGGCGGAGTTCCGCCGAGATCCGCTTGGAGTTCCAATAGGTCAACAGACGAACCGTGATGACGACCTGTTCCAGCCAAGCGGGATACTTGGCTCGCGCCAGTTTGGGGCCGCGGGGCGCCGGGACCAAGGCCAGCAGGCCGCCCTGGAGGAAAGCGGCTTGCCAACGAAACAGGCTGGCCCGACTGCATTGGCCCAAAGCCAGCGCAGCGCTGATGCTTTCTTCACGAGCCACCCGCAAGAGATGGGCGCGCGCTCGCACGACTGCGGCAGCCCCGGCAGCAGCGGCCACGCGTGGTGGCCGGCCGCCTCGAGTCGCCAGGAACAGGAAGCCTGCGCCCTCTTGCTAGGTATGCCTCAGCCAGCGTCGGTGCGGATCATGCAGATGGCCGTGCCGTGGGGCAATGTGATCCATGGCCGGGACGATATGCCCGGCCCGGCAGTCTCAGAAACTACCTCGAACTACACCTAGGGCTCG
>WNGN01001762.1_pt1 | contig 18416 bp, 18 predicted proteins | sample 5400561 | NCBI WGS metagenome assembly WNGN01 (sample SAMN13153379, study PRJNA577476) | soil metagenome | isolation source: 115 cm soil or saprolite under Garry oak tree replicate 2 | place: USA:California | collected 2016-06-15
CATCTTCCAGCCGGCGGAGGAAGTGCTCGCCGGCGCGAAGCCGATGATCGAGGCCGGCGTGCTGGAGCGCCCGCGCGTCGACGAGATCTACGGCCTGCACCTCACGACGCAGGACAAGACCGGCACCGTCAACGTGCGGCGCGGGCCGACCATGGCGTCCGGCGACGGCTTCAACGTCGAGGTGACGGGCAAGGGCGGTCACGGTGCCTATCCGCACCTCTCGGTCGATCCGATGACGGCGGCGGCGCACATCCTGATCGGCATGCAGAGCCTGGTCACGAAGGAAGTCGCGGCGAAGGAGACGGTCGTGCTGTCGGTCGGTCAGATCACCGCGGGCACCAAGAACAACATCATCCCGGAGAAGGCGATCATGCGCGGCACGCTGCGCACGTTCGACATGGACGTGCGCGAGCGGATGCTCGGACGCTTGCAGTCGTTCACCTCCGACATGGCGCGCGCCTATCGCGCGGAAGCGCAGGTCGAGCTGACCATGGGCTGCCCGCCGGTCGTCAACCCCGAGCGGGAGACGGAGCTGGTGCGCGCGTGCTGCATCGACGAGCTCGGCGTGGATTCCGTCATCGAAGGCCCGCCGGTGATGGCGAGCGACGACATGAGCCTCTTCCTGCGCGCTCGTCCCGGCTGCTACTTCCGTGTCGGCATCGCGCCCACGCACGACCGTGAGGTGCCGCACCACGCCCCGGAGTTCGAGATGAACGAGGACGGCCTGCCGGTCGGGCTGCGACTCGCGCTGGCCGTCCTCAGGAGTCGCCTCGGCGCGTAGCGTCATCGCGCCGGGGTCGTGCTCTTGTACCGGCGCTACCCCACCCGCGCGATGACTTCCTCGGCGAACAGCTTCAGCGTGGCCTCGCGCTCGCTGAAGCCAGTGCCCGGGACTTGCGGCAGGATGATGATGCGGCTCACGGCGGGGACCTCCATCACGCGCCTTACCTGTCCCAGAACCTCCTCGGGCGTCCCGGCGAGCGCGATGAGATCCACGAAGCGATCGGGCACCAGCTCGCGGTGGCGCGACGCTGCCGTGGCGTGCTGGTAAGAATCGTAGGCGTCGCGCAGCCGCCGCACGGCCGCCTGATCCTCGGGCGAGAGCTCCACCGGCAGGGGATGCCGCATCGCGGAGGCCACGCGGCCGCGCACGTGGTCCCGCGCAACCACGCGATCGCGGCCGACCGCGGTCGGCGTCCACAGGACCACGTCGAGGTCGGCCAGCTTGCGGCCGCGCTCCCTCGCGCCCTCCGCGACGTGACCGAGGCCGGCTCGTAAGATTTCCGGCGCCGTTCCCGCGTACATGATCACGCCATCGCCCAGCCGACCGGCCGCCCGGAGCATCTTCGGGCCCGATCCCGCCACGTAGATCGGCACTGGACGCGGCTCGTCCAGCCACGCGATCCGGCCCTCCACGCCCGAGTCGAAGCGTACCGTGCCCTTCGTCACCAGCGAGCGAATCCCCTGCACCATCGTCTCCAGCGTCGCGGTGCGCGCCGCGCGCTGGACGCTCAGCCCCATCGTCTCCGCGCTCGAGCCGCCGGTGCCGATGCCGAGCACGAGACGATCGCCGGCCAGATCGTGGAGCGTGGCGATGGCGCTGGCGGTTACCGAGAAGTGGCGGGTGTGGGGCACGGTGACGCCCGGGCCGACGCGGATCCTGGAGGTGCCGAGCACGCAGGCGGTGAGCGTCACCCACAGCTCGCGGCAGACGAGGTGCGAGTCCGTGATCCAGGCGGTGTCGAAGCCGAGCGACTCGGCGAGCTTCACCTGGCGCACGATCGCCGGCACCGGCTGGTTGTTCATGATGCCGACGTCGAACTTCACGGCGCGCCCCCTGCGCGCGACGCGCGGACTACAGCCGGACTGGCTTGTACGTCGGCGTCCGCCACTCCGGGTGCCGAGAATCCACGCCGCGCACCAGGTTCATGTAGCCGTTCGCGATCGCCCGGGTGACCGGGCCGACCTCGCCCCGCCCCACCGGGAAGCGGTCGACCGAGGTCACGGGCGTGATCTCGTAGCCGCTGCCGCACAGGAACGCCTCGTCGGCGGTGTAGAGCTCGGTGCGGTCGATCTCGCGCTCGACGACGTCCATGCCGACGACGTTGGGAGCCACGTCCTCGATGAGCGTCGTCCGCGTGATGGACTCGAGGATGTCGTTGCTGGTGGTCGGCGTGCACAGCCGCCCCTTGCGCACCATGAAGAAGGTGGCGCCGGTACCCTCGGCCACCTTGCCCCGGCCGTTGAGGAAGATCGGCTCGTCGTAGCCGTCCACCTTGGCCTGCAGCTTGGCCAGGCGGCCATTCTGGTAGTTGGCGCCGCACTTGAGGCGAATGGGGATGGCGTTGTCCGACGTCCGCGCCCACGACGACACGCACGCGCTCACGCCCTTGCCCTCGGTGACGCGCTGACGGCGCCGCGGGTTGATGTAGAGCCCGGTCGGCGACGTGGCGTCGAGGCCGGCGCCGCCCACGTAGGCGACCAGGTGCATGTGGACGTCCTCCTGCACCTCGTTGCCGGCCAGCACGGCGCGCACCGCCTCGAACAGCTCGTCGTCCGAGTACGGCACGCTGAAGCGCATCATCTTCATGGACTCGCGCAGCCGCGCGAAGTGATCGGCCAGCCGGAACCCGTACAGCTCGCCGTCACGCTCGTTCCAGTAGGCGCGCAGGCCTTCGAAGACGTTGGTCGCGTAGAACACCGCGGCGCTGTTCACCGGCAGCACCGCTTCCGCCTGAAGCACCAGCCGGCCGTTCATCCAGATCTTGAAGTCCGCCATCCCTGGCTCCTGTCCGCTGCGTCGTTGTCGCCTGTCATCTTACTCGATCACGGCGGCGGCGCGGAAGAGCGGGGCGGCGGCGCCCCGGCGGCGCGCGACAGGGAGCGCGTGCGCATCGTGCAAACGCTTTGTAGCATTGACGGTTCGTGCGCCCGGCTAGGCCGCTTCGTCCCGCTCGTCTTGCGCGCCATGTCATTCACCTTCTCTGAAAATCGGTCAGGATGCAGCCGCGCAGTCGACGTGCCGCGCACGTGGACGGGCGGCGACCGGGAGGACGAGGTGTCGCGGGCTAGCGGACGGAACGGCGACGCGTGCTGACGTAGTCGACGACGACGTACTCGCCGAGCTTGTCGGCGGCGGAGAAGAACGCGCGGCCGCGGTTGATCCGGGCCATCTGCTCGACGAACGAGGCCAGCCACGGGGTCCGCTCGAGCATGAACGTGTTGATGACGATGCCCTCGCGCGTGCAGCGCTGGACCTCCTTCAGCGTTTCCTCGACGGTCCGGCGCGTGGGCGGGTACGAGAAGTCGGCGACGCCGTCCTCCAGGTGGGCGGTCGGCTCGCCGTCGGTCACCATGATGATCTGCTTGTTGCCGCCGTGGTGCCGGTTCAGCAGCTCGCGGGCCAGCATGAAGCCGGCGTGCATGTTGGTCCCGACGTTCCACTCGCTCCATGACAGTGTCGGGAGCTGGGCGGCCTTGAATTCTCGGGCGTAGAGCGAGAACCCGACGATGTAGAGCGCGTCGCGCGGGAACTGTCCCCGGATCAACGACGACAGAGCCAGCACGACCTTCTTGGCGGGCAGGAAGTAGCCGTTGTTGAGCATCGACCGGCTCATGTCGAGCATCACGACCGTCGCGGCCTGCGTGCGCAGCTCCGTGCGGTGGACCTCGAAGTCGGCCGGGTGGACGCGCACCGGCGTGCCCGGGCCCTGGCGCTCGACGGCGTTCATCAGCGTCTGGCGCAGGTCGAGCAGGAACGGATCGCCGAACTCGTAGGCCTTCGTCTCGTCGAGCTGGTCGCCGCCGGCGCCCCGCCGGTTCATCGTGTGGCCACCGAAGCGGTCGCGCTTGAGCCGGGTGAAGATGTCGCGCAGCGCCTTGTCGCCGATCTTCCTGATGGCGCGCGCCGTCAGCTTCAGCTCGTCGCCGTCGCGCTCGAGGTACCCCGCCTCCTCGAGGCGCTTGGAGAGCTCGCGCAATCGCTCGAGGTCCTCGCGAGACTCCTCGCCGAGCAGCCGCTCCACGCGCTCGGCATCCATGTGCTGGAGCTCCTCCAGCGAGCGGACGCCCCGCACCTCGCGCTCGAGGTCGTCCAGCTCCTGCAGCTCCTCCATGAGCCGCATGGCCTCCTGGAGCGAGACCTCCTCGTCGCCGCGAAACGGATAGCGCTGGATCAGCTCGTCGAGCGGCAAGAGATCGTTCAGGTGCATACCGAGCTGGCGCATGGCCGCCTCGAGCCGCTCGTCGCGCATCATGAGCTCGCGCATCATCTCGTCGAGCTGCTGGCGCTGCTCGGGCGTGAGGCTCTGCATGAGCGACTGCATGGCCGCCATCTGCCGGCCGATCTGCTCGATGAGCTGATCGAGGCTCTCGACACCGGGGAAGCGATCGCCCCACTTCTGCTTGAACGCCTCGAAGTCGGGCTCTTCGCCGTTGGCCCGCTGCGCCAGCATGCGGTTCAGGTCCTGGAGCATCTCGCGCAGGCGCTTCATGTCCTGGGGACTCATGTTGCCGAGCGCCTGCTTCATCCCCTGCATGAAGGGCTGGAGCATCTGCTGGCGCAGGGAATTCATCAGCTCCTCGAACTGTCGCTTGGCCTCGGGATCGACGAAGTCGTACTTCTGGAGATTCCGGATCTTGCCGGCGGGATCGGGCGGCAGCTCGTCGAGCTTCTGCTCGTGCCGCGCGCGGTCGCGGCCTTCGGGCATCCGCTGCTTGATGCCCTCGCGCTCCTGCTTGACGATCTGATCGAGCTTCTTCTTGATGTCGTCGAGGCTCGAGCCGAGGTCGTACCGGTCCAGCCGTTGCTGGCGCTGGCGCTTGAGCCGCTCGAGCAGGTCGCGCAGCCCGGGCATCTTGCCGCCCTCGGGCGTCTGCATGCCCTGCTGCATGAGCCGGCGCATCGCGCGCCACGGGTCGCCGTCGTAGAGCACGTCGTCGGCCATGGCGTCGAGGAGGTCCTCGGCGTCGAAGTCCACCCGCTGCGTGCCGTCCCAGCGGGAATAGCGGAAGAGCATGGCTTCAGCTCCGGTAGCGCGAGCGGCCGGGCTGGACGTCCTTGTTCAGCTTCTTGGCGAGATGGAGGCCTTCGAGGACGAACTCGACGGCGGAGGCGACTGCAGCCGCCTCGGTGGCGCCGAGCTTGACGACGGCGCCGCGCAGCGCCGGAAACTGGCCGAGCTGCTTGACGTACTCATCGGAGGGCATGGCGTCGGAGACGTGGAGGCTGGCGCCGGCCTTGAACGCGGCGACGACTTCGTCGAGCTCGGGCTGGCCGAAGCGGCGGCCGAAGACGTTGTGGACAGCCTTCTGGACGAGCCGGCCGAGCAGCTTCTCCTCGTTGCCGTCGCCGACCGACTCGAGCTCGATCTTGCCGACGGTGGACGCGGCCAGCGCGCCGAGATCGCTCACGCGCGGCACCGCGATCTCCTCGCGCAGCCGGATCGCGCGCTTGAGCGCGCTGGCCAGGATGTTCTCGTAGTTGCAGATGCTCACGCGCACGGACACGCCCGAGCGCTGGCTGACGTCCGACGACTGGCGGGCCAGGTGCGTCAGCTCGGCGACGATCTGCTTCATGTAGTCGGGACACTGGGTCGCCACGCCGTCGCCGAACACCGTCTGCTCGGCCTCCATGATCGCGATCTCGTCGTCGAGCTTCTTGGGGTAGTGCGTGCGGACCTGGGAGCCGAAGCGGTCCTTGAGCGGCGTGATGATCCGTCCGCGGTTCGTGTAGTCCTCGGGGTTGGCGCTGGCCACCACGTAGAGATCGAGCGGCAGCCGGACTTTGTAGCCGCGGATCTGAACGTCGCGCTCCTCCATGATGTTGAGCAGGCCGACCTGGATGCGCTCGGCGAGGTCGGGCAGCTCGTTGAGCGAGAAGATGCCGCGATGCGTGCGCGGCAGCAGGCCGTAGTGGATCGTCAGCTCGTCTCCGAGGTAGCGGCCCTCGGCCACCTTGATGGGATCGACCTCGCCGATCAGATCGGCGATCGTGATGTCGGGCGTGGCCAGCTTCTCACCGTAGCGGCGGTCGCGAGGGATCCACTCGATGGCGGCCTTGTCACCCTGCTCGGCCAGGCGCTGGCGACAGCCCGCGCAGATCGGAGCGAGCGGATCGTCGTTGATCTCGCAGCCGGCCAGCACCGGGATCTCCTCGTCGAGCAGGCCCACCAGCAGCCGCGCGATGCGCGTCTTGGCCTGGCCGCGCTCGCCGAGAAAAATGATGTCCTGCCCGGCCAGGATCGCGTTCTCGATCTGCGGCACGACGGTGTCGTCGTAGCCGACGATCCCGGGCAGGAAGGAGTCGCCCTTCCGGAGCCGGGCGATCAGATTGTCGCGCAGCTCCTGCTTGACCGACTTGCGCTGCCAGCCTCGAGCCCGGAGATCACCGACCGTGTGAGCGTTGGCCATGAGCGGTCAGCGCCACTATGCGACCCGGGTCGCGCGCTGTCAACTTCGACGGAGCGAACGCCACACGCGCTCGCCACCGAGCGGCATGTCGAGATGACGGACGCCGAACGACGCCAGCGCGTCCACGACGGCATTGACGGTGGCCGGCGTGGAGCCGATCGTCGCGGCCTCGCCGATGCCCTTGGCGCCGAGCGGGTTGAACGGCGTCGGCGTCACGGTCTCTCCGGTCGTGAACGACGGCAGGTCTTCGGCGTGCGGCACGGCGTAGTCCATGAGCGAGCCGGTGAGCAGCTGGCCGTCCTGGTCGTGGACGAGGCGCTCGACGAGCGCCTGGGCGATGCCCTGAGCCAGGCCTCCGTGCACCTGGCCCGCGACGATCATCGGGCTGATGCGAACGCCGCAGTCGTCGACCGAGACGAAATCGCGCAAGGTCACGTGGCCGGTCTCGCGATCCACCTCGACGACGGCGACGTGAGCGCCGAACGGGTAGACGAGCTGGGGCGGGCTGAAGAAGTCGGTGGCCTCGAGGCCGTTGTCGATTCCGGACGGCAGGCCGGCGCCGTACGCCTTGGCCGCGATCTGGCCGAGCGTGACGACGCGGTCCGGCACGCCACGCACGCGATAGCCGCCGTCGCCGACGACGATGTCCTCGGGCGCCGCTTCCATCAAATGCGCGGCCAGACGCTTGGCCTTGTCCTGCACTTTCAGCGTCGCATTGAGGATCGCGGTGCCGCCGACGGCGAGGCTGCGACTGCCCCCGGTGCCGTTGCCCATCGGCGTGTTGAGGGTGTCGCCGTGACGGACGACGACGTGGTCGAAGTCCACGCCGAGATGATCGGCGATGATCTGGGCGAAGGTCGTCTCGTGACCCTGGCCGTGGGCGGACGTGCCGGTGAACGCGGTCACCATCCCGCCGGGCTCCACGCGGACCACCGCGCTCTCGAAGGGCCCGAAGCCGCACATCTCGACGTAACACGACATGCCGACACCGAGCAGGTGCCGATCACGCCGCTCCAGTCGCACGCGCTGCTCTTTGCGAAGGTCGTCGACGTGGGCGAGCTGGAGCGCCTTGGTGAGCGCACGGTCGTACTGGCCGCTGTCGTACCGCTGTCCGGTCGGCGCCTGATAGGGGAACGCGTCGGGTGGGATGAAGTTGCGTCGGCGCACGACCTCGGGCGCGTGCTTCAGCTCGGCGGCGATGCAATCGACCAACCGCTCGAGGTAGTACGCCGCCTCCGGCCGGCCCGCACCGCGATACGCGGCGACTGGCGTCGTGTTCGTGAAGACGCACGTCGAGCGGAGGTCGACGTTGGTGATCCGGTACACGCCGATGCCCATGGACAACGTGAGGTCGGGAATGAACGTGAAGATCGGGTACGCGCCGACGTTGGCGATGACGTGCATGCGGAGCGCGAGGATAGTCCCGTCGGTGTCGACGGCCGCCTCGAGGTCGGCGACCTGGTCGCGCCCGTGCGTCGTGGCCAGCATGTGCTCGGTCCGCGTCTCGACCCAGCGGACGGGCAGCCGCAGCTTGAGCGCGATGACGGCGAGCGTGGCGTCCTCGGGATAGACGCCGAACTTCACGCCGAAGCCGCCGCCGACCTCGGGCGCGATGACCCGGACGAGGTTCTGGGCGAGGCCGAGCGCGCCGGCGAGCTCGTTGCGGAACCCGTGCGGCGCTTGCGTGGTCGCCCACATCGTGAGGCCGCCGGTCGCGGGATCGGGCGCGGCCAGCGTGGCCCGGCCCTCCATCGGGACGCCGCACAGACGCTGGCTGATCATCCGCTGGCGCACGACGCGCTGGGCCCGCGCGAACACGGCGTCGGGCTCGCCACCGGTGATGCGGTTCTCGTGCTCGACGTTCTTGGGCGCGTCGTCGTGGATCTGGGGCGCGCCGTCGGCCATCGCGGCGAACTGCTCGCTGACGGCAGCCAGCGGCTCCCACTCCACGACGACGTCGTCGACGGCATCGCGGGCCACCGACTCCGACTCGGCCACGATGGCCGCCACCGCCTCGCCCACGTACCGGACGCGGTCGAGCGAGAGCGCCAGGTGCGCGCGCTTGGGCGCCGCGGTGGCCGCGCCACCTTCACCACCGCCCCCCAGCGGCAGCGGGGCACAGCGTCCCTCGATGTCGCGGCCGGTGAAGACGGCGCGCACGCCGGGCCGCCGGAGCGCGGCGGCGGCGTCGATGCGCCGGATCCGCGCGTGAGCGTGCGGGCTCCGGACGAACGCGACGTGGTGCAGGCCCGGCAGGGTGATGTCACCCACGTACGCCGAGGCGCCGGTGATGAGGCGTGGATCTTCCTTGCGCTTGATCTCAGCGCCCATGAGTCGGGATGGCGTGGACATGCTCGCTCCTCCGGCCCCAAGTGTGCCACGGACGCGCAGCAAGTTCTGCATGCGACCGCACCGCCGAGCGGGTACGCTGTGTCTCACGACAGGAGGACGCCATGCTGGGAGCCTGGAAGAAGAAGGTCGCGATGCCACCGCGCGAGCAGGCGCTGCCGGGTCGGCCGCAGCCCATGCCCATCGTCGATCGTCACGCGGTGTCCGGTCACGCGATCGCGCCGCCCTATCCCGACGGCCTGGAGCTGGCGTTGTTCGGCCTCGGCTGCTTCTGGGGCGCCGAGAAGCTCTTCTGGAAGACGCCGGGCGTGTGGACCACCGCGGTCGGCTACGCGGCCGGCTATACGCCGAACCCGACGTACGAGGAAGTTTGCACGGGCCGCACCGGCCACAACGAGGTCGTGCGCGTGGTGTTCGATCCGAAGGCCGTCGGCTACGAGACTCTACTGGCGCGGTTCTGGGAGGGCCACGATCCGACTCAGGGCATGCGTCAGGGCAACGACGTGGGCACGCAGTACCGCTCCGGGATCTACGTGTACTCACCCGAGCAGCGCCGGCGGGCCGAGGCCTCGCGCGACGCGTACCAGCGCGTCCTCGAACGCGCGGGCTACGGGCACATCACCACCGAGATCCTCGACGCGCCCGAGTTCTACTTCGCCGAGGACTATCACCAGCAATACCTGGCGAAGAACCCGTTCGGTTACTGCGGCCTCGGCGGCACCGGGCTGGCCTGCCCGGTCGGCCTCGGCGCCACCACCACCGCCGCCGAGACGGGATAGAAGGGCGAGGCGCCCACGCGCGGCCGTAGGTGCCCCGCCCCCCTCAGTCACGACCGCGTGCCTTCGCCATCCTCGCCGCGATGAATCCGAGCACGATCCCGGCGGCGACAACCGCGACGGCGAATCCGACGAGCGCCAGACCCAAGCGCGCGAGATCGGTCATGAATGATCACCTTCTACTGCGTCCTCCTCGGTCGGAGCGTCGCTGGCGAGCGTCAAGCTCTTGTGGTCCTGGGAGATCTGACCGCTGAGCTCCGGGAAGTGATCGATCGTGAACGTCTGGCCGGCACGTTCGCCCGTGAGCTCTTTCCCCGTCAGCTGCCCGGTCACCTGCGTGGTGAAGGTGCCGTCGGACTCGACGTCATACGTGAACAAGGCCTGGAAGTCGTTCGAGAACGCGCCACCGCTGAAGCCGACACTGCGGCCTTTGAGCGTTCCCGTGCCGTCTCCATTGAAGGTCCGGACCCCGTGCACGCTGAACGACACGACGAACCTTCCGTCTTGTGGCATGAGGTCGGTGTTGAATCCGGTATTCGAGACGAGGCAGGACGCCTCGCCCGTGAACGCGTAGTCCCCGTTCAAGAGCTGGTTGGGGCCAGCCTGAACGATGCCCGCCCACAGCAGTACCACGCCAACGATGAACCACATGCCTGTACGCATCATGCTCGGCCTCCCGTAAACCAACGTGTGCCGCTTGCGAAACGCTCGTGAGGTTCGCGCTCGAGCCCACGCGCAGGCGAGGCAGTCGCCGCGGAGCAGCAACCATGCCGAGCGCAGATGGGCCGACTAAATCAGGTCTGCGGCGGGAGATCAGGCGAGCGGTGGCGCGCGACTGAGGTCGCACGACTGCGGAGACGGCCGCCGAGGCTCGCTGTCCATCGGCGTGACGAGACCGACGGCAGCAGCCACCGGGCGCAACGGCGAAACGGTGCTCGGTTGGATGGCACCGAGGTCGCCCGTAATCAAGAGCACGACGTCGTCGAAATCGCCGTTGTCGTAGAGACCGGCGATCCAGGACTGATCCGGCGGGCTCGCATGGGCGACGGGCGCGAGCGCCAGGAGGGCGACGACCAGACCAACGATCACAAGCCGATGAAGAATCACGACGGCGTCACAGTAGGTCGTCAGGCGAGCCTCGTCAAGCGACGATGAGACGCGTGCTGGTGAGCGGCGCGATGAGCGCCCCGCGGACGAGGAAACTCGGCGGCACCGGCCGGGCCCAGTCGGCCTCAGCGCCGGCGCCGCCGAGAAGAGCCGACGGCTGAGAACGAACGAGCGCGCGCTACTTGTCCGCGATCCGTACGGCCGCTGAGCCGCCGTTGACCTTGAGCTTCGCGGTCTGCTTCAACGCGCTGCCGTCCCACTCGAAGACCCACACTTCCTTCTCGACCATGTTGCCGACCAGGATCGTGCGGCCGTCGGGTGAGAACGCGGCGCCCTGCGACCAGTGGCCGATCGGCGCCTCGGCCACCTTGCTCAGCTTGCCGCCGCTGACGCGCAGCAGGACGAGGTTGCCGTGGTCGTTGAAGAACGGCGATTGCCTGGGCTTGTTGCTGCCGTTCATCGCGATGATCGCGACGAGCGAGCCGTCCGGCGAGAGCTTGATGCCTTCGGGTGTCTGACCGACGGTGATCGTGTCCACCACGCGCGGCGGATTCGCGCGGAGATCGATCAGGCTCGCGGTGTCGGCGTCGCCCTGACCGCGTCCGATGTTGGCGACGACCGCGATGTCGCCCTTGCTGCTGATGTCGACGCCGTAGGGCCGGAGGCCGGCGTTCAGATCGCGCTTGGTGTGCTCGACCTTGGTCCCCTCGATCGACAGCACGGAGATGCGGTCGTCACCGTCGCGGCTGACCAGCGCCATCTTCCCGTCGGGCGTGATGGCCGCGTGGCTGACGCCGGTCTTCTCGTCACCGAGCGTGACCTTGCCCGCCGGCGTCACCGTGCGGCCGTGGATCGAGTAGACCGAGACTGTCCCCTCGCTGCGGTTGGCGACGAGGGCGAGGTTGCCCTGCCGGTTGATCGACACGCCGGCTGCGCCCTTCCCGGCTTCGAGGGTGGCGATCACTTGAGGCGGATTGGCGCGCAGGTCCACCACCGACAGCCGGTTGTCGGCGACCTGCTTCGTCGGATCGCTCGGGTCCACCTTCATGGCGGCCGTCACGAGCGCCAGGCCCTCGTCGGGCGTGATGGCCACGCTGAACGGCGGGCCCACGACGCTGCCGGGCACCGGGATCTCGCTCACGACGCGCGGGGGCGTGCTCTTGAGGTCGATCACCGAGAGCGTGTCGGGCGGCGCGTTGGGCACCACCTTCACCGTGCCGTTGTCCAGCATGACCTTGTTGTCGTTCACCGAGACGGCGATCTGGGCGAACGCTGGCGGCGCCAGCAGGAAAAGGACGATCGCGAGCAGCATCAGCCTCATGAGTGCACCTCCGCGCGGGCGGTTCGAGAACGGAGCCCATCGCATGAGCCGTGGTTCGAGCGGCGCCAAGCAAAGCAGGTTCACCGCGCGAACGCAACCGCCGGTCAGCGCCCCGCCGCCTGGGCGCCGCGCAGGGTCATCTGGGTGCTGACCGCGTAGGCCGCCAGGTTGCCCTCGGCGTCCGCCACGTCGCACTCGACCAGGCCGACGGTCTTGCCGCCCTTCTTCATCCGCGCGGTCGCCGTCAGCGTGCCCTTCCACACCGGGCGCAGGAAGTTGATCTTCATCTCGAGCGTCGTGTAGCTCTCGCCCTCGCCGAGCGTCGTCATGTACGCCCAGCCCATGGCACCGTCGGCCAGCGCCGCCAGCACGCCGCCCTGCACCGTCCCCATCGGGTTGGTGTGGCTGTCGCCGGCTGCCAGCGTGACGATCGCCTCGCCGTCCTTGAACGACGCGAGGCTGATGCCGAGGAGCGTCGCCACGGGCGGCGGGGCCAACTCTCCCCGTACGACTCTCTCCATCGCGTCACGCAGTCTCATCGCTCACTCCTTTCGCTGAAGTCGTGGGAGCCTCGGGAGATGCGGTCGGCACCGGTCGCCCCAGGCGCAGTGTGAGGGCGACCGCCGTGGCGGCGACGACCAGCAGCGCGGCCATGAGCCAGAAGACGGCCTCGTACGATCCCAGCGCGTCGCGCAGCAACGACGCGCCGACCGGTGCGAGAGCCCGCGCTCCGTTGGCGCCGAGCGCGATGGCGCCCGCGATGGAGCCGTAGTGCAGCGGCCCGAAGATGGCGGCGATCGCCGTGGCCCGCGCGAGCGTGGCCATGCCGTTGGCCGCGCCCTGCATGACGATCATCGGCACCAGCGTGGGCACGTACGAGATCAGCGCGAGCTGCGCCATCGCCGCCGCCTGCATGAAGAAGATCGCGGCGGTGACGCCGCCGTGGCCGAACCGCGCGGCGATCGGCGCGAAGAAGATGCGGGCCGGCACCTGCATCGCGCCCATCCAGCCGATCGTGACCGCGGCGACCGTCGGCGAGTAGCCGTGCTCGCTGAGATAGGGAATGACGTGGACGGTGACGGAGTTCGTCGTGAAGTTGCCCGCGAAGAACGCCGCCGCGAGCACCCAGAAGACGGCGGTTCGCGAGGCGACGCTCAGCGTGACGCCGGGACGGTCGTCGTGGGTGATCGCGCCGTCGCGCGGCCGCGCCGCGTGGGGCGGGCGTCGGAGCACGAGCACGTGGATCGGGATGGTGATCCCGGCGAGCACGGCGGCGAGCATCAGCAGCGATTGCCGCCAGCCGAAGCGGACAAGCAACCACGCCTCGATCGGCATGAAGATCGTGCTGGCGAACCCGGCGACGATCGTGACGGCCAGCAGCGCGCGGTCGCGGTGGCGCGCCGGGAACCAGCCGACGATGGCCGCGAACGCCGGCTCGTAGAGCACGGCCGCCATCGCCAGGCCCATGAGGATCCACACGCTGTACAGCGCGAGCAGCGTGTGCGACGACGCCCACAGCACGACGAGCGCGGTGGCCAGGATCGAGCCGACCGTCATCAGCGAGCGAGCGCCGTGGCGGTCGATCCAGCGGCCGACGGGCAAACCGGCCAGCGCGGCGACGGCCAGGCCGGCCGAGAACGCGCCGGTGATCTCGGCGCGCGAGAATCCCAGCTCGGCCTCCATCGGGCGGAGCATCACCGGGAAGCCGTAATAGATGATGCCCCACGAGACCGTCTCGGTGACGCAGAGGCCTGCCACCACCGCCCAGCCGTAGTCGAGTCTGCCTGGGCGTGGCATCGCCGGGCCAGACTATGCGGCCCGGCGATGCGCGGTCAAGCCAGTGCCCCGTGCGGCTCGGGTGTGGGCCGCGTCAGGGTGTCGGTTGAGCCCCGAAGACGTTCGTCGCCGACGGCATATTGCCGAAGACGGTCGTTGGCGCGCTGGTCGAGGAGCCGGTGGCCGTCGGCGTCTGGGCGAGGATGCGCGCGCCCTGCACGGTGCCCTGCTCCGAGCTGGTCACCGTGCCCGTGACGTCGCGCGTTTGACTCGTGAACGTGCCCGTCAGCGTCCCGTCGGACGGGTTCGCGCTGAGCTGCAGGCTCACGGTTTCGGTGCCGAGCGTCTGAGCGGCCGGCGTCGTCGCCGTGCTGGTCGGCGCGGGCTGAACGAGCGCGACCAGTGTCACCACGAAGACGCCCGCGTCGTTGAAGTCCCACGCGCCATGACCGGGCGTTTCAAAAACAGTTCCCGAGGCCGTCGTGATGAGGGGAGGACGGCTCTCGAGCGCCTCGCCGGTCGCCGTGAACGTGACGAGCTCCGGCGTTGGTGTCGACGTTGGCGTCGTTGTCGCCCCGGTCGTGCCGTTCGGAGTCGTCGTCGTGCCGGGCGTCGTGGTGTTCGGTGTCGGGCTCGTAGGTGTGCGCGTCACCATCCACGATCCATGCGAGGACGATGATGATCGTGCGCATGTTGGGTCTCCCTTGAGTGGTGCCAGGTTTTTCGAAGCGAGGTGTTCACAGAGAAGCAGACCGGTGCTCGGCTCGCAACAGGAAAAGCGTTGCAGGCGGTCGCTGGCACCCGCGTTGCACGTTCGGAGGTGCCCAGGGAGGTGCGTCATGAACAAGGACGAGATGGAAGGCAAAGTCGAGAAGGCCAAGGGTTACGTGAAGGAGAAAGCGGGTCAGGTGACCGACAATCGAGATCTCGAAGCCGAAGGTGCCGCGGACCGCGCGGCCGGCAAGACGCAAGAGGCCATCGGCAAGGCCCGGCGCAAGGCAGGCGAAGCGTTCGAAGATCTCGGCGAGAAGATCAAGGAGTAGCGTCAGCGCGGGGCCGTGACCAGCGGGCCGGAGTACAATTCGGCCAGTGAATCGCGGCTTCGGCCTGATCGAGATCCTGATCGTCCTCGTGGTCGTCGCCCTCGCGGGCACGTTCCTGTACAAGTACGTGATGTCCACGACGGCCACCGTGGAGACGCTGCAGAATCAGCGGCCACTGGCCGGCGCCAAGCTGGCCGCCGACGTGGCCACGCTCGGCACCATCCGGACGACGCTCGAAACGTATCGCAGCGAGCACGGCGTCCTGCAGGCCGACAAGGCCGCCGTGCTCGCTCTTCTTCCCGCGGCGCCGCGCTTTCAGTGCAGCGGGAACGACTTTCAGTACGATCCGGCGGGCGGCACGCTGAGCCTGTTGATCAACGATCCCGGTAGCTGTCAGTAGCCGCGCGCCGTGAGCGCTCCCGGTGAAGAGCCGGACGTCGGCCGGGGAACGCTCGCGCTCACCACGGCGATCGTCATGGGCATCATCACGTCGATGACGATGATCGGCCCCCTGCTCTTGGACATCGCTCGCGATCTTCGCCTCCCGCTCGGACAGGCCAGCGTGCTGGCGGTCGTCTCGGCGGTTCCCCAGGCGCTCAGCTCGCCCTTTGCCGGCCTGCTCGCCGACCGGTTCGGACGGCGACCGATGATCGTGCTCTCGCTGACGGGCAGTGGCCTGCTGGCCCTCGCTGCCTCCATCGCGCCGAGCTTCGCGACGCTCGTCGTCATCCGGTTCGTCGCCGGCCTCGTGAACTCGGTCGCGCCGACGAGCACGCTGGCCGCGCTCGGCGATCTCTGCCGCGCCCAGCGCCTGTCGCGCGCCATGGGCTGGTTCAACGTCGGATTCAGCTTCGCCGCCATCGCGGGCGTGCCGGCGATGAGCGCGATCGGTGGCGCGTTCGGATGGCGCTGGGCCTTCGCCACGATGGGCGTGCTGCTCCTGCTCCTGGCCTTCGCGGTGCTGCGCTGGTTCCCCGACGCCAGGCCGCGCCGGGCCACGGCCAGCGTGCCCGCCACCTATCGCGCCCTGCTCCGCGTGCGCGGTCTCTGGAGCCTCATGAGCGCCAACCTGATCGAGCGCTCGATGTTCATGATGGTGACGATCTACCTGCCGGTGTTCCTGATGCTGGCGTACACGCTGTCGGCCATTGCCGTCGCGCCGGCGCTGTCGATCGTCGCGCTCGGCGCGATCGCCGGCAACATCGTCGGAAGCTGGCTCGGTGATCGCGTCCCCAAGCCCGCGGTCTTCGTCGCCGCGCAGCTCACCGCCGGCCTCCTCGGTCTCGCGCTGTTCGGCGTCCAGCTCTTCCTGCCGCTGGCCGTGGCGCTGGCCACGCTGCTCGCCTTCACCAACTCCGCGAGTCGTCCGGGCATCCTCGCCTACACCGCGGAGTTCTCGCCGGCCCACCGCGGTGCGCTGTTCGGACTCCTGGCGCTCACGAACCAGACCGGCGTGATCATCGGCACGGCGATCGGCGCCGCCGTGCTCGGCCACGGCAACTACGGGGCGTTCGCGGTGGTGACGTTCGTCCAGGGCGTCCTGGCTGCCGCGCTCGCGTGGCCGCTCGTGCTCAAGCGGCCGGCCCCGATGTCCTGACGCGCTCGGTGACATCACGCGCTCGACGGCTCACGCCGGCGGGTGAGACATCGGTGATAGCATCGCGCGCGTCGTGCTCAAGCTCGCCGAGCTGACGTTTCGCGAAGCCGCGCGTCTCGCGCGTGACCGGCGCAGCGTCGTCCTCCTCCCGCTCGGCGCCATCGAGCAGCATGGCCCTCACCTGCCGTTGCTCGTGGACTGGCTCGGCGCCGAGGAGCTGGCCCGGCGCATCGCGCCGCACTTGAGTCGCGCCGGCTATCGTCCGATTCTCGCGCCGGCGCTTCCCTACGGCGTGAGCACGCTCGCCGTGAGCTGGGGCGGCACCGTCTCGCTGTCCACCCGGACGCTCTCGCGCGTCATCGTGGAGATCGTCACGGCGCTCGCCCACCACGGGTTCCGCAACTTCGTCCTCGTGAACTATCAGGCGGATCCCGACCATCTCCGCGCGATGGCCGCCGCGCACCGGGTGCTCCGTCGTCGGCGTGGGATCCGCGTGGCGGTTGCGGGGTTCGCGCCCGGTGCGAAGCCTCCGAACGCGATGCTGAACGATCGCGTGCTCGCGCTCATGCGAAGCCGTCGGCCTGCTCGCGAGTGGCACTCGGGCGAGCTGGAGACGTCGCTGATGCTGGCGCGAGCGCCGAGGCTCGTGCGCCGCGCCGTCGCCCGCCGCCTGCGCCCCGTGTGGGTGGACGTCGGCGAGAGGCTGCGCCGGGGCGCGCGCAGCTTCGAGCAGCTCGATCGCGGCCGCCGCGGGTACTTCGGCTCGCCCGCCCTTGCGCGCGCCGCGACCGGCGAGAAGGTCATGGCGCTCCGCGGCCGGCTCATCGCGCGCGAGGTGCTCGCCACGCTGGGGCGCTGAACAGCTTCGCCCAGTTTTCATGGCGGCAAACCTCCGCCATCCTCCTATCATCGAAACGCATGAGCTGTCGAAGAGCCCCAATGCGAAAGTGATCGTCCTCGGCGACAAGAGCGGCCTGCCGATCATCCTGGGGGACAAGTGATGCGCGACTCAGTGGACCTCGTACAGCGGATCGAGCGTCTCGAGCGGCAGAACCGGCTCTTTAAACGTGCCGCGACGGTGGCGGCCCTGGCCCTCATCGCCCTCGTCGTCATGGGCCAGACGGCACCCAGAACCTCGACCGTCGAAGCTCAGAAGTTCGTCCTGAAGGACAAGACCGGCAAGATTCGCGCGATGCTGGGCGAGGGAGTGGACAACGAGATCGGGCTGCTCATCTACGACGGTAAGCAGCGGCCGCGCGCGATGATCGCGGTGGATGACAACGACATGCCGGTCATCCGGGTGTCCGATGACGCGGGCAAGGAGCGTGTCGTCCTCGATGCCATCTCGGGCGTGCGGGTTGAAGGCAATGGGCCTCGCGTGGTCCTCGGCGTGCAGCACGGCAACGAGCCGGCGCTCCAGCTCATCGACAAGGACGGCTGGACTCGCGCCACGCTGACGCTGACCAACACGAACACCGCCCCCATCCTCAAATTCCTCGATCCCCGTGGCGACACGCGCATGTGGCTCGGCGCCATGAGCGACGGCAAGGCGCAGCTCTACATGATGTCGCGGCCGGAGCGCGGAGCTGGCGTGCGCCCGAGCTGGGCCGCGCTCGAAGTGGCCGCCGACGGCACGCTGGGCCTGCGCCTCAATCAGGCCGGGACGGTCTGGCGCGCGCCGTAGATCGGCCCATGCGCCAAGGAGATCGCGCGAGGCCTCCGGCGATCCGTTCTGCGCAGTCGTCGCACCAAGGGCACGGTGAACCTCTTCATCAATCGCGGCGGCAAGAACCTCGCCGCTCGGGACCGGCGGCGACTGGAGGCGGCGAAGGACGAGCTGCGGAAGGTGTTCGGGCGGGAGCCGAGGAGGGCCGCATGATCGTCGCGCTCCGGTGAATCAGCGCTGGGCTGAGTTACCGCGCGGGGCCCTGCCGCCGGACTGGCAGGTGCTACGTGCGCGCTGGGAGTACGGCCACGTCGTCCACGCGGTGCTGCTGGCTCTCGGCTTCGCGGCGCTCGCGACGTCGGTGCGGGTT
>WNGN01003688.1_pt1 | contig 18403 bp, 16 predicted proteins | sample 5400561 | NCBI WGS metagenome assembly WNGN01 (sample SAMN13153379, study PRJNA577476) | soil metagenome | isolation source: 115 cm soil or saprolite under Garry oak tree replicate 2 | place: USA:California | collected 2016-06-15
CCTGACGGAATGACCAGAACGCCCCGCGCAGGAAGAAGGCGACCCCAAGGATCGGTAGGGCCATCGAGGAAAGGAGCAGGACCGCGGAGACGACATACGCCGCCTCGAAGCAGAGAACGATGACCACGCTGCCAAGTGTCCGGCGCAGCCGCCCGAGGCTCAGGCCCATGATGACCGAGCCCAGGTAGAGCACGCTCATCAAGACCCCGATCCAGAAGTTGTCGACGTGGGCCGACTCGCGAGCGAAGAGCGCGGTGAAGGTCCACGGGATGAAGATGATGGCCGTCACGAGCGTGAACAGCGAGAGCATGACCCGGTAGGCCGGGAAGCGCATCAGGTCTCGATAGCGGATCGACGGCACGGTGAACCGAGGCGTTGGTTTGGCCGGCAGGAAGGCGATGCAGACGGTCGCCAGGACGAAGAAGGCGAAGGACACCCAGAAGAGTGCACTCAGCGGGACGACCTGGGCCAGCCAACCGGATAGGACGCTGGACGCGATCAGGCCGAGCGAGTATGCGGAGAAGACCGTGGTCATGACGGCCGCGATCCGGTCGCGCGGCACGCCCAGGGAGAGATAGACACTGATCGCGGGCGTGTTGAAGACCGAGACCTGGAGGAAGAGGATCCCGAGGGCGGTCCAGCCCCAGTGAGGCGCCAGCGCGTAGCAGAACGGCGCCGGCACGGCGAGCATCCAGCCGGCGATCACCGTCTTGCGCAGGTCGCGGCGCTCGGCCAGCCCGGTGCCCGGCAGCATCACCAGCGTCGCCACCAGCATGCCGATGGCGGCGAGCACGCCGATCTCGAAGGCGCTCGCGCCCAGCTGCCGCTGGTAAATGACGCCGAAGGCGATGAACGGGCCGGCGCCCAAACCGGAGAGCCCGTGGGCGAAGAACAGCAGCCAGCCGCCGCGGTCGATCCGGACGCGAATCTCGGGCCGGTGGCCGCCCACCTCGGCGGGACGCGATCGACGCGCGCGAGCGGGCAGCACATCGGTATATCGCGCCGCTCACGGCGACCCATCGGGCGGGCCGGCGACGAACCGGTGAAAGCGCCGGGGCGCTGCTAGGCTGCGACCGGCTCGTCCAGGCTGATGCGACGGTGCCAGCGCGCGAGGCGGCGCGGCGCCCACCAGTTGGCCCGACCCAACAGCCGCATCACGGCGGGGACGATCAGCGCCCGTACCAGCGTGGCATCGAGGGCGGCAGCCAGCGCGAGGCCCAGACCAATCGACTTGATCAGGACCACATCGGCGAGTCCGAAGGCGAGGAAGACGGCCACCATGATGGCGGCGGCGCCGGTGATCAGCCGGCCACTCTTCTCGAGTCCGTTGGCCACGGCCTGGGTTGTATCTCCGGTGCGCCGGTACTCTTCCTGGATTCGGCTAATGAGGAGCACCTCATAGTCCATCGACAGCCCGAAGACGATGCAGAAGAGCAAGACCGGAACCGAGGGGTCGAGCGGAGCGGCCGTGAAGTTCAACAAGCCGCTGAGGTGACCTAACTGGAAGATCCAGACGAGTGCGCCGAACGAGGCACCGATCGACAGGATGTTCATGATCACCGCCTTCAGGGGAAGCACCACGGATCCGGTCAGGAGGAAGAGTACGAGATAAGTCACGATCATCACGTAGGCGACCGCCAGCGGAATCTTTTGCAGGATGAAGTCGGTGAAATCGATGGAGAAGGCCGCAACCAGCAGGCTGCTGCCGGGGGGTGGGGTCATGCTCCTGAGCGAGTGGACGATGGCGCGGGAGGCATCACTCTCCTGGCCATGCTTGGTGACGACCGAGAGGACCGCGATCTGCGAGCCCGTCGTCCCATGAACGATCGCCTGGAGCCGGGCGGGCTGTGCTGCGGCGGGCTGCGTGAGCAGGGCCTGGTAGGCGGAACGGCTCAGGGATGGATCGAAGCTGACCAGGCTCTCCACGTTCTCCACGCCTGGAATCTGCTTGATGCGCTGCGCAAAGTCATAAAGATCGCCCACGCGTTCGGTCGTCAGTGGGCGGCCACGGCCATAGCTGACGACGACGTTGAAGCGCGTCTGACCCTGGCCGGGAAACGCCTGTAGCTGGTCGTAACCGCGCCGGGTTTCGGCGGCTGGGGGCAGCATCCCGACATCGCCGTTCGCGATCTTGATTTGCAAGAACGGTGATGCCATCAGCAGGAGCAGCGCGACGATCGGCAGCAGTACCAGCAGCGGCCGCCGCATGACACGCAAGGCGAGGCCGTGCCAGAAGCCGCCACCCGACGGGCGGCGCGGCAGCGGCAGGCGCACCCAGTTCACGCGATGACCAAGGATGGCGAGCAGGGAGGCCAGGAAGGTCAGTGCGTACAGCACCGCGATCGCGACCACGATAGTGCCGGCAAAGCCCATCGACGCCAGGAAGGAGCCCTGGAAGAAGAGCATGGCGCTCAGCCCGATCGCAACCGTGATCCCAGAAAACGTGACGGCACGGCCGGAGGTGCGGATGGCAGCGATCAGCGCCTGTTCGACGATCTGGCCGGCGGCCAGTTCCTCGCGGAAGCGGTTGACGATGAAGAGCGAGTAGTCGATCGCCACCCCGAGACCGATCAGCGTGACGATGTTGGTCGAGTACGTCGAGACATCAGTGAAGCGGGCCAGCAAACCGACCCCGGCCAGGCCACCGACGACGGCGAGGCCGCCGACGCCCAGCGGGAGCAGCATGCTGATCAGGGTCCCGAAGACGATCAACAGCAGCGGCACCAGGATGGCGAGGGAGACCAACTCGGCGCGCTGCAGGTCCGACTTCAGGTACTTGTCGAAGTCGGAGGCGATCGCGACGTTGCCGGTGCCCAGCACCTGCAGGCGGTCCGATTGCACCTTATGTCGCAGTTCCGTGTAATAGGCGCGGGCGGTTGCGTAGTCGTCTGTGAGGGTAACCAGCGCGTAAATATGGTGACCATCCGTCGACGTCATCGCCCTCGCTTGCTCGACCGGGACATCGAACGGCGTCTCGACGCCCTTCACCCTAGAATCCGCGGTCAATGGCTTCAGGGCGCTGAGCACTGCCTGTTTGAAAGCGGGATCCTGGACCGCGATGGTCTGGCTGCCGAACACCAGCACGAACGATGACCCGGCCCCGCTCTGCGGTAGCTGACGCTGCATCAGCGCAAGCGCCCGTCCCGACTCAGTGTTCTCACCGCCGCTGTTCTTGAGGGTTCCGCCGTTGAGCAGGGCAACGATCGACCCGGTGAGCATGACTGCGGAAACGAACAGCACCAGCCAGCGGTGCCGGTAAACGAACTGTCCCCACCAGGCGAACATGTCAGGCGACCTGCGCGGAGGTCAGTCGCGGACGCGTGGCAAAGGCGATCGCCATCTCACTCAAGGCGTCGATGGCCGCTTCGGCGTCGAAGTCGGGGTTCATCACCTTCTGCAGGTAGATGCCGTGCAGGCTGCCCCACAGCGCGGCCGCGATCGCATCCGCCGAGGCCGTCGGCGGGTCAGGCATCCCCGCGATGACGCCCTGGGTGATGCGCGCGATGAACGCCCGCCGCTCCTCGATGAACGCGCGGACGGCGGCGGCGATCTTCGGATTGTGCAGGCCGACGCCGAACATGTCGAAGGTCAGGAGGAAGAGGCCGCGGTACGTTCGGAGCTCTTCCTTGGCCAACTCGAATCCCATGCGGGCGACCATCATCGAGTCGGCGTCCTCCGGCAGCGGACCAGTGAGGTTCATCCCAGCCTGCTGCCAGGCGTCCATCACCGGCTGGCAGGCGTGCTCGATCGCCGCAACCAGCAGGTCCTCCTTGGTCTCGAAGTAGTAATGTGCCAGCCCGGGCGCGACGCCAGCCTCGGCCGCGATGTCCTTCATCGAGGTTTCGTGGTAGCCCCGCTTCACCAGCGCCCGGTAGGCCGCCTGGACGATTCGGTCCTTGGTCTGATCGGGCACGAGTCACTCCCTCTTCTTATTTGGTCAATCAATCAAACGCTCGGCCATTTAAGCAAACTCGGGCCCTGACGTCAAGCGCCGGCGGAAGCGGCTATCCCGCGACGGCGGGGCGGAGGACGGGCTGGGGATGCGACGTGTATTCGGCCACCAGGCGATCGACCGTGTCTTTCCAGGTGAACTGGGTGGCGACGAGGCGGCTGCGGCGGCTGAAGCAGAGGCGCAGTTCCTCGTCGGCAAGCAGGCGACCGATCCGCTCGGCGTACTGAGCGGGCTCGTGCGACACGAGCGTGAACCCGGTTAGGCCATCTTTCACGATGCTGGGAAGGCCGCCAACACGAGCCGCGACGACGGGCGTCCCACAGGCGGCCGCCTCGAGCGCGACCAGTCCGAACGATTCGCTGTAGGAGGGGACCACGCAGACGGCCGCCAGGCTGAGGTAGCTCGCCAGCGCCGGCTGATCGACTGACCCGAGGAATCGGACCTGTCCGCCGATCCCCAGTGAATCGGCCAGGGCCACCAGCCGGGCCTGCTCGCCACCGCTGAGCCGGCTCTCGCTGGCGCCATTCTGGCTGTCGGCGCCGATCACCAACAGGACGGGCGGTTCGGGTTGGGCCCGATCGCCGACCAGGTGTGCCATCGCCCGGATGACCGTTTCGGCCCCCTTGAGTCGCTCGAGGCGCCCGGCGAAGACGACCACGCGGGCGTCGCCCAGAGCCAGGCGCTTGCGAAGCGCCGCGGTCGACCGCTGGGCGAACACCTGGAGATCCACGCCGGGGGCGACCACGCTAAGCCGGTTTCGCGACGCGCCGTAGAGCCGAATGAGGTCATCCGCTTCCTGTGTGCTGGAGGCGATCAGGCGGTCACAATTGCGCACGATCGCCTGCTCGACGGCGATGCGGTGCTCCGGCTCGACGATCGCGCCTTCCGCGGCCCGCTCGTTCTTGACGCGCGCCAGCGTGTGGAACGTGTGGAACCAGGGCAGCCCCCACTCGTCGCGCAGGCGCGAGGCGACCCAGCCGGAGAGCCAGTAGTGGCTGTGGATGAGGCTGTAGCCGGTTCGGCGGCGGCGCTGCTCGCTCAGGATCGCCTCACTGAAGTCGGGCAGCAGGTCGAAGAGGCGCGCCTTGTCGATCTCCTCAGCGGGCCCCACCGCAAGGCGCGTGACCCAGGCCCGCTCGGCCAGCCGGATCCGGTCCGGTCCTTGCGCGTTCGACCGCCGCGTGAAGACTTCGGTCGCGATGCCGCGACGGCTCAACTCCTCGCAGACCGCCCGCACGTAGACGTTCATCCCACCGTTTTCGCCCGCCCCGAGGGCGGCGACCGGCGAGGCGTGCAGGCTGACGATCGCAAGCGGTTTCAACTATCCGGTCTCCTTCTGGTTCGCGTGCCGCCATCCCATCGTCGCCGTTTGGTCACCGCGCGGTCAACTTCGAATGGGTACCAGCTCGCTGCGAACCGGCAGCAGACCTGTGCGGCCTGTGCTACCGTTGTCCGGATTCTTAGCCACCCTGGCCGGAACCCAAACTTACGATCCACCAACCGCCAGTCAACCCGCTAAAGCGATTTCGGCTTCCGCTGCTGGTCCTCACCCTGGTCTTTTGCTATGGGGTGATCGGCTACATGGTGCTGCTGCGCTGGAACTTCAGCGACGCCCTGTTCATGGTCCTGACCACGGTGACAACGGTGGGCTACGAGGAGGTCCATCCGCTCGGGCAGAGCGGACGCATCTTCACGATGACGGTCATCGTCCTCGGCGTCGGCACCATGCTCTACACCCTCGGCATTCTCGCCGAAGCGCTCATCGAGGGACACCTCGGCCGGTACGCTAGGATGCGCGGCATGGAACGCCGGATCACTGGCCTCACCAATCACTTCATCGTTTGTGGATACGGCCGGATGGGGACCAGGGTCGCCCAGGAGTTTCGCCAGCTCGATACACCCTTCGTGGTCGTCGAGAGCAATGTCGAACCGCTCGAACGGCTGCGCGCGAGCGACGTCCTCTACGTCGAAGGGGATGCCGCCTCGGACGACTCCCTGCTCAAGGCCGGCATCCTGCGCGCCAAAGGGTTGGTCACCGCGGTCGACTCGGACGAGCGCAACGTTTTCATCACGCTGACCGCCCGCTCCCTGAATCCGGCCCTGCTGATCGTCGCCCGCTCCTCCTACCAGGACTCGACCGAGAAGCTGCGGCGTGCCGGCGCCAATCAAGTAGTCTCGCCATACCTGATGGGCGCCCACCGGATGGCCGCCCTGGCGGTCCGGCCAGTGGCGGTCGACGTCCTGGACACCGTGCTTCACGGCGAGAACATCGACCTGGTCGTCGAGGAGCTCCTGGTCGTGGCCAGTTCCAGGGTGCTGGGCCGGACGCTCGCCGACTCCGGGATCCGCCAGGCCGGTGCCAACATCCTGGCAATTCGCAAGCGCAGTGGGCAGCTGCGCATCAACCCGCCGGAGACGCAGGTGCTCGAAAGCGATGACCTGCTGGTCGCCATTGGAACGCGCAAGCAGATGAGCGCCGCCGAACGGCTGCTCTGACGCGGAGGTGGAGCGGTCGTGGCCGCCCGTAAGCGTCTCCTCTTTCTCTTTTCCGACACTGGCGCGGGTCATCGCGCCGCCGCCGAGGCGGTGGCCGCCGCCCTGGTGCGCCGATACCCTGACACGTTTGACGTCGAGCTCTTCGATCCGATGCGCGACCACACGGTGCTCGCGGGCCGTCTCACCGCGCTCTATGGGCCGATCACGCGGCGCCTCCCATTCTTGTGGGGTGCGGCCTACCACGCGACCAACCTGCAGCCGACCGTGCGGCTCTTCCAGCATGCCATCGGCCGGGGATTGCGTCGCAAGCTGCGGCAGGCACTGAACCCACGCCCCGCCCTGGTCGCGAGCTTTCATCCACTTCTGAACCACGTCGCCGTGGAGGTGATCCCGCATGGGGTTCCGCGCGTGACGGTGATCACGGATTGGATCGACTTTCACAAGGCATGGACCGATCTGACCGCGGACTGCATCGTCTGCCCGTCCGACGCCGCCGTCGAGCTGTGCCGCCGCCGCGGCGTGCCAGCCGATCGTCTCGTCAAAACTGGGCTGCCGATCCATCCTCGCTTCCAGGATGCGATCCGGCAGTTTTCCGACAAGCGGTCGATGCGGCTCAAGCTCCGCCTGCGGCCGCACGCGCCGACTGTGCTGCTGGCGGGCGGCGGCGATGGGACGGAACCGTTGCGCAAATATGCGGCGGCGCTCGCCCGATCGCCGCTCGACATCCAGGTGCTCGCTGTGGCCGGCCGTAACCAGGCGCTGGCGGAGCACCTCCGCGAGGACAATCACGCCGGCGTCCGCGTCTTCGGCTTCGTCGACAACATGCCGGAGCTCTTGCTCGCCTCTGACTTGCTCGTCACCCGGGCCGGGCCAGGGATGATCGCGGAAGGCATGGCCTGCGGCTGCCCGCTGCTGCTGACCGGCTACTTACCCGGCCAGGAAGAGGGTAACGTGACGGAAGTGGTGGACCGCGGCCTGGGCCGGTACGTGCCACGCCCGAACGAGCTGGTCGAGGCGGTGAGCGCGTGGTTTGCCGAGCCGCCGGCGCGACGGTTGGAGGATGCACGAAAGGTTCGCGCTGCCGCCGATCCCGACGCGGCTTTTCAGGTCGCCGAGGTGCTCGTCAGGCTGGCGGACCGTGGATAAGACGACGCAGTGGCTTCAGGACGTGCCGCCGAAGTCGACTTCTTTGGTCGCGACCGCGCCGGCCTTCCGCCCCGGCGCCCGCTGGTCGGCCCAATAGAGGTTTGTGTGTGCGATGACCAGGTCCGGCGGCGGCGCTCCCCATTCCGTCAAGTCCTCGGTCGTATGGGCGTCTTTGACAAGGGTCGCGTCGTATCCCCTGACGAAGGCCCCGTGGAGTGTGGAGCGGACGCACATGTCGGTCTGGGCGCCGACGACGACGAGTCGCCCGACTCCGAGGCCCGAGAGCACCGTCTCGAGGGTGGTGTCCTCGAAGGAGTCGCCGTAGTTCTTCTCGACGAGAGGCTCCGCCTCGCCCGGAGTCAGTTCGGCGACAATCCGCCACTTGTCACTCCCCCTGGCGAGCCCCTTGTCGGAGTGTTGGACCCAGACCACAGGGACCCGTTCCCGCCGCGCCTTCTCGACAAGGCTGGCAACATTGGCGACGACCGCGTCGCGCTGGTGAGCGCCTTCCACAACCCCGTTCTGGACGTCGATCACGAGAAGAGCGGTGTTCGGCCGGTTCTGCAGTGTGCTCACGATCTCACCTTACACGGCCGCGCTGGGACACAGCAGCCGGAAGTCGCAGCCGCCGCATTTCATGCGATCCGGCCTGGCCACAAACAGCTCGGCGCGAATTCCTTCCGCCACCTTGACAATCGTCTGCCGGTCCTCGTCCAGCCGCTCTTGGGGTTTGTCGACGGTGACCCGCTCGCTGGTCTCGAGGTAGTAGTAAGAGAGGCTGAGCGGATCGAATCGGAAGACCTCGCGGGCGGCGAGCGCGTAGACACCGAGCTGCAGATCCCGCTGTAGCTCCGCGGCCCGCTTCGCCGAGCCGGTCTTGTAATCGATGACCTCGTAGCTCCCGTCTGGATGACGGTCGACGCGGTCGATCCGGCCGGTCAATCGCAGCCCGTCCACCCGGAGGCTGAAGGGCTGCTCCAGCAGCAACGGCTTGCTCAGGTCACCGGCGTCGAAGGCCCGCCGCAGGTAACTGCGGCCCAGGTCCTGCAATGAGTGGGCCTGCTCCGGCGCGCAAAACCGTTCCTTTGCCCAGGCCGCCACGTAGGCCGAGTCGACCATCCCCCAGGTGAGTGGTGTCTCGCGGTCGATGCTGCCCAGGGCATCTTTGAGGGCGTCGTGCAGGATGCGACCGAACTGCATCTGCGGCTTGGGCCGTGTTGGCAAGCGGAACACGAAGCGGTACTGGTACATCTGCGGGCAACGCAGGTAGGTGTCCACCTGCGTGTACGAGAGGGCGGCGATCGGCGGCGCGTCGTTGAGCGGCAGCTCCACCTGGCGCGCCACCTCCACCAGGCCAACGGATGCGGCAATCAGCTGCGGACCGGCCAGCTCGCGCGCGTCCTCGCCGCGGATCGGAGTCAGAAACCGCGACGGCCGCCAGTCTCGTACGCCTTCATAGCGGGACGCCAGGGTGCAGACGATTTCCTCACGGGCGCGCGTCAGGGCGACGTAGGCCAGGCGACGCTCTTCAGCGAGGTGCAGCTCAGCGGCGGGCAACTCCTCCTTCAGGAGTTCGTTCGGGAGCGTCAGTCCCTCGCCGCGTCGGCTCGCCGGAAACCGGCCCTCGACCAGGTGAGGAATGATCACGAGGCCGAACTCGAGCCCCTTCGCCTGGTGCACCGTCATGAGATGGACGGCGTTCACGGTCTCATCCAATGGCGCGATCTCCTCGTCCGCCTGCGCTGCCTCGGTCGCGTCGAGGTGCTTGAGGTAGGCGGCGAGGTGGTGATCGGGATGCTCGTCGCAGTACGCCGCGATCAGCTCGGCGAGCTTCTGGACATTGGCGCTGACCTGCAGGCGCTCGATCGGCCCGAGAAACCGCTCCAGGTCGAGGTAATGGGTCTGCTCCATCACTTCGTAGAAGAGGTCGTCGACGCCGAGGCGAAGCGCCAGGCCGTTGAAGCGCCGCAGGTCGTCGGTGAGACGCCGCGCCCCATTGTCGTTCGACTCCTGGAGAAGGTCGAAGAATCGCCGTCCATCGTCGCGAGCCTGGCGCGCCCAGCGGCCCGCTTGCACGGCGTCCGCGGCGTAGCGCGGCAAGCTCAGCAAGCGCATCAGGCAGACGGTGTCGTCCGGGCTGTCGACCGCGCGCAGGTAGGCGAGGCAATCCTTGATCTCGGGTTGTTGATAGAAGCCGCGGCCGCCGCTGACCTGGTAGGCGACGCCCTGACGCTGGAGCGCGCGCGCGAAGTTGTGCAGGTGCGCGTTGGCGCGCAGCAGAATGGCGATCGCCTGTGGGTGGTGCCGCCCTTCGTCAATGGCGGTCTTGACCAGGGTAGCGACGGCGTCGGCTTCCTCGGCGACATTGGTCGCCGTCAGCACGCTGAGCGGGCGCCCTTCCCCGCGGGTCGCGATCAGCCGCTTTTCCAGGCGGTCCGGGTCATCGTTGATCAAGCGACCGGCGGCACGAAGGATGGGGCCGCGGCTGCGGTAGTTCTCCTCGAGGCGGACGACGGCGGCATCGGGAAAAACAGCGTGGAACCGCCGCAGGTTGGCGACTGATGCGCCACGAAACTTGTAGATGCTCTGGTCGTCGTCACCCACGACACACAGATTTCGCTCCGATCCCGCGAGCAACTCGAGCAGGCGACTCTGGGCGAAGTTCGTGTCCTGGAACTCATCGACCATCAGGTGGGTGAAGCGCCGGGACTGGCGGGCGGCGACCGATGGTTCCTGGGTCAGCAGTTGGACGCTGAAATAAATGGTGTCGTCGAAGTCGAGGCGCTCCTCGCTGAGCAGCCGTTCCTGGTACTCGCCGTAGATGAGCTCGTAGGGCCGCTGGGCGTGAAAGAGGTGGGCCGGCCGCAACTCCAGCAGGACGTCGCGCATGAGCTCCCACTTGCGCACCTCGGACACGATGCGAAACCCCTTTGGGATGCCGCAGAGCCAGCCCTCTTCCTGGAGAAAACGTTGAGCGAAGGCGTGATAGGTGAGGACGAATCGCTCCCCCGCGGGGAGGTAGTCCTCCTGCTCGACCCGGTCCAGCACTTCGCGCGCGGCCTTCTCCGTGAAGGTCAGAAGCAGGATCTGTTCGGCCGGCACGCCCTCTTGCCGCAGCCGGCGGTAGCGCTCGACCAGCACCCGCGTCTTTCCCGTGCCCGCGCCCGCCACGATCAGGAGTGGTCCTCCGGCATGGTCCACCGCGGCCCGCTGCTCCGGCGTGAGGGCGGCGGGACTCGCGATCATGCGGAGGATTGCCGGAAGCGGATCTCGCGCACTGCGCGCGCACCAATCCGCTCGTTGAGCCGGTCGATCAGCAGGCTACGCTCGAGGTGCAGTTGGTGCGCGAGTGCCGGGCTGCTGGCCGTCACCAGCAGCGTGCCGCCGGTCAGCTTGAGCGCCTTGGTCTCACGGGCGAGGTGCTCACCGACCACCTGTGGCCACAGCCACAGTGCCTGCGCCTCGCGCGTCCGGCGCGTAATGCCGAGCGACGTCAGCGTCTTGGGAAGGGCGGCTCCGATGCTACGCATGGATCCCGCCCCGCTCGACCTGAAAGACCGCGGCCCGCTCCAGGATGCTCTTCGGCAGGTCGTTGAGGTCGGCCGCGGTGATCAACGCCTGGGGTCCTGGCTCGAGCGCGGCCAGCAGGCGCTCACGGCGCGCCGGATCGAGCTCGGACATCACGTCATCGAGCAGAAGCACCGGTTGCTCGCCGGTCACCTCGGCGAGGTAGTGCAGTTCCGCCAGCTTCAGGCTCAGCACGGCGCTGCGCTGCTGCCCCTGGCTGGCGTAGAGCCTCGCTTCGTGGTCATCGAGCCACACCTGGACATCGTCGCGCTGCGGTCCGACAGCTGTCTGTCCACGCCCGATCTCCTCGTCGCGCGCCTCGCGCATGGCGGCCTTGAGCTGTTCCACGACGAGCTCCAAGGGCGCCTCCCCGATTCGGGCCCCGGCGGGCCGGTAGCGGAGCTCGAGCCGCTCGCGGTCGTCGCTGAGTTCGCGGTGAAAGGCAGCCGCAATCGGTTGCAGCTCGAGCAAGCGGCGCTGCCGTTCCACCATGATGGCCGCGCCGGACTCGGCAACGGCGACCGTCCAGACGTCGAGCCCATCGACCGGCTGGCGGGCTTCCCGGATCGCCCGCAGCAGGGCGTTGCGCTGCGTCAGCAGGTGCGAGTACCGATTCAACTCCCGCGCGTGGTCACCATCGATCTGGGAGAGCAGCGTGTTGAGGAAGCGTCGCCGGCCCTCGCCTGGCCCCTTGACCAGCTGCAGGTCGTCGGGCCAGAAGAGCACGACCCGAAGCGACCCGATCATATCGCTCGAGCGGCGTGGGATCCCGTTGACGGTGAACTTCCGCGAGGCCCGTGAGCCGGCAGCGACGGGGCTGAGGTTGATGCGGACCTCCAGCTCCTTGAGGCCGGTGTCGGTCTGCACGCCGCAGGTGACGCGGGCGGCGGCCTGACCGAACCGCACCAGCTCGGCCGCTTGCTGCGTGCGTGGCGAGCGGGTCAGAGCCGTCAGTGCCACAGCCTCGAGCAGGTTGGTCTTCCCCTGCGCGTTGCCGCCGAAGAAGACCGTGGCGGAGCGCTCGAGCGCCAGGTCCAGCTCCGTGTAATTCCGAAAGTCGAACAGTGAGACGTTGGCCAGGAACACGCGGTCTGCGCGCTGACTACATCGCCACTCTGACCGGCATGATGATGTACAGGTAGTTGTCTTTCCCCACTGGCTTGATCAGGCCGGGGTTCAGAGGGCCGGTGAAGCCCAGTTGCACCTCCTCGCTGCCGATGATAGCGAGCACATCGAGGAGGTACTTGGAGTTGAAGGCCACTTGAAGGTCCTCGCCGTCGATCGTCGCTTCCACGCCGGCCACGTTCTGCCCCACCTCACTCGTGTTGGCCGTCAGGGTCAGTTTGCCGCCCTCGGCTTTGAATTTGACGACGTTGGCGGCATCTTTGGAGAACAACGAAACCATCTTGGTGGTGAAGAGCAGGTCCTGCGTCTTGCTGGTGATGGTCGTCGTGCTCTGCCCGGGGATGACCTGCTGATAGTTGGGATAGGTCCCCTCGATCAGCCGGCTCATCAGCTCCACGTCGCGCGTCTTGAAGAAGACCTGGTTCTTCTGCGCGCCAACGGTGACCTCGACGCCGTCGTCGCCGGTCTTGAGGATCCGGCTGAGCTCGCTCAGGGCGCGCGCTGGGATGACGAGGGTCTCGCCCTCACCCGGTTCTGCCTGGACCGCAAGGGTTTTGACCGCCAGCCGGTGACCGTCCGTGGCGGCGAAGGTTGCCTTGCCCCCGTTGAGATGGACGTAGACGCCGGTCAGCACCGGTCGGCCTTCGTCGCTAGAGGCGGCGATCACCGTCTGCTCGATCGCATCTTTGAGCTCGGCCTGGTCGACTTTGACCTTGCGACCATCGACGCCGGACGGGACGGGCGGGAAGTCCGCTGGGTCGATTCCGCGGATGGTGGCGTCGAACCGGTTGCTCTTGACCGCCAGCGACTGCGTCTTCTTGTCCAGTGCCATCGACAGCGGTTCATCCGGGTGAGAGGTCACGAAGTCTGTCAGCAGCCGCGCCGGCACGGTGATGCCACCTTCTTCCTGGACCTCGGCCGGGATGACCTGCCGGATGCCAATCTCCAGGTTGGTCGCGGTCAGCTGCAGCCCAGTCTCGCCGGTCTGCAGCAGGACGTTGTTGAGGATGGGCAGTGTGGTCCGCGAAGAGACGGCGCGGGAAACAACCTGCAATCCCTGCCCGAGGTTTCCGGCGGTGACAGTGACCTTCATGATGCTCCTGGTCTACACGACCCCTCTAATGAGACGGGTTAATTGAAAGATAAGACGTAGTCGTAGTACGGTGCACAACAGGGAAAAACCCCTTCCCCGCGTTCAAATCGGGCCAATTATAGCTTTCAAAAACTGTGCGTTCCCGGCTCCGGTATCCCCACTCGGGCCCGCTTCCAACAGGATCCACGTCCCTTGCGGCGCTATTCCACAGGCTCAATGCGAATAAAGAATCTCGCGGAGTTTCCGCAAGTCGGCCTGGAGGCGCTGGTCTTCTTTGGAGTCGGTGTTTATTTTCTCGTAGGAATGAAGGACGGTCGTGTGGTCTCGTCCGCCGAACGCTTGCCCGATCGCCGGCAGCGAGGAGGCAGTTTCCTCGCGGATCAAGAACATCGCCACCTGTCGCGGGAAGACGATGTGCTTGTCGCGGCGCTTCCCCTTCATCTCCTCCAGGCTGATGTGGTAGAAGCTCGCGACCGTGCGCGAGATGGTGTCAATCGAGAGCGTGCGGGTCTCGGTCGAGGGGATGACGTCCTGCAGCAGTTTCGCAGCCATCTCGACGTTGACGGCGCTGCGGTTGAGGGAGGCGTGGGCGATCACTCGGATCAGCGCCCCCTCGAGCTCACGGATGTTCCTCTGGATCTTGTGGGCGATGAAGGAAAGCACATCTTCCGGAACCAGCCGGGCGTAGGGACCGACCTTCGACTTGAGGATGGCCACCCGGGTCTCGAAGTCAGCCGCCTGGATGTCCGCGATCAGGCCCCACTGAAACCGCGAGCGCAGCCGGTCCTCGAGCGTAGGGATCTCCTTCGGCGGCCGGTCGGAAGAGATCACGATCTGCTTGTTGAGCTCGTGCAGTGAGTTGAAGGTGTGGAAGAACTCTTCCTGGGTCCGGTCTTTGCCGGCGAGAAACTGGATGTCGTCGACGAGTAAGACGTCGACTGTCCGGTAGCGAGTCCGGAAATCGTTCATCCGTCCTTCCTGGATGGAGGAGATCATCTCGTTCATGAACTTCTCGCTCGTCACATAGGCGACCCGCCGGCGGGCATGCTTTTCCAGCACCGCATGGCCGATGGCGTGCATCAGGTGAGTTTTGCCCAAACCAACACCGCCGTAGAGAAAGAGTGGGTTGTAGGCCTTGGCGGGGGTTTCCGCCACCGCCCGGCAGGCGGCGTGCGCGAAGCGCGAGTTGTTGCCCACCACGAAATGCTGGAACTGGAATTTCGGATTCAGCTGGGATGCCTCGTGGAGGACCGGCTCCTCAGCTTCGGGCGGAGGCTCCTCGGCGACCGCCACCGCCGACCGACCGGCGGCTGCCTCGGTCTGACCCGGGATCACTTCGAACGCGACGCTGACGTCACCGGAGACGATCGCCGACAACGTCTCTTTGATCATCGCCGAGTAGCGGTCCTCGAGCCAGTCCTTGGCAAGCTTGGTCGGGACGCCGATCTTGAAAGCATTCTTCTCACGGCCGACCAGTGAGGCGTTCTTCAGCCAGGTCTCGTAGCTGGGTTTACTGAGCTGAAACCGAAGCTCCTCTTGCGCCGCCTGCCAGATCTGTTCTCCGTTCATCGACTCCTCCACACGGACACAACAAAGACAACGAATTCAGTGGAGAGCCGAGCCGGTGCTGCGCGTCAGGCCGCGAAGTCGGAAACGAGGCCCATGGACGGCGTGTGCAGGACGGAACTTGTACACAATCTTCCCACAACAGTGGAGAAGTCTATCGAGGTCTCCCCAACCTCATGTGCATAAGTTGTTGATGGTTATTTGCCGTAGCTCTCCAGGGCAGCGGAATAATAGCAAACGGCTTCCAGTCGTGCAATCCGAAACTACGTACGAAGCGCACCACCGCGCATGGTATGGTTAGGCCCCGAAAAACGTTGAGGTTTGCATGAAGCGTACCCACCAACCAAAGAAGCGCCAGCGGGTCAAGGTCCACGGCTTCCGCGCCCGCATGTCGACCACGGGCGGCGTCAAGGTCATCAAGGCCCGCCGTCTGAAGGGACGTCGCCGCCTGACGCCGACCTCCAGCCGGCGCTACCGGTAAGCGCCAGCCTCCACCGCCGGTGAAACGGCGGTCTCGGCTACTCCGGTCGGCCGACTTCGACCGGACTCTGCGCTCGGGCCGCCGGGCCGCCTCCGAGTACCTTGCCCTATTCGTGAGCGATAATGAGCTTGGCCGGCCCCGGGTCGGCCTGGCCGTCAGTCGGAAACTCGGCAACGCCGTGGTCAGGAATCGAGTCAAGCGGCGCCTGCGCGAACTGGTGAGACCGTTGTTGACGCGGGCCGAAGGCGGCCGCGACGTTGTAATCGTGGCACGGGCTCGTGCTGTCGACGCGGAATTTACGCGCTTGCGCCAGGAGATGGAAATGTTGTGGGCGAAGGGGTGGGGGTCATGACGGCGGTGTCGCTGGCGTTGATCCGCGTCTATCGGGTCACGCTCGGTCCGCTCTTCGGCGTGGTCGCGGGCTGCCGCTACACCCCAACCTGCTCGCAGTACGGTTACGAAGCTATCCAACGCTACGGCTGGTGGCGTGGCTGGGGCATGGCCGTCCGCCGGATCGCGCGCTGCCACCCGTTCCATACGGGCGGCTGGGATCCCGTGCCATGACCTCCCTGCTTGCCCTGCTGGTGACCCGCCACGAGCCATGGAGCACGATCGGCGACCTCTGGCACCCGATCTGGCTGCTCTGGTGGACGATCATCGGCGTGCCGATCCATGCCGTCCTCAAGGCCATCCTGGGCGTCCTGAGCGGGAATCCGCTCGCCGAATCGATCGGGCCGTTCGGCATTGCCATCGTCCTCTTGACGATCCTGATCAAGCTGATCATCTCTCCCATCTTCCAGTACCAGCTGTCGACCTCGCGTCGCGTCCAGGCGGAGCAGCGCCGGATCGCTCCCCAGCTATCCGCGTTGCGCAAGAAACACAAGAAGGATCCGCAGCGCCTCAACCAGGAAACGATGGCGCTCTACAAAGAGCACAACATCAACCCGCTGGCGCAGATGAGCGGTTGCCTGCCGGCGCTGGTCCAGTCCCCCATCCTCATCGCCCTGTTTTACGTGATCCGCGACGCCCACCAGACGTTGCCGATCCACGATTTCCGGTTCCTGGGCATCTTTCTCGACAAGACGGCCCTGCAACCGGGGCAGTTCATCGCGCTGGCGATCCTTCTTCCAATCCTCGCCGGTCTGACGACCTTCGTGCAGACCAAGATGATGACTCAGCCGGGTCAGGTTCAAGACCCGACGCAGGCAGCGATGACGCAGAACATGACGCTGATCATGCCGGTCTTCATCGGATTCATCTCGCTCAATTTCGCGGCCGCTCTCGCGCTTTACTGGGTGGTCAGCAACCTCTTCAGCATTGGCCAGCAATACTTCATCACCGGCTGGGGATCACTGTCCTTACCGCCGGGCCTACGCAGGGGGAAAGCCGCATGAGCAGCACTAGCGACAGCGTGGAAACCACCGGGAGCACGGTCGAGGAGGCGGTCGAGAAGGCGCTCGAGGACCTCGAAGAGGCGCGGGAAAACGTCGAGATCACGGTCCTCGACGAATCGCCGCAAGAAGCCCGAGTCCGCGTGACCGTTCGTGAGACCTACGCCGTGAAAGCGCGCCAGGTGGTGGCCGAGCTTCTCTACAAGATGGGGATCACGGCGCAGGTATTCATCAAAAAAGCTGACGACCCGGTGATGATCGATGTTGCCGGCGATAACCTCGGGTTACTCATCGGCTGGCGGGGCGAGACCCTTCGCGCCTTCCAGACGGTTGTCAATCTGATCCTCAACGAGGGACGCGTCGACCGGCGCCGGCTGGTGGTCGACGTCGAGCACTACCGCAACCGGCGCGAGGAGACCGTCAAGGAGATGGCACTGCGCCTGGCCGATCGTGTGCGGCGCACCGGCGAGCGGGTCATGATGGATCCGATGCAGTCGTACGAGCGGCGCATCGTTCACATCACGCTCGAGAAGGAACCGGGCATCCGTACCGAGAGTCAGGGTGAGGAACCAAACCGGCGGGTCGCGATCCTCCCCGACGGCGTTACCGCGGCCCGGCGCCCGGCGGAGCGCCCGGTGCCGGCCCCATCGCCGCCACTGACCCGCCAGGGTTCGGGCTACGGCGACCGGCCCCGTTACGGCGATCGGCCGCGCTTCGGCGACCGGCCGCGCTTCGGCGAGCGCCGGCCCGGTTACCGCGATGGCGAGGGCGGCGGAGGCGGCGAGACGCCCTGAGTGCCGCCGGCGTCGAGCTCGGCGCGGACCCGGTAGAGCGCCGCCGCGACCGCCTCGGCCGATAAGCCGTCGTCGAGCGCGTCCTGGGCCCGCCGGACACCCTGCTTGAGCCCGGGGGAGGCCGCCGCCGCGGCGAGCGCCTTGAGCTCACGAGCCACTTCCACGGGCAACCCCGCTCCCGCATCTGAGTCCGCATAATTCCAGGCCTCGACCCGCGCGATGAGGCGATTCAGGCGATGGCCGAATTGCAAACGCTCCTTCACGTTTCTATATTATCCGACACTGCATCGCCCATCATGTGTGCCGTCACGGTGTCGAAATGTGAAGATGTGCCGTCATCCCTACGATATACTCGGATCGTGCCCCAAGCCCGTCCTCCTTATCGTCTGTCCACCTTGCCGACCGGGGCCAGAGTCGTTTCGACCGAGCTGGCCGACCGCCCCTCGGTGACGATGGCGATCATGTTCAAGGTGGGTTCCCGGTATGAGTCTGACAAAGAAGCCGGGATCAGCCATTTCCTCGAACACATGTTCTTTAAAGGCTCAGCCCGCTACGGCGGCGCCAAGGAGATCGCGGAGGCGATCGAGGGCGTCGGCGGCGTCCTGAACGCCGCGACGGACAAGGAGCTCACGATGTACTGGGCCCGCGTGCCCAAGACTAAGGCGAAGCTGGCTATCGACGTCCTTGGGGACATGCTGTTCGAGCCGTTGCTCGATTCCGCCGAGCTGGAAAAGGAGCGGCTGGTCGTGCTCGAGGAGCTCCGTATGTACCAGGACTCGCCGCAGGAGTACG
>WNGN01001400.1_pt1 | contig 18380 bp, 14 predicted proteins | sample 5400561 | NCBI WGS metagenome assembly WNGN01 (sample SAMN13153379, study PRJNA577476) | soil metagenome | isolation source: 115 cm soil or saprolite under Garry oak tree replicate 2 | place: USA:California | collected 2016-06-15
AGCCGAGATGGTAGAGGAGCCAATTGAGAACGCTGAATGTCGGGTCGAACATCCACTTCCAGGCGAAAGTCGAGAGCACGGTCGGGATGATGAAGGGCAGCAGGATGAAAGCACGGGTGAAAGCCTTGCCGCGGAAATTACGATTGAGCAGCATGGCCAGCCACAACCCGAGCGCCAGCTTGAAGACGGTGGTCACGCCCGTATAGACGAACGTGTTGTAGACGGAGGTGCGAAAGATCCCGTCGTTGAAAATCTTGTAGAAGTTGGCGAAGCCGACGAATTCGCCGGGCACACCGACGCGCGTATTGGTCACCGAAAGCAGGATGCCGCGCACGAACGGATAGGCGATGAACATACCGAGCAGCACCAGGGTCGGCACCAGCAGCACGAGTGCGAGCCAACGCTCGTCCTCGAGCAGCCGGAGCCTGGGCCGCGGCGCCTGTGGCATGTAGACTCGCGTTTCAGCGATCGCCATTTCGCTTCACCTCATTGCGCGCGCCAGATGGCGCATCACGTGAACCCCTAGCCCGATGCGCCCGGCATGCGGCGGCCACGTCGCAGCCGCGCGGACCGGTGAGAGCGTACTTTCAAGCATAGACCTTCGTGAGTTCGCCTTCCGCCCACTTCACGGCATCCTCCGCCGTGCCGCCCTGGACTGCTTTGGCGTACATGTCGGTGATGATGTATTTGGTGAGCACTTCGGCCGCCTTTTTGCCCGATGAGGGCAGAGGATAGCCGGGCGTCTGGCCGAGCAGGCCGGCGACCTTGAAGGGCGCCATGACCTTGTCCTCGTCCCACAATTTGTGCTTCTCCCATTCGTGGGTCGGCGGCGTCGCGAAGCCCTTCTGGGAAACGAACCATGGCTCGTAGTTCGCCTTTGTGTGGATCCACTTCAGCAACTCCTTCGCACCGGCTTGATTCTTCGAGTAGTTCGGAATGACATGAGAGAAGTAGGTGTGCATGGCGAATTGCCCGGCCGGGCCCTTAGGTAACGGCGCGTGCTGGATGTCGGTTTTCAGCTGCGCGCCTTTCTCAGTGATGTACTTGTCGGGGTTGCGCAGTGACTCGATGTAGATCGAAGCGCCGTTGAGTGTGGCGCAGATCGTTTGCGACAAGAACGCGCGGTTGTTGTTGGTGTCGTCCCAGGCGAGGCCGCCCTCGTCATGAGCTTCTTTCCAGAAGGCCGTCATGAACTTGACCGAGTCGATGACCTCTTTCTTGTTGATGTTGACAGTCTTGCCGTCCTTCTCGATCTCGGTGCCGCCCCACGACCACAGGTAGGGGTAGCTGAACGTCGGCGCGTCGCCGAACGTGTGGCCGAGCGTCTGACCGATCGGCCGGCCCATGGCTTTGAGCTTCTTGCCAACCTCGCGATACTTCTCCCAAGTGTCGGGGAAGGTCGGGGAGCCGATCTCGTCGAACCACGATTTTCGGTAGGCGATCATGGCGCCCACGATAGTCCATGGCAGGGCGATCCACTTCTGGCCGTCGGCCGAGTTCGATTTGCACAGATCGTAGTAGCCGCCTTCGGCCTTGCTCACACCGCTTGCGAGGTCGGACAGGTCGACGACGCTCTCCGAATATATCTGCGGGTGGTTGTTGAAGAGCATGATGATGTCGGGACCTGCGCCCGACTGAATCGCCGAGGTGATACGCGGCTGCAGGTCGTTGCCATTCACGGTCTCGAGATTAATCTTGATTCCCAGCGCTTTCTCGGCAGCAGGCAGCAGCTCCTTGCGCAGCAGCTGATCGGAAGCCGGCACGAAGTCGTTCCAGCGCAGCCAGTGTACCGTTGTGCCCTGCGCAAAAGCGGGCGCGCGGCCAGTGGCTAGAATGCCGGCGATGCCGCCTGCGAGGGCGGTACCGCTCTTGAGGACGTTACGTCGCGTTACTGTCGTCATGGATTCCTCCCTTGGTGATGCCCTTGCCGGTCTGACGCCGGCTTGGATTCCTTTTCAGACTATCGGCGCGCCTCCGTGGTTCTACGCATGCGCAAGTTCGCGCGTGCGCAACACGTTGTCTCGACGATCATTTGTTGGTGTTTCCACGCTTCCGGCGTCGGTAGCGATTTCGACGTAAAACAGGTGGATTCTTCGCAGAGAAGGCACCGCAGCCCGCGCATGAACCATACCGCCATACCGGAACCCTCCCGGCGCCGCAGTGGTATTGCCGTCGCCGAGCGAGTTTTCCCCGTCTTATAGAAAGCTTGGTACCGCAATGCTGGCGCGACGTCATTGTCGCTGGTCGCAGCAGGAAATCAAGTACTGGCTTTGATACGCCGGCCATTGTCTCTTCGCGCGTCTCGGAAGAGCGCTCGACCGGCCCCAGATCATCGGCTGCACGCAACCGATGAGGTTGTTGTTCCCGGGTGCTACCCTGCGCCCGCGTGCTACCCCGCGGCCGCAGCGATTTCGTGCGGCGAGGCGGTCCGACCTGGTCGGACACCCTCGTCACCTTGTCTCCTTTCGGAGGGAAGCCCAGCGAACCGGCGCAAGGCTTCGGCCATCTGCACGCGCCCGCTGACGGTGGTGATCACCACGTCGACCATGGTAAAGGACGAGTGGAAGTGGCCGCGAGCGTTAAGTTGCTCGACCGGCACACCCGCGGCAGCCATGGCTTCGGCGTAAGCGACACCCTCGTCGTGCAGCGGATCGAACTTTGCCGCGCAACGGCGAGGCGCGCGGATCGGTTCGGTCTGCGGGCGAACAGTACAGGTCCCAGAACCAGTACATCAGCGAGCGCGTCAGGAAGTAGCCCGTCGCATTGTCGCTGTAGGACGGGCGGTCGAACGTGCAGTCGGTGACCGGGCATACCAAAAGCTGGCCTGAGATCTGCGGGCCAGCGCGGTCGCGCGCCAGCTGGCAGGTGACGGCCGCGATGTTGGCGCCGGCGCTCCAGCCCGCGACCATCACCGGTCCCGGCTTGCCGCCGAGGTCAGCCGCATGCTCGGCGATCCAGCGCGTCGCCGCGTAGCCGTCCTCTGCCGCCGTCGGGAAGCGGTGTTCGGGCGCATGCCGGTAACCGACGCTGACAAAGATCATCCCGGTACGCCGGCACATGTCACGGCAGAACGGATCGTCGGATTCCTGGTCACCCAGCACCCAGCCGCCGCCATGGAAATAGACCACGATCGGATGTGGCCCCGGCGTCGTTGGCCGATAGAGACGGTAGGGCAGCGGACCGTCGGTGCCGGGGAGCGTGCCGTCGACAACCTCGCCGACCGGTCGCCCGGCCGGACGGGCGGCATTGAATTCAGCCAGGAAGTCGCGCGCACCCTGGGCTCCGAACGATTCCAGCGGCGGCAACTTCATGTCCGCCAGCATGTTCAGCACCAGTCGCACATCCGGTTGCAGGCGAACGATCTCGCCGTCGTTGCATTGCTCGGCAACATTGGGGCCGGTGAGCCTGAAACCGAGCATGCCGCCGCTGGCGACCTCGTTGCAGATACTGCGGTAGGGGCCGACGCCGCCGGTATAGGGCATCACACCTTGCGCCTTGCCGGGAACGTTGGCGCCCGTGTACCAGGTGTTCGCCAGCCGATGCAGCGTGAGCGTTGCGCAGTCGGCCATGTGTCGCGCCCAGCCGGCCTGCGCCGTTTCGGTCGCCTCGATGGCGGTGAAGCCGGTCTCTCGCATCGCAATCAGCCGGTCGACGACCCAGTCGACGTGCTGCTCGATCGATACCGCCATATTCGACAGCACCGACGGGCTGCCCGGGCCGGTGATCATGAACAGGTTGGGAAAGCCGGCCACGGTAAGCCCAAGATAGGTCTGCGGGCCGTTGGCCCAGACGTCGGACAGCGACTTTCCGCCGCGGCCCGTGATCGGATGAACGGCCATGATCGCTCCGGTCATGGCGTCGAAGCCGGTGGCGAACACGATGACATCGACGTCGAACGTGCGCTCGTCGGTCTTGATGCCGGAGGCCGTGATCGACTTGATCGGCTCCTGCCGCAGGTTCACCAGCGTGACGTCGGGACGGTTGTAGGTGGCGTAGTAGTTGGTATCGAGGCAGGGACGCTTGGCCCCGAACGGATGGTCGTGCGGCGTAAGCGCCGCGGCCGTTTCCGGATCCTTCACGGTCTCGTGGATCTTCTCGCGGATCAGGTCCGCGAGCAGCGCGTTGCCATCGACGTCGACGCCCTGGTCGGCCCACAGCTGGGTCAGGATGTAGACGAGATCGCCTTTGGCCCACGCCTCATCCAAGCGCTCGCGGCGCTCGGCATCGCTCAATTGCCAGCTCACCGCCATTTGTTGCGGCCACGGTACACCTGCCAGCGACCAGCGAGCCTGTTCACGGTAGCTGGCGCGGTCGCCTTCCAGCAAGGCGACGCGATCCGCCGGCGCAGGACCATTGTGGGCGGGCAGGGCAAAGTTCGGCGTGCGCTGGAAAACGGTCAGATGGGCCGCCTGCTCGGCGATCAACGGGATCGACTGGATTCCGGACGATCCCGTGCCGATCACCGCGACGCGCTTGCCGGCGAGCTTGACCTCCTCATGCGGCCAGCGGCCGGTGAAATAGACCTCGCCCTTGAAGTCTTTGACGCCATCGATTTCCGGCGGTTTGGGCGCGGAAAGACAGCCGGTGGCCATGATGTAATAGCGGCAGGATACGGTCGCGCCTTCGTTGGTCGTGAGCAGCCAGCGTTCCGCGGCCTGATCCCACGTCGCCGCCGTGATCCGTGTATGAAAGCGGATGTCGCGCCGCAGATCATAGCGGTCGGCGACGAAGCCAAAGTAGCGCAGGATTTCGGGTTGGGTTGCGTATTTCTCCGACCATTTCCACGCGCTCTCCAGCTCGGGATCGAAGGTGTAGCTGTAGTCGATGGTCTGAATGTCGCAGCGTGCGCCGGGATATCGGTTCCAGTACCAGGTGCCGCCGACGTCGTCGGCCTCCTCCAACACCACCGTCGTGAAGCCGGCCTTGCGCAACCGATGCAGAAGATACAGGCCGGCAAACCCGGCCCCTACCACCGCGACGTCGACCTGTTGCGTCGTACCGCCGCTGGTTGCCTCTGAAAGAGATGCTGCAACCATTGCGTCTGGCATGCCATCCTCCCGTGCGTTTTATTTTGCGGTAGGCTATAGCCGCGCACCCAGTTTGTCATCAGGACAATTTCAATCGGGCTTCGGCCTCCAGCAGCGCCGAATCGTCGAGCGAACCGATGACCGCGTCGACGCCGTGAGCCGCCACCGCGTCGCTGCGTTGATACAAAGTCACGGCTTGTGGCGAGGAAATTTTCAGAGGCGGCGCACGATGCGATGTCGACTAGGCCGAAGGTTGCAGGACCTCACCGGGTTATTATTGGCAAAACAAATCCGAAAGGGTTACGCTGATGGCGATTGTCGATTGTCGAGGCATCGAAGAATGCCGCTATCAGGATACGTCGCATTGTCTGGGGAGGATAGATTGTCTGGAGAGGATAGCATGGGTACCACGCAACGGTCCTGGCCGCTCGATCGGAGGACGATTCTGAAAACAGGCGCCGCTATTGCTGCGGTGCAACTCACTTCACCCTTCATCATTAAAGCTCGGGGCGAAACGCCGGTGCGGATCGGAATGGTCGATCCCTTGACCGGCGTCTATGCCGCGATCGCACAGGGAGAGGTGGTGGGAGCAAAATTCGCCGCTGAGGAGATCAACAAGAAGGGCGGCATTCTGGGCCGGCCCGTCGAGCTCCTGATTGAAGACTCGGCAAATGATGTCGGCACCGGCGTGCAGAAGACCCGGAAACTGATCGAACGGGATCAGGTGAGCTTTATTATTGGCGACGTCAATTCCGGCATTGCGATCGCGATGGCGCAGGTCACCAGCGAAAAGAAAGTGCTCCATATCGTCTCCGGCGGCCACACCGATCCTATCACCGGCGCGAACTGCTCGTGGAACGTGTTCCGGGTTTGCAACTCCACCACAATGGATGCCAATGCCATCGCCCAGACGCTGATGGAGAAATTCGGCAAAAAATGGTATTTCCTGACGCCGGACTACGCGTATGGCCACTCGGTCCAAGCGGGCTTCGAGAAGCTTCTGAAAGCCGCGGGCGGCACTTCCGCTGCGTCCCTCGTCCCGTTGGGAACGCCCGATTATTCAGCCTATCTGATCCAGGCCAAGGCCTTCGGTCCGCAGGTGCTCATCAATGTCATGGGCGGCGGCGATCAGGTCTCAAGCCTCAAACAATTTGTTCAATTCGGTCTGGACAAGCAGATGGCCGTGGGCGGCACCTTGTTCGAGCTCGAAAGCATACGGGCCGTGCCCGATGGGGCGCGTGTCGGATGGTGGACCATGGAATGGTGGTGGGATCAGCCGGGCGTGCCGCACGTCGCGGAATTCAATGCCTCGATAAAGAAAATCACCGGCGTCGCCGCCACGGCGCGCAACTGGTTCGGCTATGCCTCGGTACAAACGCTGGCAGTGATTGCCAATCAGGAAAAAACGCTCGACGCTCCAAAGTTGGCGCGCGCGCTGTCCGGATTCAAGCTGCCGCCGGAAATCGCCTTGCAGCCGGGTGCGCCGGAATATCGCGCCGGCGACCATGAATTGATGAGCACCGTATTCGTCGGCGAAGCGCATCCGCCGCAAGGCGATCCGGACAATATGTTCACGGTGCGCAACCCGGTGCCCGGCGAAAAGGCCGCCGGTCCGGCTGAGGCCACCGGCTGCAAGATACAATGGCCGGCCTGACACAAGAGGATATGAAGCTCGGCGGCTGACGGCGGCCAGCGATCGAAATGCCAAAGAAGAAAACAAAAAATCCTTGGGAGGAGAACTCATGACATCGCCGGCTTTCACCGCGAAATTCAATCGCCGCACGCTCATGAAGGGCGCAGCCGCGCTCGGCGCCTTCCAAGTGGCGTCACCCTTCGTCATCCAGGCACGAGGCGAAACGGCGGTACGGATCGGCATGGTCGATCCCCTTACCGGTGTCTACGCCGCGCCGGCGGGCAACGAGGTGATGGGCGCCAAGCTTGCCGTCGAGCAGATGAATGCCAAAGGCGGCATTCTCGGACGCCAGGTCGAATTGCTGGTGGAAGATTCCGCAAACGACGTCGGCACCGGCGTGCAAAAAGCACGCAAGCTGATCGAACGCGATCAGGTCAACTTCATGATCGGCGACGTCAATTCCGGTATTGCCGCCGCGATCGCTCAGGTCACCAGTGAAAAGAGAATCCTGCACATCGTCTCCGGAGGGCACACCGACTCTATCACCGGCAAGGATTGCAAGTGGAATGTGTTCCGCGTCTGCAACACGACGCGGATGGAAGCGAATTCGGTATCGAGCGTGTTGTACAGCAAGTACGGCAAGAAATGGCATTTCATCACGCCCGACTATGCCTTCGGCCACACGCTTTATGACGCGTGCACTGACGACCTGAAAAAGCTGGGCGGTACCGTCACCGGCAACGAGCTCACGCCGTTGGGTACCACGGATTTCTCCGCCTACCTGATCAAGGCGCGGGCGGCAAATCCGGACGTGCTGATACTGCTGGTGCAGGGCTCCGACATGATCAACTGCCTGAAGCAAGTCGTGCAGTTCGGCCTCAACAAACAAATCCATGTTGCAGGAACGCAGCAGGAGCTGGAATCGCTGGCCGCCCTGCCGCCGGAAGCGCGCATCGGCGTCTGGATGTTCGAATGGTATTGGAAGCAACCGGGTGTTCCCGGCGTCGATAAGTTCGTGGCGGATATCCGCAAGGTCAATGGCGGCAATGTGCCGACTGCGCGCCACTGGTTCGGTTATGCTTCGGCGATGTCTTTTGCCCTGGTTGCGAACCGGGAGAAAACACTCGAAGCGATCAAGCTTGCGGGGGCACTGGAGAATTTCGAGCTGCCGGACGATGTCAAGCTGCAGCCGAACAAATGCTACTATCGCAAGGGCGACCATCAGCTGATGACGTCAGCCTTTGTGGGCGAGGCGCAATCAAAGGGCAAGGACGATCCGGAAGATCTCTATCGTGTGGACGAGGTCGTGCCGGGCGACAAGACTGCTCCCGCCGTTGAAGAGACAGGCTGCAAAATTCAGTGGCCGGCATAGGATAGAGTCCATCTTTTTCGCGATCCGGGGATGGCGCATCGCCGGATCACATCTGTGTTTCCTTTCCGGTGAGTTATGACGCAGCTTCTCCTGTTCAATATCACCAACGGGCTCATCATCGGCGCGTTCTACGTACTGATGGCGCTCGGCCTCTCGCTCATTCTGAACCTGAGCAACACCATCAATTTCGCCCATGGCGGATTTCTCGTTATCGGCGGGTACATCGCCTATGCGATCACGCCCTATGTCGGATTTTGGGGCGCGCTCCTGATCGCACCGCCGTTGACTGCAGTTATCGGGCTTGCGGTCGAACGGGTGCTGATCCGGCCGCTGTACGGGCGCGATCCGCTTTACAGCCTGCTGCTCACCTTCGGCTTGGCCTTTATCATCGAGGATGGCACCCGCTTCATTTTTGGCCCGCAGGGCAAGCCGGTCACCATCCCGCCGTTTCTGGCGCAACCGTTGAGCAATGATTTCTTTTTCATCACGGGTTATCGCCTGTTCATTGTGGCCGTGGTGATGATTGCGGTGGCGTTACTGTTCGTGCTGCTGCGTTACACCCGATTGGGCATTCGCATCCGCGCCGGCACGCTCGATCTTGAGACCGTTGCCGCGCTCGGAATCAATGTGCAAATGCTGCGCTCACTCAATTTCGCCGTCGGTATTTTTCTCGCAGGTCTCAGCGGCGTGCTCGCCGCCGGACAATTGGGTCTTGAGCCAACCATGGGGACCGGTCTGCTGATGCCCAGCTTCATCGCCATTATCGTCGGCGGTATCGGCAGCCTGCCGGGGACGATGCTGGGCGGCCTGCTGATTGGAGTGGCGTCCGGAATGACCGCGGTGTTTCTCCCCGCTGCCAGTGAGGCGGTCATCTATGTCATGATGGCGGTGGTCCTTCTGATACGTCCGCGTGGATTGCTTGGCGAAGAAGGAATGATGAGTTGAGCGCCGAGCAAACACGCAAGCTCATCGTCCTCGCGGCGATCTGGGCAACTCTGGTGCTCGCCCCTTATTGGATGGTGCCGCTCGGCGGCTACACCGCGCTCGCCACACGCGTCCTTGTGCTCGGACTGGCGGCGATGTCGGTGAATTTCCTGCTCGGATTCACCGGTGTTCTGTCCTTCGGCCACGCCGCCTATTTTGGTCTTGGCGCCTATGGGGCGGGGTTGGCGTTGAAATTTCTGGCGCCGAGCACGCCGCTAGCCCTTGTCGCGGGAATGCTGCTGGGCGGCGTTTGCGGCGCCATCCTCGGCACGCTTATCGTGCGAAGGCGCGGCGTCTATTTCGCCATGGTGACGATTGCTTTCGGCCAGGTGTTTTACTACATCGCATTTCAGTGGAGCTCGCTGACCGGAGGCGATGACGGGCTGCGCGGGTTCTCGCGCCAGCCGATCGACTTCGGCCTGTTCAAGCTCGACATTCTTTCAGACGCCAACAATTTCTATTTCTTTGTATTGTTTTGTTTCGCTTTAGTCGTCGCCGCCATGGGATTTATTCTGCGCTCGCCGTTTGGCCGCACCATGATCGCGATCCGTGAGAACGAGCGCCGATCTCGCTTTCTGGGCATCCCGGTGGAGCGGCATATCTGGATCGCGTTCACATTGTCCTGCTTTTTCATGGGATTTGCCGGCGCACTCTATGCCCTCGTCAATAACTTCGCCGATCCGAGGGGCCTGCATTACAGCCAGTCCGGCGATTTCGTCATGATGGCGGTGATGGGCGGCATGCGAAGCTTTTGGGGCCCGCTTCTCGGCGCCGCCGTGTTCGTCGTCCTGCAGGACTACCTCTCGAGCATCACGGTCAACTGGATGTCGTTCGTCGGGTTGCTTTTCGTCCTGGTCGTTCTGTTTTTCCCGCGCGGATTGCTTGGGTTCATTCAGCGGAGCAAGGCATGAACGTCCTCGACATCCAGAACGTCACCAAGAGATTCGGGAATCTGGTGGCTGTGCGCGATGTGTCAATGACTGTGGCCAAGGGAGAACTGCGCGCGATCATCGGGCCGAATGGCGCCGGCAAGACCACCTTCTTCAACCTGATCAGCGGGTTTTTTCCGCCAACGTCCGGTGCCATAACGTTCGATGGCCGAGACATTACCAAGCTGGCCACGCATCAGCGCGTGACCCTCGGTATGGCCAGAACCTTCCAGATCACCGAAATTTTTCCAGAGCTCACGGTGTTCGAAAATGTCCGCATTGCGGCGGAGGTTGCCGGTGGTTACCGGCTGCGGCCCTGGATCAACGCTTCGGCAAAAGCACAAATTCATCGACGCGTCGAAGAGACCCTCAAACTGGTATCTTTGGAAACCAAAACGGACAGGCTGGTCGGCGAACTCGCGCATGGTGATCAGAGGGCCGCCGAGATTGCCATGGCGCTGGCGTTGAGGCCGCACCTGCTGCTGCTCGACGAACCCACGGCCGGTATGGGCGACCAGGAAACATATCAGATCACCCAGCTCATCCGCCGGCTGCACCGCGACAGTAACTATACCATCGTGCTGATCGAGCACGACATGCGCGTGGTTTTTCATCTCGCCGACCGTATCAGCGTGCTCGATCAGGGCAGAATGTTGGCGGAAGGCACTCCCCAGGAAATCGCCGCCAATGAAACAGTTCAGGTGGCATATCTGGGTAACGCCGCATGACCGCCGCACTCACCGCCGAGGGCCTCCACACCTATTACGGCAAGAGCCACATCCTGCATGGCGTCAGCCTTGAGGTCGCCGAGGGTAAAATCACCGCATTGCTGGGGCGCAATGGCGCGGGAAAGACCACGACATTGCGCAGCCTGATGGGGCTTACGCCCGCGCGCGATGGCAAAATTACAATCTTCGGCGAGGACACAACACGTTGGCCGACCTTCCGCATCGCCGCGCGGGGGGTGGGTTATGTGCCGGAGGGCCGGCGCATCTTCGCTAATCTCAGTGTCGAGGAGAATCTCAAGGTCCCGCTTGAACGTGGGGGCCCGTGGACCATCGAGCGAATCTACGACCTGTTCCCGCGTCTGGCGGAGCGCAAGCTCAATCGCGGCCGTCAACTTTCCGGCGGCGAACAGGAGATGTTGTCGATCGGCCGTGCGCTGCTGCTGAACCCAAGGCTCCTTATTCTCGACGAGCCGTCGCAGGGGTTGGCGCCGCTGATCGTGCGCGAGGTTTTTCGCATCGTCCAGCAAATGAAGGCTGAGGGCATTTCCGTTCTGCTGGTCGAACAGAATGCGCGAATGAGCCTTGAAATTGCCGACGATGCCTATGTGCTGGATGATGGCATCGTGGTTTACTCCGGATCGGCGCGCGAACTCGCGGCAGATGAAGCGCGCGTCCGGGCCCTGGCCGGCGCAAGCGCTGAAGAATGGACGCTGACTTAGGCTGCCCGAGGCTCAGCGTTGTATCGGCGTCACGGCCGGGGGGTCTTGCCGGTGCCACGATAAAGCACGCGCGGCTGCTCTTCCGGCGCCTCTTTGTGAGAGGTTTGCGAACAGGCGTGCCGACGGCAATATCCGATGCAGCAGCTAGGCCAGTTTGCCGCTCAGGTCGGGCAACGGCGCTGAGCCAGAGCTAGTTTTTCGTCCGAATAAACCCGGCAAGCCTGGTTTTCTGAGTCTCGCACCAACTTGTCATGCCGAGACGGTTCTGGTCCAGGTCGGTCGACTTTGTCGCCATGGCCACTTCAGACATGAGGTCGTCGTCCTGGCGCTCGCCCATTTTTCCACCCGTGTGCATGTAGGCGATGGCCTTTCGCACCTTCTCGGTGGTTTCGTCCGGCAGGTGCATGTCCTGAGCCTTCTGCACCAGATCCTGATAGGCGACGTCCGTGCCGGGGCATTCCACCTTGGCGGCGAAAGCCTGCAAGACCATTGTCACATACGCTGAGCGGGGCTCGGCATGCGCCGGTGCCGCAAGGGCAACAAATCCTACTATAAACGCACCATAGCGCATCGCCGGCACTCCCAGTTCGCGGGGAAAACTAGCTCTGACGGTATCACGGCGCAACCCCTGGAAGCGAGGGAGCGCGAAGGCCGCAGGCTCGAACTCTCGCTGGGGTGAAATGCCGATCCTCGGCAAGCAGTCCAGCGCCGACCGCTTGATGAGGTCCCAACGAAAAACCGGACCGTTATGCAGCAGCCATCTGCATAAGGGTCCGGCCTCAATGTTTGTTAAGCGGATACTCTGTCGGCGAAAGCTGCCACCTGTCCGTGCTGCGAAGGGCGGAACGGACCTCAGAGGCTATCCGGATGCCATGAGGTTTTCGTCGAACTACTTCTTTTTCTTCTTGGCTGTCTTCTTGGCTGTCTTCTTTGCCTTCTTCGCTTTCTTGGCCATGTTGCCCTCCGTGATCCCAAAAGTTTGGTTCAATGCAAGTCGACCATCGACATGCATCACTTAGAGTACACCACAATTGCAAAATTGATACTCCGTGCTTCGAAGAAGGTAAACGACCGCCGCACCGTCGCGACTTCCCGAATGATGCAGCCCTCGCGTGAGGCGTGGACTCAGCGCGCCGTTATGATCGGCATCCTCAGCGATCGGTGCGGTGACCGAGTCAGCAATCGCGATCGGTGCAGCGCCGGAACGATGCGCCGCGGGCTGACGACCTCGTCTTTTTTTATGGCCACGAGAAGATCCGCGGGAGCCGGGGCGCGTGGCTGTACCCCAAATTCTAACCGAGCCGACCAAACAAGCGGGCACGCAGATCGTCAATCGATCCTCAGCTTCGCGTTGCGCACAACCTTGCTCCACTTTTCTATTTCCAGCTTGATCCGGGCGCCGAACTCATCCGGTGTATCCACAACCGCTTTAAAGCCGAGCACTTTGAGGCGCTCGCTCACCTCTGGTTGCCTGACGGCGTTGGCTGTCTCTTTATAAAGCAAGTCGATGACTTCCCTGGGCGTTCCAGCCGGTGCGACGATGCCGGTGAGCGTGTCGGCTTCCTGATCGTTGACGCCCTGTTCGGCGAACGTCGGCACATCCGGCATCCCCGCCGCGCGTTCGTTCGCGGCAACACCGAGCGCGCGCAACTGCCCGCTCTGCACCGCCGAGAGTGCGGGCGGGAGGGCCGTGAACGCGATCGGAGTATGTCCGCCAACCGTCGCCTGGATTGCAGGCCCGGCGCCGGTGAACGGCACGTGTACCAGGTCGAGATTGAACGCCAGCCGGAACAGTTCGCCCCCCAGATGCGGCGTAGAGCCCACACCCGGGCCGGCAAAACTGTACTTGCCGGGATTATCTCGAATCAACTGCACCAGCTCAGGCAGCGACTTGGCCGGCACCGTCGGGTTGACGACCACCACATTTGGAGAAACGGCCACCAGTGTCACCGGCGCAAAATCCCTGATGGGATCGTACGGCACCTTGGCGTACAGGCTGGGATTCACGACGAAGCCGGTGCTGATCGCCATGATGGTGTAACCATCAGGAGCCGCGCGGGCGACCTGGCCAGCCGCGGTGTTTCCGCCTGCACCGCCGATATTCTCCACAAAGAACTGTTGGCCGAGTTTGTCGGATAACTTCTGCGCCACGATGCGCGCGATCGCATCGGTAGGACCTCCGGCCGGGAATCCGACGACGAGGCGCACCGGCCGTGCCGGATAGTTTTGTGCGGAGCATGGCACGACGCCAAGGGCCAGCCATGCGGCTGCGAGAAGTACGCACGAAACACGCCCCATGGCCGCTATCCCCTTTGTTTGTTGGTGCCATCATCGGCGACGATGCCCTCAGGGACAAGAACAAAGCCGCTTCGGGGCGGTGCGAGGCCACCGGACAAAGCACCACAGAGAGCACGTGCATAAAAAAAGAGGGCCGAAGCCCTCTTGAAACTATTACCAGCGGCGTTCGTGATGCCAACCGCGGTGCCATCCGCCGCCGTAACCGTATCGGACAACCGGTCCGCCATAACCGTAGTAGCGGGGACCGGTGCGAAAGCAACGGCCATACACGTCACAAACCAACCGTACCTGTTCGACATTGGACGCGATGTCGGCGTTTGTGGCTAAGCCGATGGGCATAGCTGATGCGGTTCCCGCTGAAAGTGCTGCGCCGCCGAGTGCGGCCAATCCAACAAGTGCGAACTTAAGTTTCACTTTACTCTCCGTGGTTCTGTCCCCGCTCGGAAAGTAGTGGTTCCTCTATGAACCTTGGCTGAGTGCAAGATTAAATCGCGGTAATCACGCGGCGATTGAAACTTGGCCGCTGCAATAAGCGACAATCGCCGATCGATGTGTTTTCAAGGCTCGGCAACGTTTTGCATAGTCGGCCGAGTCACGGTCGACCGGTCGCGACTGACCGCAGGTAGGCGATGACTTTTGTTCTGTCATCGGTCGATCCGAGACCGCTGTAGGGCTTCATGTTGTTGCCGGGCACGACTTCATCGGGGCTTGCGATGAAGTGCTGGAGCTTTTCGTCGTCCCAGACGAAGTCAGCGCCCTTCATTGCGCTGGAATAACTGTAGTCCGGCAGCGATCCGGCTTTCCTTCCGATAACCTTGTACAGGTTAGGGCCTTGTCGATTGTCGCCTTCCCTGATCGTGTGGCAGGTTCGACAGGCATTGTTGAAAACCTGCTGCTCTGAAGCGGCCTCTTTGACCGGCTCCTGAGACAGGGAGGAATGCGATGACAGCACGCACGCCATTCCGCTCAACGCCACTATCAGGGGCACCCAATAACGGTGCTGCACCCGTAAGTCTTGGGGCCAACCGGCGTTTGGCCGGGTGAGGAACGTGATGAACTGCCGCCGCTTCATTCCATCACCTCGTCGAGGAAGCGATTGTGCCGCTCAAGACGGCTTCGGAGACTAGCCGGCTCACGGGATGCTGGCCAAAAACCGCCGGGTTTCTGCCGGGAGACTTTCCTTCAGCTTACCATGGCACAAGGGGGAAACATCATGCTCAAACGCATGAAACAGCTTGTGAGGGGTACACCGACCGCCGCCACAGGCGGTAGTGAGCAACCGCCGGCGGGTGCCGGCGCGGACGCTTGCTAAACGGCTTCGGCGGCCTGAACGCCATTGAACGCGGTGGCCCGCGGCGTTGAGTACGGGTCGTGTGTTTCCAAAAATCGTATTGGTTTCGCGAAATACGCGAAGGACTGCATCAGGTAAGAGGAGGCATGTTTTCGGCGTTCGCGCCGTCCAGAGGCCCCCAAGGGCGTTTCCTCCCTAGACTTGCCCGATGGCCTTTTGAGCCATCGGGTCTTCCTTTCCAGGATGCGGCGTAGCGATCCGGCGTAGCAGGGGAGGGCCAGACAGAACCGGAATTGAAGCATTGTCTGGTGCAAGGCGGATATCGCGATCGATCCTCGAAAGCCTAAAGCGGTCAGCTAGGGGAGCGCGTCCGGCCAGAGTAATCGTAACCCGTGGCGTCGGGATTTCTCAGCCGGGTCGACCGATACGGCGCCCACAACAGCAACAGGAAGAGTGCCCTGTCAGCCTTGTATTTGGCACCGGATCGGCGGCGGTCCGAGCCCTGTGTAACAATCTGCCCTTCGGTCGTGCACACGCACCACCTCCAAGCCCGGCCTCGCTTCTTCAAGATCACTTCAAAAACCGGAAATTGATCGGGCATTGCCATCGTTTCAAGGTCAAGCGGCGTTCCATATCTGTGTCGTTCCATCCCGTCGTAGGTTCAAAATTCACCGCGAGGGAAGACAAAAACTCAACAGAACAGGCAATGCCTGGATAGGATTTATGTCCTGGGAGCGCGCGGCCCCCGCGCAAGCCGCGTCATCACGCGCCGCAATTCCTCCCGCGCGCGACCACGATGGCGCCTCGCGAGGGCGTCGATCCGGTCGGCGGGCCGACGGCCGACCTCGCCACCCTGATCGCGCGCGAGCTTCGGCAATGGCGCGAGCTCGCCAAGGCTGCCAACATCAAACTGCAATGAGTCCCGCGTTGTCGTGAAGCAGAAGCCGGCGAGGGCATCCCTCGTCCTCTGCATTTGGAGTTCGTGTGCACTGTGTGTGCACCGAGAATGCAGATGTGGCGATTTAGCTTCCAATTTCAGTAGACATAATACGATCAGATGACGCGAAGAAACAAATACCCGATTAAACGGGCCGTATCTTCATTGGGGGCGAGATCGTCAACCAGTTCATTCGCGTGACTGAAGGCTCCCTCACGATTTGCGTCTTTCACATTAAGCGGAACGCCCAAAAGCCATACTCCGCAAAAGCCATATTCCGAAGAAAGGAAATCCATGATTCCTCATTTCAAAATGCCGCTGCTCTCGCTTGTTGCTTTCGCTACGCTGCTTCCGGGAGCAGTCTATGCACAAGTACCATCGGCAATCGCTGTTCCCGGCCAGAATATCGTTACGACGCTCCATGCGGAGGGCGCTCAGGTCTATGAATGCATGGTCGGCCCGGACAAGAAGCTGGTTTGGCAAGCTCGCGAGCCGATCGCCACCCTTCTCCTCGATGGCAAGACATCTGGCCGTCATTACGCGGGACCAATTTGGGAACTTGCGGACGGGAGTTCTGTAACCGCCAAGGCCGTGGCCAACTCGCCCGGGGCGACGCCGAACGACATTCTGTGGCTTAAGCTCGAAGTCACGAGCCAGCGCGGTGATGGAGGATTGTACGGCGTAACGAGCGTGCAGCGCATCAACACGAAGGGTGGCATGGCGCAGGGGCCGTGCGATGGCGCGGGCACCTATCAAAATGTACCGTACTCTGCGGATTATGTGTTCCTGGGCAACGGTTCATGAGGCTGATGCGGGACCCTGCTATCGTGCTCGGTCATTCGGCCGCGGCATCGGGGCTGTGGACGCGCCGGTGCCGACCCACCGCGCCAGGTTGACGTTGGCGCGGGAGTGTTTCGGCTGTTGCCGGTTTTGCCAGAACGACATGCGACGCATGAAACTTGATATTGTTTGATCGGACGCTTGTTTGCTACCCGCCTGGACGGGCGATAGAACAATCCGGGATTTTTGTTCTCACCGTTATGTCGGGTAAGTCCTTGCCCCGTTCAAGATTGTCCGATGTTTCATCAAACTACGACGTCGTCGTCATCGGCGCGGGAGCCGCGGGCATGTCAGCCGCGCTTTTCGCGGCCATTCGCGGTGCCAGAACGCTGCTGGTGGAGAAAACCGCCTTTGTCGGCGGTACGTCGGCGCTATCGGCAGGATCAATCTGGATACCGAACACCTACCATGCGGCCGCGATAGGGGCCTCCGACAGCGCTGCGAACGTTGAAAGGTATCTGCGACAGATCATGGGAAACCGGGCGGACGCGGCGCTGCGCGCAAGCTTTCTGAAAGCCGGTCCCGAAGCAGTGGAAACCCTGGAAAAGCATTCCGAGGTCCAGCTGCGGGCTTATGCGCGTCATCCGGACTATCGCTCGGAACTTGAGGGCGCGGCCGTGGCGGGCCGCGCGCTGGAGCCGCTGCCGTTCGATGGACGATTGCTCGGGCAGGCGTTCAAGCTGCTTCGTCCGCCGCTTGCCGAGTTCACGCTGCTTGGCGGAATGATGGTCGACCGGACCGATATCGGTCACTTGTTGTCGTCAACGAAATCCATCAAATCGTTGCTGCATTCCGCCCAACTTTTGGCGCGCCATGCGCGCGACAGATTGAGCCAGAGCAGGGGTACCCGGCTTGTGATGGGCAACGCGCTGGTCGGCCGGCTGCTCTATTCGCTGATCCGTCGGGAGGTCGACATCCTCACCGGCGCCTCGCTTGCAAGGATTGTGCGCGATGCTGACGGCCTCGTTACCGGCGCGCGTCTCGTGGCCGACGGCGCCTCGCGCGAGATCAACATCAATGCTGGACTGATTTTGGCGGGTGGTGGATTCAGCCGCCACGCCGGGCGGCGTCCGGCGGCGCTGGGAACCGACGAGGCATGGTCCTCCGTCGCCGCGGGCTCGACTGGAGACGCGCAGGACAAGGCGCTTGAGATCGGCGCACGCATCAGCGACAGCGACCTTAGCGCCGCATTCTGGGCGCCCGCGTCGATCCGGCGTCGCGCGGATGGATCGAGCGCAGTGTTTCCGCATTTTGTGCTCGACCGCGGCAAACCGGGGACGTTGGTCGTCGACAGCAACGGACGCCGCTTCGTCAACGAGGCCATCTCCTATCATCAGTTTGCACTGGAGATGTTGGCGCGCGGCACGTCGGCCGTCCCGGCGTTTCTGATCGCGGATGCTGCGGCGCTCCGGAAATACGGTCTCGGCATGGTGCGCCCGGGCGGTTGGGGGACGAGAGCCGCCGTCGCCGACGGATATCTCACTGCGGGAGACACCATCGAACAGCTTGCGCAGCGATTGAACATCGATCCCAGCAATTTGCGCGAAACGGTCGACAGGATGAATGGCTTTGCGCAAACCGGCCGTGATCTCGAATTCGGCAGGGGAAGCACGGTCTATCAA
>WNGN01016603.1_pt1 | contig 18350 bp, 16 predicted proteins | sample 5400561 | NCBI WGS metagenome assembly WNGN01 (sample SAMN13153379, study PRJNA577476) | soil metagenome | isolation source: 115 cm soil or saprolite under Garry oak tree replicate 2 | place: USA:California | collected 2016-06-15
AGGGAACTCTCGCTTGCGCCGAGCCCGTTCGGGTATAGAATCCCGCCATCAGCCTACTCTCAATTCCGGAGGTGCCACATGGCCGTTGTAAACCCGCTGGCAAAAGAAAAAGTTGCTCCCGAAGTGCAGGAGACCTACGAAGGAATGACGAAACGATTCGGGAAGGTGCCCAACATTTTCGGCACGATGGCGCATCGGCCGAACGTGCTGAAGAACTTCCTGCCCTTCTACGGCGCGGTCATGAACGAGGGCACCGTCGAGCCGCGCTATAAGGAGCTGGCCTATCTAAAGACCTCCCTGCTGAATGGCTGCGAATATTGAACGCGCGCGCACATCGCTTCGGCGAAGCGAATCGGATTCACGGACGAGCAAATCCAGGCGCTGCAGTTCTACGAGCGCAGCCCGCTTTTCGACGAAAAGGATAAGGCCACCATCCTGTACGCCGAGCGCGTCACGCGCGGCGCCGCTGCCATTCGCGCCGGCACGCTTGAAGAATTGCGGAAGTTCTACGACGAGGGGCAAATCGTGGAATTGACGCTGGTGATCTGCGCTGCCAATTTCACCAACCGCTTCAACGACGCTCTGCGCAATATCCCAGACCTCGGCGTTTAGGGCCAGTGGCTAAGACGTAGAGCGCCAAAACAGATTTGGCTGTCGCAATCCCTGCGGTGTACGCAAGGGTGCGGATCTTGAATCTTAGAACTATTCCGCGACACTTTCATTCAGGCCAAGTTGGTGGCGCAAACCATTGTTCGTTGCTTCTGCGGACCCCAGAAACGCCCGTTCCCTCTATCCTTCGCCGCCGCTCAACGCGGCGAGCCATTTTTCGAGCACGGCCCGCTGACTGGCCGGAACGCTCGTGAACATCACCCCCATTCCCATGTTGGGGAAGAGAAACACGACTCTGCCGCGTGCGCTGAATGTGGCGTCTGCGTGGGAGATTCGGACCGCAATCTCTGTGCCCTCTGGCGAAGGATTCAGCATGTCCAGGAAGCATCCGCCGACACTCAGGTCGCTGGTCTTGGCGGTGAGCCTTGTTTCGCTTGCGATTTCGGTGACCTCGGCGTCTGCGATGATGGGATAGCGTGGAGCACGACGGCGCTCTGAGTCCATTCGTTGCCGCCTTTTTTATGACTGAAATGTGGACGGTACATCAGGCGTAATCTTATCCCATGCCCGCAGGCATGCCAATCGTAATGAGGTGCTATGATTTGCTCGTCACCAGGCACTCAGAAAAAAACCGAATGGCAGAATAACCCGCTCGCCTGCGGAAGGAGTCCGTCATGGCCACCAGGGAGAAAAACATCGAAGTGATGCTCGAAGTTTTCCGCGCCATTGAGCGCCGCGATCAGCGGCACATGTTCGACCTCGTCCATCCTGACGCCGAGTTTCTCTGGCCGCCTTCACTCCCCTACGCCGAAGCGCGCCGTCCGAAGCCTGGCGGTCCGGGTTGGGGCGCCACTTGGATTCCCTTGCAACCGAACGAGGCTGACCGGCGCTTGGAGCCGCGCGTGGTAGCTGCCAGCGAGGAAGAAGTCGTGATCCACTGGCGGCAAAAGGGCGTGAGCCCTGCCGGGGACCACATCGACACGCCCGTCCTGGGTCTCTATCGCCTTCGCGATGGCAAGCTCGCCCGCGCCCAGATGTTCTATTTCGATGCCGCCGCTGTCGTTGCCTTCCTCGACAGGGCCAAAACCCAGGCCGCCTCCGCCAGCCCGTAAACCCGTCACGTCTTGACAGGGATAGTAATCATGTGGTAATATGAGATTTGATACTGAGCCACCACCTGTCCCGAGCCTCTCGGGATCCCGCCCGCACCACACCGCAAGCCGCCCCTCTGTGTAATCTCTGTGTGCGGCGTTTACGCCGACTGGGTCGGGGCGTCGGCGCCTGCCCCGAGCTTCTCGGGGCGTTCGATTCTTCTTCTCTTGGGTTGACTCTCAACCTTCAACTTTCGACTTTCAACCGCGTCTCTTTCCCCTCTTCCCACCTAAGTTTGTCTCAGCGCGCCGCTAAGTCCTTTACAATCCGCACTTCCAAGACCCCCCTCCCGCAACTCCTTTATAATCCGCACTTACAAGCACCCCTCGGATCTGCGGGAAACACAGGACTTATAACCCCTTTAGAATCCGCACTTACGGAAAATTCTCCCGTAACCCCTGTAGAATCCGCACTTACAGAAAGTGGGGGGTGGGGGTCATTCTTGCCACTCCGGAATTCGCCATACGCCACTCGTCACTACCCACTATGTTCAAGTCCTTTCTTTTCAGACTATTCCACACTCTTTTGCACTTTTTTGTACATATCAAAAACTCAACCCATTTGTTTTCATGCAGTTCCACGCTCTTTGCGAAAAACACCCGGGTGTGGGGGAGGGACGTTGATCTTCCCAACCATAAACGCGTTCTCTTCCGCTCGCTCCCCGAGAGCGCTTCCTTTGACTCTCGCCCCCGCCCCAACATACAATCCCGCCGTTTCGTCGGTCGCAAGCCAGTCGAACTTTATCAGCGGGAGCAATCGTATGAAAAAGAGTTTCTGGATGTGTGCAGCGGGGATCGTCGTTTTGTTTGGGCAAGCAGCGCGTGTAGCCGCGCAAGCGCCGGAACGAGAAGCGAAGGCGCCGGAAGCGAAGGCTGCGGAAAAATGTGACCCAGCCACGGCCAAGGAAGAATCTTCCGTGACCGAGCACAGCATCAAGATCGGCGGGCAGACTATTCCCTACAAAGCGACCGCCAGCACAACCTTGCTCAAGAACGAGAAAGGCGAGTCCACCGGATTGATGTACTCCGCGGCCTACACGCGCAGCGACGTGAAAGACCTAAGCACGCGCCCGGTCTCGTTCCTCTACAACGGCGGACCAGGCTCCGCGACCATGTGGCTGCACATGGGCGCCTTCGGCCCGCGCCGCGCCTACACCGTGGATGGGACGTTCACTCCTCCTGCGCCGTACAAACTCGTGGACAATCCGGAGAGCCTCCTCGACAAGACCGACCTCGTCTTCATTGACGCCATGGGCACCGGCTACAGCCACGCGGTCTGCAAGGCGGAGAACAAGGATTTTTACGGCATCGACGAGGATGAGCGGCGCTCGGCAATTTTCTGCAGTCGCGCGACACCGTGCATTTGAACGGCATCGTGCTGATTTCCTCGGTCCTCGATCTTTCCTCGCTCACGTTTTCGCCCGGGGACGACCGGCCGTTCATTTTTTATCTCCCCAGCTACGCGGCCACGGCCTGGTACCACAAGATGCTGAAGGACCGGCCCGCGGACCTCCCTGGATTCATCGAAGAAGCGCGCAAGTATGCGCAGGGCGAATACGCGGCGGCGCTTTTCAAGGGCGCCGAACTCGGTGCAAACGAAAAAGCAGCGGTGGCGAAAAAGGTCTCCTACTTCACTGGCCTAAGCGAAGACTATTTGATGAAGGCGGACCTGCGCGTCAACCTCAGCCAGTTTCGCGCCGAATTACAGCGCAGCTCTCGCCTGACCACCGGACGCATCGACGCGCGCTTTACCGGCTACACCTACGATCTGCTCGAAGAAAACGCTCAGGGCGACCCTGAAGGACCAGCCGTGGGAGGCGCGTTTACCGCGCTGATCAATTCCTACAATCACGACGAGCTGAAATTCGGCAAGGACAAGGTCTATCACAACACCAGCGGCGCTGGCGGCGGGAGCTGGAATTGGACGCGCAAGGATGGTGGACAACGGCGGTTTTTCCCTGGCGCGCCCAACGTCGATCAGGACTTGGCCCAGGCGATGATCACCAACCCGCGGCTGCTTGTGCAGGTCGAGAATGGCTATTTCGATTTGGCGACGCCGTTTTTTGCGACCGAATTTACGATGGAACACCTCGGCCTGCCCGAAGCGCTGCAGAAAAATATCAAAGAGGATTATTACAACGCAGGCCACATGATGTATCTGCACGACCAGGACCGCGTGAGCCTGCACAACCAGATTGCGAGCTTTATCGATCGTGCGACGCGGCAATAGAGCGCGGCAACGTGGCCCAACGAAGTATGACGAGGGTTGGTTCAGTAGGTCAGCGACCACCCGACCACCATCATGGAGAGGACGAGCAACATCAGCCCGGTGCTGACGATGCTCAGGGTTCTTCCATGACCGAGGAGATGGTCGCGCGATTCGGGATCAATGCACAACAACACCACAACCACCAGCACCACGCTCCACGCCAGAAGAACGGGGACGCCCGGGTGCCTGCCAATCATGGAGAGGAATTGTCCCGGAGGCTGGCCGGCCGGTATCCACCAGGGCAACAGGGGCGCAATCCCGGCGGCGAGCGAAAACGTCAGCAGCTTGCGCGTGAACCAGCCCTTGACCTTTGGCCGGGCCTCTTTCCAGATGAAATAGTCCCAGACGAGGAGGCCGATCGCCAGGGGTACCCAGCCGTATAGCGCCGCCTTCTGGTCAAACCACCACCACGCGCGAAACAGAGACCGTCCGTGGCTGGCCACCGCCAATTGCGGCAATAAGTACAGTCCCAACAGCGTGTTACAGAGCACGGCCACAAAAATGGTTACCAGACTCATGAACTGGAACCAGTACCGTGTGGGCACCCTCTTGCATCGAGTGCACACGGACTGCTTGGGCAGGAAATTCAGTCCGCAGCGGTCGCAATACACGTTCGCTCTCCCATGGGAAGGGATTCAAGACTGCGATCCCTGTCAGATTACTGCGATTGCTGCTCCAAAAACTACTGGCCCGAGGGTCAGTTTTGGTCTCGGTTGTTTATTTTGCACAAAAGATAACGAGCCCTCCCTTCGCCGCGTTCGGAGTCGCGGAGACTTTGCGATTCGAATGATTCCAATCAGTTGCCCACGCCAGACGCGGCCTGAAGTGCGCGTCGTGCCGAAGGGTCTATCCCGTGCGCGACGACATCCCCGTCATGTTGCCCGAAGAAGCGAAGATTGCCGAAGAGCATTCGAACGAGTAGCAGAAACTCGAAGAGCCTGCATGCCGACGAGCATCGTTGATTCCGTTCCTCGCCTGAAACGATTGATCCCGCGCCTGAGGGGCAAACGCATGGGTGTGCTCGGCGACTTGATGCTGGACCGCTATCTTTGGGGAACCGCGTCGCGCCTGTCGCCGGAGGCAGCCGTACCCGTCGTTGATTTCGTGGAGCAGAGCGAGTGCCTCGGCGGCGCGGGCAACGTTGCGGCGAACATCGCGGCGCTGGGTGCGAAGGCCGAAGCTTTCGGCGCCGCGGGAAACGATGGGCCGGGCCGCGCGCTGCAAAAATGCCTTCGCGCCGCGGGGATTGCGGACAAGGGCGTGATCGCCGATTCGAAACGCATCACCGCGGTCAAAACGCGTATCATTGCGCGGCACCAGCAGGTGGTCCGCGTGGATCACGAGCGCCGCGAACCGCTGCGCGGCGAAACTCAGGAAAAACTGCTTCGTTTACTCTTTGCTGCGCTCAAGCATCTTGACGCTCTAGTTCTCTCTGATTATGACAAGGGACTGATCACGGATGATTTTGCCGAGCGGGTGCTCAGCGCGGCGCATCAATTGGACGTTCCGGTTTTCGTGAAGCCCAAGACTTCGAGGTTGTACGCTTATCGTGGGGCTCGCGCGATTGTGTGCAACGCCAAGGAAGCGGGCTTCTACGTCACGCGATCGCTGGGCGATGAGAAATTCCTGGAAGAAGCGGGCCACGCGCTTCTGGCGCGCTTCGGCTGCAGCGCCGTGGTGATTACTCGTGGAGACAAAGGAATGAACGTTTTCGAGGAATCTTCGCCGCGGAGTATTCACATTCCGGCGACCGGTTTTGAGGTGACTTACGCGCGCGTCGGCCAGCCGGGGATCGAGCGCGGCGCCACCGGGCGGCAGGTTTTCGACGTCACCGGGGCGGGCGACACCGTCCTCAGCGTCCTATCGCTTGCGGTTGCGGCTGGAGCATCACTCACGGACGCCGCGATGCTCGCCAACGTCGCCGCCGGAGTCGTCGTCGGGAAACTGGGAACCGCTAGCGTGAACCCGGAGGAGCTTCTGCACGCGCTCGACGACATCCGCAGCTAGCACGTCAAGAAAAACCAAGAGAAAGATGCCGGGCTCCCGACCCGGTCCCCGAGAAGCTCGGGTAAACGGGACAGGCGCCGCCGGGCGCTCCATGGACGACAGAAAACGAGCTAAGGCGGAAAACTGAAGGATTTGTCCGAGATCAAGACCCAGACGCTCACGACTTTTGTCTTGCGGCTTTTTTCGATCTCCGAGGCGTCAGGCATGGGCGAAAACGGACTGATGGCCACGCGAACGGCGATGGCGTTGGCCCCGATGGGGGAACTGGCGCGCAGAATCTTGTAGCTCTTCACCGGGCCGTAATAGCCCTCGGGACCCCAGTCGGCAAGAAAATCCTTCATCGCATAGCTCGGGCTCGGCTTCCAGAGTTGATAGGCGCGCGCGGTGTCGCCCGCGACCAGGGCGTCGAAGAAATGCTCCGCAGCTTTCTTTTCCGGGTAGTAGCGGAAGGTGAACCAGAGCACCACAATGGCGACCAGGACGAGGGCCGCGATGGTGAAGGCCATGGCAAGAGTCATTCGGTAATCTCCTGCCCCGCGAGCTTGAGAAAGAAGATTCGTTGCACCCTGCACTGCTCAGCAACACCAAAAATCCTATCAGAGTTCGTGCATTCGAGTAAAAGGTGGCGAATTGTTGATAGCAGGCCGCTTTCCGGTTTAGCGATTAGAAGTCCCCGTCCTGCTCGCAGCTCGATGGAAAAGCAGCGCGGGCCGTCGAGCCCTAGCAAGAGATAAGCCAAGGGCACGCCAGCGAGCCCGCAGCCCACGCCAGAGACTCGAAACCGTTACTAACCCTCGCGGAGCAGACGCTAGCGAAACCGCAAACTAATGCAGCAGCAACGCTACCATGAACTGAGCGCAAGGAGGGGGATATGCATCGTGTATGGGGGGTCCTCGCTGTATTTCTGTTGTTGCCGCTGGGCGCTCTGGCCCAGAGTGCGGCAGCGGACGAGCGCGAACAAGAAATGCAAGAGATGCGCGCTCGAATCGAAAAGCTCGAAAAGCTCGTTGCACAACTCCAAAAAGAGACCAGTAGCGGCATCGCAACCGCGCCAGCGGCCAGCGATCCATTGCAAGCTGCGGCTCCACAGAGTTCCCATGCGGCCGAGCCTGCGGGTCCAGTTACGCCGATGGATCACTCTGCCGGCCAGGGCGGGGCGACGAACTCGGTGGAGCGGAAGTTTCCGGCGCTCCATTTTCGCGGCTTCGGAGACGTCGATTTTTCCGCGACGGATGATAAGGCGACAAAGAGCGGATTCAACATGGGGCAGTTCATCCTGCACATTTCGTCGCCGCTGTCGGAGAAGGTCTCCGTGTTCGGAGAGACCAGCTTCACAGCGCAAGCGGGGCCGACCGCGACTGCGTACAACGTGGATGTTGAGCGGTTGCTGATCCGCTACGACTACAACGACCTTTTCAAGCTATCGTTTGGCAGGTATCACACGCCAATCAACTATTGGAACACAGCGTTTCACCACGGGCTGTGGCTGCAAACAACCATCGCCCGCCCCGAGATGATCCGGTTCGGCGGGCGGTTCCAGCCTGTGCACTTCCTCGGGATGCTCGCAGAGGGCAATATTCCTTCCGGGCCACTGGGGCTGGGATACAACGCGGGACTCGGAAATGGGCGGTCAGGAAACATCGCGCGCGCGGGCGACAGCGGCGACGTCAACAACAACCGGGCGTGGGTGGTCACTGTTTTCTCCCGTCCGGCGGTTCTGAATGGACTGCAGGTGGGAGGAGCGGCCTACGGAGACCTGATTTCACCCGTACCTCAGCTGACTGGCAACCCTCAGTTTCGAGAACTAATCACGTCGGCGCACATCGTTTGGACGAAGGAGACTCCGGAATTTCTGGCGGAGTTTGCGCACGTCCGTCACCGCAACACATTGACGCAAGCTGAGTTCAACAGTGAAGCGGCTTACGTGCAAGTTGCCTACCGGCTGCCGGGAGAAGCGCGCAAGTGGAAGCCGTATTACCGGTTTGAGTGGTCGAACATAAACCCAAGCGACCCGTTATTCAGTATCGGCAGCCAACCGGCGCCGGTGGTGAATGACCTGACGGGCTCGACCTAATTGCGGTCCGGATGGCCGCAACGCCAGCAGAGGCTGACGTCGCTATCATCGTGAACCCGAACAATCCAGTCAACAATTTAACGCTGGCAGAACTGCGGCAGATCTATCACGGAGAGCGGCAGTATTGGAAGGCAAGTTCTCCCGTGGTTTTGTTGATGCGCTCCTCGGGGGCTAGAGAGCGCGAAGTGATCCTTCGAGTTGTCTTCCAGATGACAGAGGAACGATACACGCAATACTGGGTGGCCAAGGTCATGCGCGCAGAGGCTTCGGATCCTCCGGCATCCCTGTTTTCCTTTGGGATGATGCAAGAGGGCGTCAAAGGGAATCCGGGAGCGATTGGCTACATCAACATGAATGACGTGAGGCCCGGGGTCAAGGTTGTTCGCATCAGCGGGCTACTTCCGGGAGAGCCCGGCTACGTGCTGCATTGAGCGGAAGCGTAGAACACTGGGCGTGTGTCGTGTAAGTTGCCGGCTGTGCCGACTTGGACAAGCTTTGTCCGAAATCCGAGGCCTTCTTAGACTAGCCCGGTGTCAATGACGGTCAAACCCTCCACAGAAACAACTTGCATGAAACTGCTTATAGCGGAAAGGGAATGAAGATTCTGCGTCCGAGTAAAAGGGACGAGTTAAGGCAAGTGGGTCTATTTCGGATTCGCCGACTTCCCAGGGAGCAAGCGGTCCGCGTGCCCTCGCACGGCCTGCGGAGTCCATGCCAACAAGCTCTGTGGTCCGATGAGCAAATCCAGTTTGTGGAAGCCCCGATCGCATTGTCAAATTAAGCTTCGAGGGCGCCGGAAGGGCCGGGGGGGAGCTCGATCTGGTATTTGGTGCGGGCTTTTTCGCGGTGCTGCTCAAGGGCCAGCTCGATCAGCTTGTCGATTAACTCGCGGAAGGGAATGCCGCTCGCTTCCCACATCTTCGGATACATGCTGATGGAGGTGAAGCCGGGGATGGTGTTGACTTCGTTGAGATAAATCTTGCCGCCTTTTTTCACCAGGAAGAAATCCACGCGGGCCATGCCGCTGAGTTCGAGGGCGCGAAACGCGTCCACGGCGTACTTCTGGACTTTTTTCACCTGCGCCGCCGTCAGTTTGGCGGGAATCAGGAGCTGCGTGCCCTCTTCCAAATATTTTGCGGCGTAATCGTAAAATTCGTGGTGCGGCACGATCTCGCCGGGAACGGACGCTTTGGGATCGTGATTGCCGAGGACGGAAACTTCGATTTCCCGGGCGATCATGTTGCGCTCAACCAGGATTTTCATGGCGAATTCGGCGGCGAGATTCAGCGCCGGGGCCAGTTCGGCATGCGAATGCACCTTGCTCATACCGACGGACGACCCGAGAGTGGCGGGCTTCACGAACAGGGGATACCGGAATTTTTTTTCGATGGCGTTCTGAATTTCGCGGGGATGACACTCCCAATCGGCGCGCTGCACGGCGATCCAAGGCACGACGGGAATCTTTGCCACTTGCAGAAGGCGCTTTGAGACATCCTTGTCCATGGCGATGGCGGAGCCGAGCACGCCGGCACCGACAAAGGGCAGGCCTGCGAGATCGAGCAGGCCCTGGATCGTGCCATCTTCGCCGAACGTGCCGTGCATGACGGGGAACACCACGTCGAGGCGCTGGCCGCCGCCGCTGCCGTCCAGCCGCACAAGGGCGGCGTCGGTCGGATCGGCAGTCATCATGACGCGCTGGCCGCCCTTCAAAACTTCCGGAAGCATTTTCTGCGCGCCCGCGCCGACCAACCAGTGGCCTTCCTTGGTGATGCCGATGGGCACGGCTTCATATTTATCGGGATCGAGGCCGCGAATGACGGAAGCCGCGGAAGCGAGGGAAACTTCGTGTTCGCCGGAGCGGCCGCCGAATAAAATTCCAATTCTAAGTCGCTTCTTGTTGTCAGGGGTCATGGGAGTATTCAGTTCTCAGTTGTAAGCTCTTACTTATAAACGAAAAACGAGAAGCGGTGTGCGGTTGTTTTTTGTGCAGTTCTGAATTGACAATGGAGGCGGCGGGGAAGGTCCACAGTCGACAGTTGACAATTGACAGGATACAGTCCGTCTGCAGCGATGACATTCCGGTTGCCCGCGACGAGAGAGGAAAGAGGAAGCGGCAAAGGCATTAAGAAAGCAGGGGTCTAAGGTACAGCATGCACCAAATCCCTGTGGGGAAAATGGCAATGGTTACCCAGGATCGAGATAATCTTCGGATGTTGGTCGCAGCAACTGCCGGCGTGATGTTCCACTTGCTAGCTTTTTTTGTTTTGGCCCCACTCACGCGCCCGCCTTCAGTCATGGGCAGGAAAACGCTTCCAGCGCTTCCGGCCTGGGCTCTTTGGCCTTCGCGGGTGCTTCAATGGATCCAAAGTTGGCCGCAGAGCCTGCTGCTACTGACCGTTTTGGTTGTGTTGGTCATGATGCGGAAGAAGGATCCAAAAAGGTGGACGTTCGCTTTTCTTGCGGGCGTTCTCGCCTCTGAAGTGATTTTTCAAATTTTATCGCGCGTCTGAGGAAACCTGAGCTACAGGATTTTCTGGCCGAGGCCGGAGAGGACCAGCTCGACGCCGAGGAGCGCGGTGCGGTTGTGTTCGTCGAGGATGGGATTGATCTCGACGACTTCGAGGGAAACCATGGACTCGGTGTCGGCGATCATTTCCATGGCGAGATGGGCTTCGCGATAAGTGACGCCGCCGCGCACGGGCGTACCGACGCCGGGGGCGTCGGCGGGATCGACGAAATCCATATCGAGGCTGACGGCGATGCCGGCGGTGTCGTCCATGGCGTATTTGAGGGCCTCGGACATGACGTCGCGCATGCCGCGCTCGTCAATGTCGCGCATGGTGAAGACGTGGACGCCGGATTTCTTGACGATTTTGCGTTCCTGCGCGTCGAGATCACGGGCGCCGACGATGACGATGTTGCCAGGTTCGGCTTTGGGCTTGAAGCCGAGCAGGTCGACGAGCTCGGGAGCGCCGTAGCCCATGATGGCGGCGAGCGGCATGCCGTGAACGTTTCCTGAAGGAGAAGACTCGGGCGTGTTCATGTCGCCGTGGGCGTCGAGCCAGAGGTAGCCGATTTGCTTTTTGTCTTTGCGGAAATGATTGGCGACGCCGGCGGCAACCCCTACGGCGATGGAGTGGTCGCCGCCGAGCACAAGGGGGAGAAAACCTTCGGCAAAAGACTTTTCGACGGTGGCGGCGATATCGCCGCAGGTCTCCGCAATTTCCTGCAAATACTTGGCGCGCTTTTCGCCGATGGGCATTTCTTCGGGCTGCTTGACGGAGAGATTGCCGATGTCTTCGACCTGGACGCCGAGCTTCTTGATGCTGGTTTGGAGACCAGCGCCGCGAAGAGCCGAGGGGCCCATGTCCACACCGCGACGGCTCTGGCCGAGGTCCATGGGCACGCCGATGATGCGAACTTTTTGGGCCATCTTAGTCTCGTGTCAAGTGATTCGTGCTCCGTGACCCGTGAGGGCACACGAGAATCCTTTGCGCAGAATGAGCACAAGGCTCGGATCGCCGGGTCTTCTGAACAAAGTTCTTACGAGAGGCGCCGATGCGACGCGAAATCCCCGCGTCAAGGATACACGCGGTAAATCATGCGCGGGAAGGGAATCACTTCGCGAATGTGTTCCGTCCCGCAAATCCAGGCGACCGTGCGTTCGAGGCCCAGACCGAAACCGGAATGCGGCACGCTGCCGTAGCGACGCAGGTCGAGATACCACTGGAAGGCTTCTTCGGGCAGGTTGTGCTCGCGCAGGCGCTTGACCAGCAAGTCGTAATCGTGGATGCGCTGGCTGCCGCCGATGATTTCGCCATAGCCCTCAGGCGCAAGCATGTCGAAGGCGAGAGCCAGATCGGGGCGCTGGGCATCGGGCTGCATGTAAAACGCTTTGATCGCCGCGGGGTAGCGGTGCACCATGACGGGGCGATCGAAGGCGCTGGAAATAATGGTTTCTTCGTCGCCGCCAAAATCGTCGCCGAACTTTGCGGGATTGCCGTGCTTGTTCAGCACGGCGACCGCTTCTTCGTAGCTGATGCGCGGGAAGGGCGGCTTCACGTTTTCCAGTTTCCGAGGGTCGCGCTTGAGCGTTTCCAGTTCGCGCGATTTGTTTTTCACGACCGACTGAACGATGGCGCTGACGAGACCTTCGCCGAGCGCCATGACTTCGTCCAACTCGACGTAGGCGGCTTCCGGCTCGAGCATCCAGAATTCGGTGAGGTGGCGGCGCGTCTTTGATTTTTCGGCGCGAAACGTAGGCCCGAAGGTGTAGACCTTGCCGAGCGCCATGGCGGTGGCTTCGATGTAAAGCTGGCCGCTTTGCGTCAGGTAGGCTTTCTGCTCATCGATGTAATTGACTTCGAAAAGAGTCGAAGTGCCTTCGCAAGCGGCGGGAGTGAACATGGGCGCGTCGGTGAGGGTGTAACCCTGGCGGTCCATGAATTCGCGGGCGGCGCGCACCGCCTCCGCGCGAATGCGGAGAATCGCGGCTTGGCGCGGCGTTCGAATCCAGAGATGACGGTGGTCGAGCAGGAAATCGACGCCATGTTCTTTCAATTGGATGGGGAACGGCGTGCTCTCCGGGACTTTTTGGATGATTTGGATTTTCGTGACGCCCAATTCGTAGCCGCCGGGGGCGCGTTTCTCCGCGCGGATCTTTCCCGCGACGATGACGCTGGATTCTTGAGTGAGACCCTTCAGCGCTTCGAACGCTTCAGGATTCTCCTTCAGGGCGCAAACGCCCTGGATGATTCCCGTGCCGTCGCGAAAAATCGGAAACAGCAATCTCCCCGACTCGCGAAGGTTATAAAGCCATCCCTTGAGAGTGACTTCCTGTCCGTCGAATTTTCCCGCTTGCTCAATGGTGATGACCGTCATCGCCTCAGTCTCTTGTGCCGCGCTCACTTTGCCGATGCCCATTCCTTTTCGGCGCAGACTTGAGCAGCTTGATGGCCGCGTGCCAATCGATGGTGCCGTCATAGGGCGGCAAGTGCTCGTCTTTTTCACAGTGGTTGTCGTGGATGTGCGCGGAGGAAACCAGGTCGCGCAGCGGCGCAAAACTTTTTTCCAACCGTTCTTCCGCGGGCAGTTCTGCAAGGTGAGCGTGGCCGATATCGAAATTAAAACGCAGGCCCGACAGGCGTGTTTCGTCGACGAAGGCCCGCAGGTAAGCGGGGTCGCCCATTTCACTCAAGGTGTTCTCCACGCAAATGGTCACGCCCGCGTGGTGCGCGTGCAAAATCAAATGCTCCAGCGAGCTGAAGGCGGCATCACGCTTGCGCGGATCGGCGGTTTCCCGTGAACCGCCCATGTGCAGAATGAGGCGCGCGTAGGGCAAGTCATCGGCGACGTCGATGACGCGCTTCAGTTCGTCCATCGCTTCGACGCGGCGGACGCGCTCGACTTCGCAGAATTCGAAGTGGCTGCGCGTGCAGAAAATTTCAAGGCCCTGGAAGCCTGCCCCGGCGATCAGACCGAGGAGTTCCGGGGCCAGTTTTCGCGATACGAATAGGTACGTCGAAAGTAGTCTTTGCATAATGGTGTCGATTTTCCCGCAGCGCCGAAAGGCAATCTGACCGCAGGAGTCAACTTACGCCTGCAATCTCTGCGTTGCTTCCTTCTGTTCTCAGTACCCCACCGCAGCCCCATCATCTCTCGGGTCGGCAGCGCCTAGCCGCTCGCCCGTTTGGGGATCGATGCCGATCGCATTCACCAGTCCAATGTGACCTCTGCGCTTGGTAGCATGGCCCATTGCGTTCAGCGCCTGTTCCAGTGCCGGAGGAAACTGCTGCTCCATGAGAATGCGGTCGGGAAGCCACTGGTGATGAAATCTTGGAGCATTGATGGCTGCCTGGGCGTCCATGTCCAGCTTCATCCAGTTGATCACGCTGAGCAGAGTCGCGGAGATAATTGTCGGCCCGCCGGGCGAACCGGTGACAAAGCTAAGCTTACCGTCGCGGAGCAAAATCGTCGGCGTCATGGAGCTGAGCGGCCGGTGGCCCGGAGCGATGGCGTTGGCCTCGGATTGAATCAGTCCGAAAAGCGCATTGGGGACGCCCGGCTGAGTGGTGAAGTCGTCCATTTCGTCATTGAGCAAAAATCCGGCGGAGCAGGTCACGTGGGAACCGTAGCTGTCGTTCAACGTGTAGGTACTCGCCACGGCATTTCCTGCCGCGTCCACGACAGAGAAATGCGTGGTGTGCGGGCCTTCGCCTAAGCTGACCACGATCTGCGGTGTGGGCTCACGCTTTGCCGAGATACCGCACGCGTGAGGAGCCCCAGCCTTGACTTCCTTGCTCGTCGAGGCGTGTTGCGCATCAATGGTTGCCGCCAGCTCCTTGGCGTAGCAGGGGGCGGTCAAACCCGCCACGGGCACCTGGGAATAGTCGGGATCGGCAAGATACTCGGCACGGTCAGCAAAGACACGCCGCATGGTTTCCGCGACAATGTGGACGCTTTGCGGATCGTCCCAGCCCTTTAGAGGCACACCTTGCAGCATGTTGAGCGCTTCAATGACCGCCACGCCGCCGGAGCTGGGCGGCGGCGAAGTCAGCACTTCCCAGGTGTGCGCGCCGCTTTCGTATTTTGCGCGCAGCACTTCGCGAATCTTTGGAGAGTAATGCGCGAGGTCGTCGAGTGTGACGAGCCCGCCCATTCCCGCCATGTCCCGGGCGAGCATGCGCGCCGTCTCGCCGCGGTAGAATTCGGCGGCTCCGTTTTTAGCGATGCGCTTCAGAGTGGCTGCAAGTTCGGGCTGGCGCAAGGAATCGCCGGCCTTAAACATTTGGCCGGCGTTCAGGAAAATGCGGGTGCTCAGGGAGAATTGCTGCAGTCCCGGGCGTTCCCAGTCGAATTCGCGCGCCAGCTTCTCGCTGATGGGAAAGCCGCCTTCCGCGAGCCGGATCGCCGGGGCCATAACGTCCGCGAGCTTCATCGTGCCGTAGGTCTTCAGAGCCAGTTCGAGACCGGCCACGGTCCCCGGGACCGCGACGGAACGATAGCCGATGACGGAGGCTTCTTTATCGAGGTTCCCATCCTTGTCGATGTACATATCGCGGGTGGCTTTGCCGGGGGCGACTTCGCGGTAGTCGAAGAAAGTTGTTTTGCCGCTGGCGAGCCGGACCAGCATGAAGCCGCCACCGCCGATGTTGCCCGCGGCGGGTTCGACCACCGCGAGCGCGAACGCCACAGCGGCCGCCGCATCCACCGCATTGCCACCGCGCTTGAGGATTTCCACTCCCGCCTGAGAGCCAAGCTCTTCGTCGGTGGCGACCATTCCGTGGGCGGCGCGGACCGCCTGCTGGGGCCACGCTTTGGCGGCCTGGGCGTCATCGCGGGGTTTTGCAGGAGTTTGCCCTTTTGTGCCGGGCGCAAAGGGCAAGGTCACTGCCAGCAGGAGGAAAATGGAAACCAATATTGTTCTCGGGATTGGAATCATAAACCAAAGACACTAAGTGATTCGCGGGACAGCGTCAAGGCGACCAGTCCCGGGGCGTGTTACCTGTTACACGGAACCCGACATCGCCTAAATGTAGGAAACTCGCAGGGATCAATCTTCGTCGAGGAATTCGACGGTTGGGGGGGCGGGAAGCAGACCGGCTCTTGTCCCGCGAGCGATCAGCTCTCCTACAGCTTGCTTGCCTCTTTCACCGTAGCCGAGCGTCCATTTGTTCACATACATGCCGACAAACTTGTCGGCCAGCTCGGTGTCCATCTCGCGGGCGAATTGCATGGCGTAATTCAGGGCCTCTTCGCGGTGCTCGAGACCATAGGAAACGCTGTCGCGGATGGTTTTGGCAATGTGGCGGCCGAGTTCGGGCCCGAGAGCGCGGCGCACAGCATTGCCGCCCAGCGGCAGGGGCAGGCCCGTCTGTTCGTGCCACCAGATGCCGAGGTCAACGACCCGGTGCAACCCTTTTTGGGGAAAGAAGAGCTGTCCTTCGTGGATCAGGAGACCGGCTTCAACCAGTTCATTCTGAACGGCGTCGATGATCTTGTCGAAAGGCATAACCACAGGTTCGAAATGCGGCTCATAGAGTTTGAGAGTGAGATAAGCGGTGGTTTTCAGACCCGGCACGGCAATGCGCTTGCCAGCGAGTTCCTGCGGTTTCAGTGACTCAGTGGCAACCACAATAGGGCCATAGTTCTCGCCGAAGCTGGCTCCGCAATCGAGCAGGATGTACTTTTCCCGCAGCTCGGGATAAGCAGCAAAACTGATAGCGGTGACGTCATACGTTTCCGCCAAGGCGGCTTCGTTCAGCGACTGGATGTCCGAGAGAACATGCGTGTACTTGTAACCCGGTGTGGAAAGCTTATGCGTGGCCAGGGCGTAGAACATGAAGGCATCGTCGGAATCCGGAGAGTGCGCAAGCTTAATCTCGAGCGGCTCTTTCTCGGTCTTCGAGGCTGTTTGTTGGCCAGGCATGGGCGTGCTCGGCTCCTCTTTTCGTGCGGCCCGGCGCGGCCAGGGCAACCTCCGCTGCGCTCCCGAACCTACCGGGGTGCACTCGCCCAGGCTGGGCTTCCCCAAAAGAGACTTCCTCCGTTACAGGAAGCTCTGTCTGGAGTCGGGCGGAAGAAAACTTGCGCGTAGCAGGGGCTTGCGTGGCGCTGGCCGGGCGATTCTTACCAGGGAAAGCCTAGCATATCGCAGGCTATTGCGACAAATGCCGGGCCCGCTTTTCACAGGGGAGCCACTTTCCGAGGGCGCTGACGCGGGAGTAGACTCCAGATGGAATGGAGGCGGCCATGGATAAGCGTCGTCATCCCCTCGTTATCCGTCCGTGGAAAACCCGAAAGACACAACGTAACAAATGGGAGACGCTCACAGAAGGGAAACGGTTCGATCCTAAAGGGCTAAAGATGGATTCCTCTCCGAAGATCCCCCGAGCAGGCTCGAAGAAGCGCGACTGAGGCCGACGCGTTTAAGACGCACGAAAGTAAGGCTGTGGGCAGTTGAACGAACGTGCTGCCGCTCACTTTGTGGAAGAGGGGACACTAGCGCTGCACGACAGTTGGCGAGAAACTGTCTTTGGCTGCGCTGTCGTAAAGGTGAAGGATCTGAGCGGTGCGCTTGAGCAAATCCGAGGGCATGTCGCCAGCTTGGTAGTCCACCCATCCTGTCGTGTAGGTGAGGACCACCTTCCGGCCGGAGCAGACCATTTCCAGAGAACCAAGCCGGTTTAAGATCAACTTGACTTCACACAAGGCGCATTCCGGCAGCACCAGCAGGAAATCGTCGCTTGCCAGGCGCACCGCGAAATCGGAGCCGCGACACGCCTTCCTTAAGCGCCGAGCGAGCTCTTTCAACGCCTGGTCCATCGCGGATAAGCCGTAACGTTCATTCAGTTGCGCGAAATCATCCAGATGAATCGTGGCAATGCTCAGCGATGTGTTCTGCCGCCGCGCGCGGGCTATCTCTTTCCCGAGCTGTTGCTCAACGAAGGCTCGAGTGTACAAGCCTGTGACCGGGTCCACGCCGGAGGGGTCAAAGATTTCGTTGCTACTGGCTTCTGGCGCGTCGCCTTGATGGGTCAGGTGCCTTCGCTGACGACGGAAGAAGCGTTGCCGGTAGAGCAGCCAGCCATTGAATAGCAGAAGCAGGCACAGGATTCCCCAACGAGCCTGGTCGGAACGGATCTCGTAAAAATGATTGCTGTGGAGGAAGAGAGAGCGGAATGAGGTGAGCAGGAAGGCCAGCGCCGAAAGAGTAGTCACAAAAAGCGCAGACACCCAAAGCCACCACTCGCGCCGGGCGATCTGGTGCAAATCAGTTTCCGCTTGTTGTGCGCGGAAGGCGGGCAGTCCCTCGAGAGGCGAGGTACGGCGCTTGGCTTTGCGAAGACCTAGCATCGATTGTATGTTCATTGCGAGGAGACTGGCACGCAATTACCCGCAATTACTGTAGGCTGATGCTCGAAAGCGAGGCAACCTCGAAATGGTACAGGCGCGTTCCTTTCAGGAACCTGACCGAAGGGCCAGCGTAACGGATTCGGAGAGTACCGTACCTCCAAAACATCGATGAGCGGCCGACAGCGTGGCCTACTAGAGCCAGAGCCGAGCCCGGCCCTCGAAGAGGCAAGCATGAAAAACAAATGGATCATCGCGGGAGTAAGTGTCTTGCTGTGCGCTGCCGGAGCAGCAGCGCGTTCGTATAATCCGATGAAGTGGATCAAGAAAGGCCCGAGCCCCACAGCGACCGAGCAGCTCGCCGCGCATGGCGAGGAAGACAAGAAGC
>WNGN01000986.1_pt1 | contig 18330 bp, 11 predicted proteins | sample 5400561 | NCBI WGS metagenome assembly WNGN01 (sample SAMN13153379, study PRJNA577476) | soil metagenome | isolation source: 115 cm soil or saprolite under Garry oak tree replicate 2 | place: USA:California | collected 2016-06-15
CGGGCAATAGCGATACGCTGGCGTTGCCCACCGCTCAGCCCCACGCCGCGCTCACCTACGATGGTAGTGTAGCCCTCAGGGAAGCCGATGATGAAATCATGGGCCTGGGCCGCTTTCGCCGCCTCTTCAACCTCTTCCTCGCTGGCGTTGCTTCTTCCATAGGCGATATTCTCGCGGATGGTGCCGCTAAAAAGTGTTGACTCTTGTAATACGATGCCAATTTGTGACCGCAGACTCTCTAGCGTCACATCGCGTACATCGTACCCATCAATAGAGATGCTGCCACTTGTCACATCGTAGAAGCGCGGTATCAAGTTGATAATCGTGGATTTGCCCGAACCTGTGCGTCCCAGGATAGCAACGGTCTGCCCAGGTTCGGCCACAAATGAGACATCGGTGAGCGAAAGTGTCTCGCTGCCTGCATAGCGGAACGAGACATTTTCAAAGATAACGCTGCCCCGGGCGGGTGGCAATATAACGGCATCCGGCTTATCTTCGACCTCAATAGGGGCGTCAATAATCTCAAAAACGCGGTGCGCCGAGGCCGTCGATTGGGAGAGCGATGTGATGGTACTGCCTAATATAAAGACCGGCAAGAGCAAGAAACTGAGATAGGAGTTGAAGGCCACCAATTCCCCAATGCTGAGGCTGCCGCCGATAACCTGTTCGCCGCCTAGCCAGATAATGGCAAGCGTACCGAGGTTGGAAATGAAGAAAATGAGCGGAAAGGTGAGCGAGGTGCCACGCACGACCACTAAGTTTTCCTGTAAAAGGCTGTTATTGGCGTTGCGGTACCGCTCCTGCTCATACGCTTCGCGTACAAATGCTTTGACCACGCGCACTCCCGCGAGATTTTCTTGCAGCACCGTATTCAGGTTGCCCAGTTTTTGCTGCACTATTCTGAAACGAGGGCCGATTTTGGTCAAAAAGAAGAGAAAGATGCCGAGGATGGCTGGTATTATCAATAGTGCAACCAGCGCGAGTTTCCAGTTGGTGATGAGTAAAATAGTAGCGCTGCCGATGAGCATCACCACAGCATTAAGCAATTGCAGGATGCCATTGCCGGTAAAGGTACGTACCGTCTCCACATCGTTGGTGACGCGAGTCATCAACTGGCCTGTCTGGGCTTTATCGTGATAGCTGAAACTGAGATGTTCAAGTCGAGTGAAAATGGCGTTGCGCATATCGTAGGCTGCTCCCTGGCTGGCCCGTTCGCTCCAATAACCCTGTGTAAAGGTGAAGCTATCACGCACAATGGCGACCCCAAGCAAGCCCAGGGAAGTCAAGAGAATAACGTTGAAATTCTGGGCGCGGATACCCTGGTCAATAACCAGGCGCAGCAGTTGCGGGCTAAACAAGTTTGTCGCCGTCACGATGAGCAGGCTCAGGAAAGCTCCGAGCGTAGTGCCCCAATATTTCCACAAGTAGCGCAAAGCCCGCCAGAGGTCGTTCATAGAAACTCTCCTTCACGGCGATACGGCATCACCAGAACAGGACGTGATGTACATTTGCTGCCATTCTACACGAGTTAGCAGTAATCCGCTAGTGGTTAACGAAGAGGTCTTACATCAATGGAGAACCTTGTGGGCAAGAAAAGCTGATTTTGTCTAAATACTTCCACACTGAATTTGCGGAATCACCTCTGAAAAACATCTCTGAAGTCCGATGCCAAGCTGCCGGATGCCGAGATTCACTCCGCAATTTCTCGCTGGAAGCATATAGCTGCAAACCGCTGGCAGGGCCTGGAGCGTTTTGAAGATCCAGGCTTTGCCGACGACCTGCAGCGCGCGCGCGCAGCTACCAGCCGCAGCGTTGACCTGATCTACTTCGGCGCTATCGTCGCGTTAGCGCTATTAACGGCTCTCAGTCTATCCATTACCCTGGTGGGGCTACATCCACTGGTCCCGCTTCTGCTCATCCTGGCGACACTACCGCAGATGGCGCGTTCCTTTGAGTATGAGTGGTCTCGCGGGTTTAACATCTATGTTCAGACGCCGCAGATGCGCCGCATGGAAGATAGTCGTGACATGCTGCTGCGACCGGAACCGGCCAAGGATGTACGCCTCTACGCGCTCTTCCTCTTTTTCCGCCGGCGCTACGAAACCATGCTCGCCCAGTCCATGGCTTCTTTAACGCAGAGTCGTTGGCATATGGTCCGTTCCATGTCGCTCGCCGGAACCCTGGCAGCCTGTGCATCAGGATCGGTCTACCTCTACGTCATCTGGTTGGTGGTCCACGGCCAGATCAGCGTTGGCGCGCTCTCGCTCTACGGTGGTGCGGCGACGCTGTTGCAAGCGCAGATGCTGAGTTTGAGCTTCTTCGCTGGCCTGCTCCCCATACACCTCAACTTTCTGCCGAGCTTGCTGCGTGTCATCGAGCACCTCCTGACCTGTCCGTTGCACAACATCCGAGACCCGCGCCGGAGCAGATCTGCCAGGGTATCGTGTTTGAGCAGGTGAGCTTCACCTATCCGGGGCAGACCACCCCGGTCCTGCGCGATGTCTCATTCCGCCTGCTGCCGGGGGAATGTGTGGCGCTGGTGGGGCACAATGGCGCCGGGAAGACAACGATGGTCAAGCTGCTACTGCGGCTCTATGATCCCACAGGCGGACGTATCCTGCTCGACGGGGTGGACCTGCGCGAATACGACCTGAGCGAGCTGCGTCGCAAGATGGGGGCCATCTTCCAGGACTTTGGGCGCTATGAGCTTACGGCGGGCGAGAATATCGGCCTGGGGCGGCTCGAACACCTGGGCAACCACGAACGCCAGCGTGACGCGCTGGTCAAGGCAGGAGGCGAATCTCTGCTGGAGAGTCTCCCAGAGGGCCTGGATACGCTGCTGGGACGCGAGCTGGGCGAGCGCGAGCTCTCCGGCGGCGAATGGCAAAAGCTGGCGCTTGCTCGTGCATATCTGCGCGCTAGCCAGATCCTGGTCCTGGATGAGCCGACCGCTGCACTCGACGTGCAGACCGAATATCGCATTTACACCCGTTTCCATGAACTGACCCAGGGCCGCCTGACCCTGCTGATCAGCCATCGCTTCTCAACCGTGCGTATGGCCGGTCGCATCCTGTACCTGGCTGATGGGCGGATACAGGAAGAGGGGAGCCACCACGAACTCATAGAGCAGGATGGGGAGTACGCGCGCCTCTATCGCCTGCAGGCCGCACACTATCTCGATACAGAACAGGAGGTTGATCAATGAAGCGACGGATCGTCTGGTTGAAGGAAGAACGGCGGAAGAGAAGGGCGACCGCACGAAAGAGCAGGGCGACCGCAAGGGTCGCCCCTACATCTAGATATGCAAGGGTAGGGCTTGCCCCTGCCCTCTCTACTCTCTGGCGGCTCATGCATACTCATATAGATGGCGTACGTACCTACTGGAGAGGGATGAAACTGCTCGTGACCTCAGCGCCGTTGTTCGCGACGGCCTCTCTTGTCCTGCTCGGCCTGTTCAGCATCGTCCCCGTGATGCAGGTCTGGTTGATGCAACAGTTGATCGATCTACTCTCAGCACCGCTACATCTAGCCGGCAGGCATGCTGGTACGCTTGATGGAACGGTGCTGATCCTGTTCGCTGTGCTCTACCTGTTCACGCTGGTGCTCCCGGAGAGCCTGCAACCTGTACAGACCAGTCTGGATGTAGCAATTCAGGAGCGTGTTACCGCCGAGATTGACCGGCGTGTCATGCAGGCTGCGGCGCGCCTGGTTGATCTGGGGCGTATTGAGGCGCCATTCTTCCACGACCAGGTCAAGCTGATCCGGCAATACATACATGAGGCTCCATTGTTCCCGGTGATGTCGTCTGGTCTCGGTAGAATGTTCACGCTGGGAGGGCTTCTCCTCCTGTTAGTACACATCCATCCTGTGCTGCCGCTGGTGTTGCTTCTGGTAGGTGCTCCTTATCTGAGGGCGCGGCAGCGTATGGAAGGAGAGAAATACCGTTCGATGACCGACCATACGCGCGTAGCTTGTGAAATGGAGTACTATACGCGCCTTGCTCTGGAGCCGACAGTTGCGCACGAGGTGCGCATCTTTGGCCTCGGCGACTTCTTGCTGCAACGCTTCCGCACACGGCGCGATAAAGCGATGGCGGAGGTGCAGCGCTTACGTCTGCGTGAACTTGTGCAGACGCTCGCGTTCTCCGGCATCACGACACTGGTGCTGGCCGGAGCTTTCTTGTACACCGTGTTTCAAACCGGCGCCGGCCACCTCCAGATCGGGGATATCGCGTTATACCTTGGTGCTGTGTGGCAGGCGCAGGAGGCTGTGATTGGGCTGGGAGGTTGGTTTGGCCAGATATCCGGTATGCAGTTGCAACTGCGCAGCTTGTTTGACTTTCTCGATGGCGCGCAGCCGGCCATTGCGCTCCCGCCAGAAGGGCAGGGCGCTCCGGCTCCCGCTCGGTTCAAGAGGGGGATTGAGCTGAGGGAGGTCTCCTTCCATTATCCGGGCGGGAGCCAGGATGTGGCGGTGCTTCAGGGGGTCAACGCGCGGCTCCCAGCGGGAAAAGTAACCGCGCTGGTTGGTGTCAACGGAGCCGGAAAGAGCACCCTGGTCAAACTGCTGACGCGGATGTACGATCCTACAAGCGGCCAGATCCTGCTCGATGGCGCTGCCCTGGCGACCTACGATCTGGCGTCACTTCGCAGCCGTATGGCGGTGGTGTACCAGGATTTCGCGCGGTTCGCCTTAACGCTGCGCGAGAATATCGCGGTTGGGGACAGAGAGACAGAGCCGGATATGCAGCGCATCGAGCAGGCTGCTCACTGGTCGGGAGCGGACGAGATCGCTAGCAAACTGCCGGAGGGCTACGCGACCGAGCTGACGTGCCGCTTTGAAGGCGGCATGGAACTTTCCGGCGGCGAATGGCAAAAAGTCGCGCTTGCCCGCAGCTTTCTGCGCGATGCCGCCCTGGTGATCCTGGATGAACCGGCCTCGGCCCTGGACGCCGAGGCCGAACACCAACTCTTCCAGCACTTCCGTGAACTCATCGCCGGGAAAACGGCGCTGTTGATCAGCCACCGCCTCTCGACTGTGAGGATGGCCGACCAGATTCTGGTGCTGGATGGCGGTCGCATCGTCGAAGCGGGAAGCCACGCCGAACTCATGGCCAGGGGAGGCCATTACGCCTCTCTCTATGAGATGCAGGCCGGTCGCTACCGCTAGGCTCCAATCAGCTGTGAGAAACATGCAAGCGAACAGACGAGCATCTTAGCGCAAAAATTGCTCAAACAGCGTGAAGATGGAAGGGAGCATCACCCAACCAGCGAAAAGATGAAGTCGTACTCTGACACCTTAGCTCCAGGATTGCGCAGGTGCAGCAACATTGATCCACTCGCATGGACGTATTTGCCAGTCCCACCCGTGATGGTGAGCGTGGTATCTGTCCCATCGTCAAAGAATGGGCCTTCAACCGTGATCTGCCCTTGATCAAGGAAGGTGGTCCAGAAGCACTCCCACTCGGTCTTCCCAGTGGCAACCGTGCGCGTGCATTGACCATTATCCATCCCCACCTGGTTTGTATCATTGGCATCGAAGACGGGATTGTGGAAGGCCAAGATGTCACCCAGCGACATGCTGCCCGGATGGAAATCCTGCTCTGTGTCGGTAATCGCGTGTTCGATGACGTGTATCTTCTTCACATCACTTGCATGTGCCGTCGGGCTGCTGCGCATGGCGGCAAGCAGAAAACCCGCCAAGAGACCAACCAGGAGAGCGAAGGTGCCGGTGAAAAGAAGCAGTTTCTTCATGTGGACTTCCCCTTTGAATAAAATAAACGATGGTAAGCAAACTGAGGGATATATCGCAGTATAAGGAGGTATTGCTGGGTTGTCAATGGAGCAAGTACTGACATGTCAGGAGCCAGTGCTGTTTCGCTTCTCAGGTAGACCTGCGGCGCACCTGTATGGCAGCTCAGCGAAAGCTCGTGGTACTTGAGACATAGTGCAGCAACCTTGCTGTTGAGTATGGGAGTGCCATTGAAAGTGATACAGGAGATATGACGGCATAGTGAAGCTGTAAGGTAGAGGTTTTGCTATGGTCACAACGAAAAGAAGAGAGGCGGGAACTGGCTTCCCGCCTCGCGTTCGTGGTGGAGATGGGGGAGAGTTGAACTCCCCGTCCAAACAAACCCATCGAAGAATGTACTACAGGCTTAGTCGATGTTTTTTTCTAACGCTTCAGACTCCCACCGACGGGATTCTTCAGCGGTGGCCCTCTGATCTTAGATGACGGCTAGAAGGCGGTTATCGTCATCGCACCCCGCGTGTTTGGCGCCCGGTTCCATCCCCGCGGGATAAGGATGGGCGGACGACGCGTCACTGGGTATTAAGCAGCGAGAGCGTAGGAAGTTGCTGGTTTGGCAACTATTGTTTGTCGGTTGTTTAACGAGAGTGCGTACCGACACCTCGGCCTGCAATTCTTCAACCTGTTTGCCTGTCGAAACCCGACATCCCCGGGTGAAGATGCACTGGAAGTAGATGTGATCTACCCCCTTTTGTGCTTTTTTATATTATCACATTACCTTACAAATAGCAAGTATTGGTTATCATATTTCCATTCCTTCATTGCCACCTTTGGTGGCGGAGAAGTGGGAGAAGGCGAGGACACCTCGCGCTCCGCTTAGGGGCGGCTGCCCCTAAGAACCCTGCTCTACATCATTTCTTCATGAAGCGTTCCAGGTTGACGATGAAGCGTTCGTGCTGGCCTTCACCGATTTTCTGCTTTTCATCGTAGGCCTCGACCTTAAACAGCAGTCGGCGGCCATCGATTTCTATCAGTTCCGCTGTTGCGCGCACGCGTTGACCAGGCGGGGTGGCAGCCAGGTGGCGCACGTTGACCAATGTGCCCACCGTGACATAGCCAGGCTCCAGGTCGTTAGCAACGGACTGCCAGGAAGCCTGCTCCATTAATGCGATCATCATGGGTGTACCAAAAACTTCGACGCCGCCCGCGCCGACACGTGCAGCAGTATTTTCGGGAGCGACCAGGGTGGCAGATTCGCCTGTCATACCGAGTTTGAGCGACATATGTGGTATCCTTTCTGGTGGATTGTGCTGACATGATACAACAAAAGCTTATGCATGATGAAGGAGGCTGGCGAATACTTATGAATAAGCATGTGCAACGCGTGGCACACCGGGGCGGTTCACGCCTGGCTCCCGAGAATACGCTCGCCGCATTTCGCAACGCACTCACGCTGCCCATCGACGCCATCGAACTGGATGTGCATATGAGCCGCGACGGGCACGCGGTCGTCTTTCATGACAATACTGTAGACGGGCGAACAAATGGCCATGGCAATATTCTCGACCTCGACTTCGCCTACCTGCGCAGCTTGAATGCAGCCGCCCACTTCCCCGGCGGCTGGCCAGAGTCACAACAGATACCGGCACTGCGCGAAGTGTTAGACCTCGCCAAAGGCAAGGTGCAGGTGTATATCGAGATCAAGGCGAGCAAGCGCGACGGGGTGCCTGGACGCTATCCCCACATTGCGGAGAGCGTCATCGAGCAGGTACGCGCCGTTGGCATGCTGGACCAGGTATTGATTATCTCCTTTGATTGGTTCGTATTACCGCTGGTGAAATCGCTGGAGCCAGCCCTGCAAACCGGCGCGCTAGTCTCTAACGACGTGTGGGCGTCTGGCGACCTCAAAATTCTCCTTGAACAGGTAACGGCGCTGGGTTGCAACTGGATCAACATGGATCGCAAACTTTTTACCGATGATATGCCAGCCGCCGCGCATGAGCATGACTTCAAGCTGGGGCTCTGGACGGTCAACACGGTCGACGAAATGCGGCGCTTTGCCGCTGCCGGCGTTGACTCTCTTACCAGCGATCGACCAGACCTGTTCTCAGCCATCACAATATAGTAATAGCATTATACGGTTGCTTGCGTATCCCTTTTGATGCTTTGTCCGTTCTGTATATTAGTAAAGAACAGCAAAGGTACCATATGCTACTGCCCTCGAAAGGCAGTATGCTATAATAAGCGGCAATCAAAGGCGATGAGCGAGAGCATATCCCCTCAAGGCCGTAATGGAGAGCATCAGGTATGCAGCAGACAGAAGTACCAACGATCCTTGTTGAATCGGCATCCAAAGAGCTGGAGTCTTCAGAGCAAGAGGTAGCGCTATCAATCGTCGTGCCCATGATGAATGAGGAACAGAGCGTGCGGCCGGTGTTTGAAAAGCTAGCGGCGCAACTCAATAGTTCCGGGCAGCGTTACGAAGTGATTTTCGTCGATGATGGCAGCACGGACAATACGTTCAAAGAACTGAAAGCATTACATGCCGAGTATCCCGGCCTTGTACGCGTGATCCGCTTCCGCAAGAACTTTGGCAAAACACCCGCGCTGGTCGCTGGCTTCAGTCGTTGTCGCGGTGAAGTCATTTTCACTATGGACGGAGACCTGCAAGACGACCCTGAAGAGATACCCAATTTCCTGACCAAGCTCGACGAAGGGTACGACCTGGTCACAGGCTGGAAATTCCCGCGGCTGGACCCTGTCTCGAAGACCTTCCCTTCGCGTGTTTTCAACGGCATGGTAAGCCGTTTCACAGGCGTGCACCTGCATGACATTAACAACGGCTTCAAAGCGTACCGGCGAGAAGTGGTCGAAGATAGTCACCTCAAGCTCTATGGCGAATTCCACCGCTTCGTGCCGGTCATGGCGCACTGGCGCGGGTTCCGCGTCGGGGAAATCAAGGTCCGTCACCATCCACGCAAGTATGGCGTCTCGAAGTTTGGGGCGAAGCGTTTTGCTGCCGGCCTGATCGACCTGTTGAATGTGCTCTTTCTCACGACCTATCTACGTACTCCATTGCGGTTCTTTGGGCCGCTGGGTTTCTGGACCTTCTTAATAGGATTTCTGGTGGATGCCTATGTTGTGGTGCGCAGCATCTTCATTTTGCACCAGCCGATCCACACGCAGCCGCTGCTCTTCGTGGGTATCCTGCTCATGATTTTTGGCTTCCAATTTATCCTCACGGGCCTGCAAAGTGAGATGATCCGTCATTACGCCTTCCAGCCGGGTGAGGAATATAGTATCAGGCAGGAACTTGACTGATGCAAAGGCCTGCTCTCAAGAAATTCGCTAAACGTCTCTTGCAAATTGGCCTGCCGCTGGCGATTCTCGCAGGGTTTCTCTACCAGGTAAGAAACGACTGGAGCAACTTGACTGCCCATGCCTTTCAGTGGAATCCCTGGCTGCTCGCGCTGGCTTTCCTGGGCTTTCTCCTGCAGGAACTTTCCTATGGCCTGATCTGGCAGTCGATCCTGGCGCGTCTTGGGTCACGGCTCGACTTGCGTACGAGCCTGCGCATCTATCTCGGTTCAGAATTTGTACGTTATATCCCGGGCAATGTCTGGCACGTGCTCACGCGCATCTTATGGGTGAGCAAGTATGGCGTTACGCGACCCATCGCCTTTGCCAGCATGACGATCGAGCTGATTACGAAACTGGCAGCCGGGGTCCTGGTCTTTGCGGCCAGCCTGTTTTTCTGGCGCGACCTTGGCGCGATAAGCCAGGCCTCTGCCGGCACGTTGATTGTAGTTGTAGGCGCGGCGACTATGCTCGGTCTGCTGGTTGTACTGTACCCGCCCGTTCTCAATGCCCTGCTCAATTTCGCCCTGCGCCTGTTGAAACGCGAAGCTGTCGTGCTGACACTACGCTACAGGGATATCTTGCTCATTACCCTGGCATGGTGCGTAAGCTGGTCGGTGGCGGGCTGTGCATTCTACGTATTGTTGCTCGCGCTGTGGCCGGCCGCGCCACTGGCGGCGCTGCCTATTTGCATCGGCATCTACGCCATTGCGTGGGATGTCGGCTTCGTCTCCTTTATTACTCCCAGCGGGCTGGGATTTCGCGAAGCGACTATCATCGGCCTCTTCGCGCTTGCGCTGCCGCTACCTGCGGGCCTGGGAACCATCATCGCCTTTCTTTCGCGCCTTGTTTCTACTATGGCCGAACTTCTTTGTGTCAGCATTGCCTATCTGAGCGGTGTCCGGCAAGTGCGCGCAGTGCAGCAGCAAGCCTCTCCCGGAGACAACAACGGGAGCAAAGACGAAGAGACCTCCCCGGCCGAGGCATCGATGAGTGTTACAGCTGAGGGAGGGACGCGCAGTGACTAGTTCGACGTGGCGGAAACGTCTCTCGGTTTGGCGGAGTCGCCTCTACCTCTATCCACCACCAGAGCCTATTCCCCGTACACGGCTGTTCTGGCTGGCAACAGGACTGGTGGCACTCTTAGCGGCGGCGTTCTCAGCGTTCTTTATTATTTACCTGACTACCAGGCACAGTGTCTACATGACGAATGCTGAAGATCTGGGCAACATGGACCAGGCGATCTGGAGCGTTCTGCACGGTCAACTGCTGCATCAAACTATCTGCAACCCGGTAACTGATACCAACTGCTATAGTCTCGCTGGTATCTCACGCTTTGCCATTCATTTCGAACCGATGCTCTTCGTGGTCTCCCTGTTCTACCTGATCTGGCCCGACCCGCGAATGCTGCAAATCATCCAGACCCTGGTGGTAGCAAGCGGCGCATTTCCTGCCTTCTGGCTGGCACGACTGCGCTTGCGCAGCGACCTGGCAGGGGTCGTAATGGCTGCGCTTTACTTGCTTTACCCCATGCAACAGTGGGCCGTTGTCAACGATTTCCATGCAGTGACCTTCACTGCCGCCTTCTTGTTCTTCACCCTGTACTTCATGTACACACGGCGTACGATCTGGCTGTTCGTCTTTGCCATCCTTGCCATGGCGTGCAAGGAGGAAATACCGGTCCTGGTCGCTCTCTTCGGCCTGTGGTCAATCGTCTTCCAACAGCGCCTGCGCAGCGGCCTGGCATTGATCCTGCTTGCCAGCGCGTGGGCAATCGTGGGCCTTTTCGTTGTTCCTCATATCTTCAGCCCTACTGGCCACTCGCTACTCACAGCACGTTATACAGACCTGGGTAATAGCCCTTTAGGGATCGCAAAAACTATCCTGCTGCACCCCATTTACATACTCAAGCATTACGTGCTGGAGCACAACCACTTCTTCTACATCCGCGTACTGCTGACGCCAGCAGGATACCTGCCCCTGCTCGCACCCTGGGTACTGGTGCTGGCGCTGCCGACGATAGCGCTTAACCTGCTCAGTTCTTACCCTAACATGTACAGCGGCCTCTACCAGTATAATGCCGAGATCGTGCCGGTACTTGTCTTTTCGACTATCGAGGCCATCGTGCTGATCATCTGGGTGGCGCAGTGGTGTATAGCCAGAATTCACCAGAGAAGCCAGCAGGCGCTACCAGCGGAGAACGAGGCCGTTCGCACCCGGCGCGTCGATTACTGGATACACGGGTCCCTGCTTGCGGTGTTGCTAGTGTTCGTAATGGTCAACGCTGTCCGCGCAGACTATGCCCGCAGTCCAATGCCATTTGCGCAAGGTTTCCATTGGCCAGTGCGCACTGCTCATACCGACCTGGCACAGCACTTCATCGACATGATCCCGCCAGATGCATCGGTTTCAGCGCAGTCGGCCCTGGTTCCACATATCAGTCATCGAACCGACATTTACCTGTTTCCCTATGCCGACAACCAGGCAGACTATATCTTCCTGGATGTGACGGGCGATATCTACCCATTCTTCGCTCATGATTATGTCACCGAGGTGAAGAAAGTATTACTGAGCGGGAACTACGGCATCATGGCGGCGCAGGATGGGTATCTACTGCTCAAGCGAGGGCTGCCTTCGCCCGGCCTCTCACCGGGCTCACCGTTTCAAAGCGGCGAAAACGCGCTCGTCAACCTGCCCGATAGTTTTTGCTCATTCGTGCGTGTCGCACTGCAGCAGGTGATGAACCCGCTGCAGGTGACGTTCACGAGCAGCAAGCCACCTGCCACGATGAACCTGATCGGCTATAGTGTTGCTACCCCGCAGGTATTTAGCCTGAGCACAAGCTACATGCAGGTTGGTACATACTGGCAAGTGAGCGCGCCGGTCACGCTTCCACTGCAAGCGGAAGCGTTGATTGTCGACAAGAATGGCCAGGAACACCTCGCGACGACGTATTTTCCTGGCATTTCCTGGTGCCCGAGTACTAAATGGCAGCCCGGCACTGTGGTACAGATCAGCAGCGGCATTTTCTATTTAGGTGCCATTCCTACCGGAATAGCCCATGTGTCCATTGCTCTCTTGCCTCTTGCCCATCCATCCAGTACAATATTGGACGTACAAGACCGGCTTTCGTTACATATAGTGAACGCACCAGGTACTGTAGCCGCCACTCAGGGGACGAATGCGCTGCAATTAGCGACGATCCAGCTTGCCCCTTAGTGTTACTATAGAGTACCTTTTTATCTGCTAGAGTCATATTTATTTGGAGAAAGGGGTTGCAGTGATGGGCATTTTTCTAGGGCAACTGCCACCTGCTGAGATTGCGCGAATGAAGGCTGAATTGGCAGAGACATTGATTGCTAATTTCTGCTACCCGCGATTTTATGATTATCGCACCAACTCGCTGCGTATGCGCCCGGTCGATCGCACCAAGCGCCAGGAGGTCTGGCACTACCTGAGTTCGATCGATTTCTCAGTCTGGAATCGTGTCGATCTGACATCTCCGGACTTCCTGCGGCAAGTCGAGCGCTTGATCATACATTTTGTGCAGAGAAACCGCGCCTTCTTTGGACAGCTGGGGCGCAAGCGCATGGCCGATGTACGTATGCTGATTAGCTCGTGTGCCTTGCTGCTGGCCGAAGGTCTCCGTGAGCATTTAATGGGCCGTCAAAAGAAAAACCCGCCATTTGGCAGCCCGCGCCCGGTGCCTTCCTGGGCCACGACCAATGCAACCGGCCGCGCCGAACCGAGCTGGGAGCAGATCGTCTCTACAACAATGCAGTTGCAGCAGCAGATCCAGGAGATGCGCGGCGAGATTAATACCACCCCTGGACAGGAGGCACGCGCCATTCCCGTCCCAACGAATGTAAGGCGCACAGCATGGGGACGTTCAGCAGAAAATGGTACGAGTGTCGTAGAGCGCGAGGTTGCCCTGGCACAGCAAGTACCGACAGTTCAAGCAGTAGTAGAGGGGCGTGCTGCTCCTTCTATGCCCGGGCATAGAAGTACCGCGCCACTAACCGGGCCTACTCCATCTTCTGCGCGCAAAATAGCTGGGGCGGTGCCGCCTGGCGAGTCTCCAACGCTGCCGATCCCGGTACCCGATAGATCGGCAGAGGCCAAGGGAGTGGTCCCCCCGGCCAATGAAGATGTTGCTATTTTCGAACAGATGCGCCACCAGCTCGTCGTCTGGCTACGTGTGGAGGCGGTACGCTCGGGCATGGATATTTCTGGCCTCTCTCCCCTGCAACTGCTCGAGTTGTTGCGCCAGCAGCGCAGCTTTGACGAGACGCGCCTGCAGATTATCTCAACCTTGCTGAACGTTTCCAACCAGGTCGTCAAAAGCGGCCAGGCCAGTCTCCTCGACTACAAACAGGGGCTGATGTTCTATCTCATCCATTCGCAGCACTAAGTTTCAAGAGGAAAACGAAATCACGCGGCCGTGGTGATGGCTGGTAACAGTTCACGTAACTGTTCCAGCCAGTTGGGGCCAAAGAGACGGCGCGGGATACGCACCACGCCTTGCTGGACGCGCACCTCATTGCGGAAACGGCGGTAAAGCGCGATACGATTGGGAATAACCGTACGCTTCACCGTAAGCACGAACTCGTTATCTTTCACGGAAACAGCTTCGAAGCCCAGATTTGCCGCCTCGACTTTCAGGCGCACCATCGCCAGCAGGTTCTGCACCGGCGGCGGCGGCGCACCGAAGCGGTCGTTCATCTCTGCCACCATGGCTTCGACCTGTTCCGGGCGACTCAGATTCGCCAGGCGCTGGTAGAAGTTGACTTTGAGCGCACGATCACCGACATACTCATCGGGCAGGTAGGCATCGAGGGGCAGGTCGACGCTAGTGCTCGGCGCCAGTATCTCGACCTTCTTGCCTTGCAGCTCCTGCACTGCTTCAGCGAGCAGTTTGCAGTAGAGATCGAAACCTACCGAGTTCATGAAGCCCGATTGTTCTGCACCCAGCAGGTTGCCGGCGCCGCGAATCTCCAGATCTTTCATAGCTATGCGGAACCCGGCGCCCAGTTCGGTCGCCTCGAAGATGGTGCGCAGGCGCTTCTCCTGAACAGGGGTCAGCTTCGCATCCTTGTTGTAGAAAAAGTAGGCGTAAGCCTGCTGGGTCGCGCGCCCGACGCGGCCGCGCAGTTGATAGAGCTGCGCCAGGCCAAAGTAGGCCGAGTTGTTCACGATGATGGTGTTCGCGTTGGGAATGTCCAGGCCGTTTTCAATGATGGTGGTCGAGACAAGCACATCGTACTCGCCGCTGGAGAAATCCATCATAACGCGCTCGAGTTGATCCTCGGGCATCTGTCCATGACCGACGGCAATGCGCGCCTCCGGGATGAGACGCTGCAGCTTCTGTGCGATCACCTGGATGCCCTGGACGCGGTTGTGGACGAAGAAAACCTGGCCGCCACGATCAATCTCGCGCAGGATAGCTTCACGAATCAGGCTTTCATCGTACTCGCGAATGGTGGTGCGAATGGGCAGGCGCAGCTGTGGCGGCGTCTCGATTGTACTCATGTCGCGCACGTTCACCAGCGACATGTGCAGTGTGCGCGGGATAGGAGTCGCAGTCATAGTCAGCACGTCGATTTCGCTGCGCATCTGTTTCAGGAGTTCCTTGTGCGCGACTCCAAAGCGCTGCTCCTCATCAACGATCAACAATCCCAGGTTGAAGAAGACCACGTCCTTCTGCAGCAGGCGATGCGTGCCAATGACGATATCCACCTTCCCAAAGGCCAGGTCCTCCAGCACCTGCTTCTGTTCTTTTTCTGAGCGGAAGCGGCTCAACAACTCAACGCGCACGGGAAAGGGTTTCAGGCGGTCCTTGAAGGTGTTGAAGTGCTGCAGGGCCAGTACCGTCGTGGGTACCAGGATGGCCACCTGCCGCCCATCTAGAACGGCCTTGAATGCCGCACGCAGCGCAACCTCGGTTTTACCGTAGCCGACATCGCCGCACACCAGCCGGTCCATTGGGCGCGGCCGCTCCATATCGGCCTTGACCTCTTCAATGGCGCGAGCCTGGTCCGGCGTCTCTTCGTAGGGGAAGGCATCTTCCAGTTCGCGCAGCCAGGGCTGATCGGAGTCGGGTGGATAGGCGTGGCCCGGGGTGGCTTCGCGCAGGCTGTAGAGGCGCAGGAGATCGCGTGCGATGTCCTGCACGCTCTCCTTGACCTTAGATTTTGCGCGTGTCCACTCTGTCGTACCCAGGCGGCTCAGAGCCGGAACCGCGTCACCCATGCCGATGTAGCGCATGACCCGGTCAAGCTGGTCGGTCGGGATGTAGAGCTTGTCGGTGCCGGCATAGCGAATCAAGAGATATTCGCGTTCGACGCCCGTTGTACTCAGCCTGACGAGCCCTTCAAAGCGTCCAATACCATGTTCCTGGTGAACAACGTAGTCGCCCGGATTGACCTCGGCCAGGAACGAGGCGGGCGTAATCGGCTTGCGGCGCTGTACATTGCGCCGCCTGGACCAACCGAAGATCTCAGTATCGGTGAAAACATAGAGCGCCAGGCCCTGCGATTGCCACCCCTCCTGGAGCTGGCCCTGGATAAGCGTCAGGGTGCCAGGCTCGGGAAGTTGATTGATATTTACGCCAGGGCTGGCATGGATGGCTGCATCGTGCAAAATAGCCTCGTCGCCCAGGACTTCTGCCATTCTTCGCGCCTGTGCTGTGACGATGACGACACGGCCGCGGTTGTCGAGCAGCTTGCGACAATCCTGCACGAAGGCGCGCAGGCGACCACCATATGAATTGGCGCTGCCGAATGTGGGCATGAGATGCTCGGTTCCACCGTGCTGGTACGCCTCGAACTCGCCTTCGGAGGCCGAGAGCATACCGGCAAAGCGCAACTGCCGGCGCTGGTGCAGGCGCGGTTCTAGCTGGTCCCAGGAGAGATGGGCATCGCGCAAGTGAGCTGGATTCTCGCGGTCACGTTCAAAGCGCTCCTTCATCTCCTGCGCCTGCGCATCAAGTTCCGCTATGTGGTTCTGGAGGCTTTCAGGATTATCGAGGATGAGGAGTCCGCCCGGGGCAAGATAGTCCAGGACGGTAGCGGTGGGATGCAGGTAGGGCAGGTAAAAAGCGATATCATCAAATGAGCGGCCATGGCGCAGTTCCTCCAGGTCACGCTTCCAGCGCTCCTCGGCGTCGCGATGCAACATTGCACTATTGAGCTGCTCGAGTTCCCTGGCCACCTCGGGCCCGCGTAAAGGGAGCGCTTCGCGGGCAGGAGCTATGATACAGGAGGCGACGGGGTTCAGCGAGCGCTGCGTCTCCTGGTCAAATGTGCGCAGCGACTCGATCTCGTCGCCAAAGAACTCAATACGAATGGGCCTTGGCAGCGTCGGCGGGAAGAGGTCGACGATGCCGCCACGATGGCTGAACTGCCCTGGCTCTTCCACTTCTGCCACCGGCTCGTAGCCAAGGTTGTAAAGGTGCTCCAGCATCAACGTGAGGTCAACCTCTTGCCCGGGCTGCAAATCGTAGAGCGCCGCGGAGAGTTCCTGCGGTGGTATAACAGGTTGTGTCAGCACCCGCGCGGAACAGACGACGATAGCCCCGCGTTCACGGTTTGCCAGGCTGATCAGCGCGTTCATGCGCTGCTGCGTGGTGGCGGCATCGCTGATCAGTCGCTCATAGGGCAGAGCATCACGATCCGGCAGGTACAGGACATCGCCGGAGCGCTCCGCCAGGACCTTGAGCATGTCCGTTACCTGGCTGGCCTGCAGTTCATCGGCCACTACAACAAGAAGCGGCTGCTTGAGCGCTGAAGCGAGTGCTGCGATAGCGAAGGGGCGAGCAGCTTCGGTGATACCTGTAAGGGCTGGCAGTCCCTCGCCATCCTGGAGTTGTTGTACTAAGCGGCGAAAATCCGGTCTCTGTGTTAAGAGAGCAAGCAGTCCCTGTAATGTCAAGTATTCCTCACGACGTCGATAATGTATTAACCATTGATTCCGTTGTAGTGTAGCATAGCGAGAGCACTACTGTCGAGAGCAGGGCGATGTAAAAGTCGCTGGTGCTGCATCTCCGTAGGGGCGAGGGTGGAGTGGATGGGTGGAGTCCCCGCGCCGCTCCACCACCCTCGCCCCTACGGGGGAACCACGCGAGAAAAGGACTCTTACATCGCCCTGTGTCGAGAGCTTCAGGGATGACATGAAATGAACGATGTCGTATGATAGAGGAAGCTCCGTGTATCGAGCGGGTAGAGGGAGAGGATAGTTATGGAAATTCTGGCAGCCATCGCTGGCGTTGTTTTGATCATTGGAATCCTGATAGACAGTTTCGAGTCGATTGTCCTGCCACGCAGGGTATCGCGGCGCTTCAGGCTGTCGCGCTTTTTCTATATGGCGACCTGGGTGCTCTGGTCGGCAATAGCGCGGAAGATGCGCCCTGGGAACCGGCGCGAGTATTATTTGAGTTATTTTGGCCCGCTTTCACTCATTCTCTTGCTTGTTCTCTGGGTGGCAATCCTCGTCGTTGCCTTCGCGCTGCTGCAATGGGGACTGGACTCACCCATGCACTCCCCGGATAATCAAATGACACTTGGGACCTATCTCTATATGAGCGGGTCGACATTCATTACGCTCGGATTGGGTGATGTCACGCCCTTAACAGGGCTGGGGCGGTTCCTCACCGTTGCAGAGGCTAGCATGGGCTTTCTCTTTCTCGCCCTCATTATTGGCTACGTTCCTGTGATCTACCAGGCGTTTTCGCGCAGAGAGGCTGAGATAACCCTCCTCGATGCGCGCGCTGGTTCACCTCCAAGCGCGTCAGAATTTTTGCGCAGGCATTACCGGGACCAGCATACAGAAGAAATGATCCAATTTCTGCGTGACTGGGAGAGATGGGGCTCGGAGCTGCTGGAGAGTCACCTCTCTTATCCAGTCCTTACCTATTATCGTTCCCAGCACGAACGCCAGTCCTGGCTGGGGGCGCTCACCACTATTCTGGATACCTGTGCATTACTGCTTGTTGGCCTGGAGGGTATTTCGACACCGACGATACGCTTCACCTTCGCGATAGCGCGTCACGCGGCGGTTGACCTCGCTCAGGTTTATGGAACCCCGCCTATAGATTCCAAACTCAATCGCCTTTCATCAGCTGATTTTGCACGCATGCGCGATGCTCTCGCCGAGGTAGGGCTGCGACTGCGGCATGAAGAGGATGCTGAGAAGCGTCTCTACGAGATGCGACGGTTGTACGAACCGTTT
>WNGN01003379.1_pt1 | contig 18326 bp, 16 predicted proteins | sample 5400561 | NCBI WGS metagenome assembly WNGN01 (sample SAMN13153379, study PRJNA577476) | soil metagenome | isolation source: 115 cm soil or saprolite under Garry oak tree replicate 2 | place: USA:California | collected 2016-06-15
TCTGGCCCACCGAGCACAATCCCAGGACCCACTTGGTTTTCAACTGGGACCACGTCTTCCTCAAGGGCTTCGCGCACACAGACGGCGCCGGTGTCGTGAGCGACACGCTCGGCGCGAGCGACCATCGTCCAGTCTGGACCCTGGTGTCCGTTCCGGTCGACTAGCCACCGCTCTGCTCGGCGGTAGATTGCGTTTCCCGGTGCCTCGTCGCGCCTCCCACCACTGGTGCGCGCTGCTGGTCGCGGGCGCGTGGACCGCCGCTGTGTCGTTCGGCTCGGCCCGCGACGCGAGCGCCCAGCTGTCACGCCCACCGGATGCGGGCGGTCGCACCGCTTCCCTCGGTCAGCCACTCCTCTGGCACTGGCAGGCCACCCTCGGCACGGGGCTCTATCTGGGGGACGGGTCCGGCGACGTGATGGTGCGAGCGGTGGCCGGCACCTACTACGCGCCCCTGAACCCCGTCACCAAACTCGCCGAGCTCGGTGTGGAGGCCTACGTCGGCGCCCGCGGCAACAAGGCCGACGGGGGTGTGCGTGGCCTGCTGCAGGTTCCCTACTTCAGCGCCGGCGTGGGGGCGGACTACAACGTGCGGGACAACCGTCTCGACATGCTCGTCACTCTGCACACGCCGGTGCGCCGCGGCGGCCTGTTGACGCGCGGCACGCTCCTGCGGCTCGACTGGTACCCGCTCGCAGGCCACAGCTTCACGCTGGGCGTTTCCGCGCCCCTGGGGGATCGCCTCGCCGGTCGCAACCGGCCGCTGCGAGACTACGTCGTCGTGGCGCGCGAGCACTACGTGCCGGTTTCCCATCGGGCAACCGACCCCATGCTCCTCGTGGCCCTCGACAGTCTTCGCACCTCGGCCGAATGGATCCGTCGGTTAGTGGCCCCGTTCCTGGACCAGGACGGGCGGGACGCGCAGATCGGCCTGGCTCGCACCGCGCGCTACGTCGGCGACCTCCGCACACACCTCGCGACGCGGAGCGCGGACGCCGAGGTGCGCTTCTTTCATACCGAGCTGGAGCGCGCCTTCAGCCTCGCGGCTGGGGACGCGCCGGCGGGCCGCGAGCTCGCGCGTCGCTGCCGCGAGATCCTGCTCGACGAGGTCCTGCTCCCCTACGACCGGCTGCTCGGCCGCAAGAAGCGCCACGACACGCTGAAGGAGCTCGGCATCGCTGCCCGGGGCCGGTTCGGTCGCTGGGTCGCGGCGTCGACCGTGGTGCCCGCGGAGCGGATCGAGCCCGTGCTGTTCGTCTTCGAGCGCCTGACCGATATCCTCGAGGCGGTTCGCCGCCGCACCGCGAAGGAGTGGGACGATCCCCGGCTCGTGTGGCTGCCGCTGCAGTACGCGCTGCTGCCCGAGGACCACGACGAGCAGGCCGAGCTCGACGCTTTGCTCGAGCGGGCCACGGGCGTGCCGTTCACCGCGCACAACCGCATCTCCTACGTCGCCAACTTGCAGTTCCACTGGGAGCTGCTCCGGATGCTACATGAGACCCGGGATTACCACGTCCTGTGGATCCACGACTTCCCAGCGGTGACGCCGGAGCAGAAGCTGGACTGGGCCTCGTTCGCGCAGGTAGTAGATGGCTATCTCGCAGCGCTCGCGGAGCGGGTCGAGTCCTACGATTCGACGGGCGCACTGCCTTCGTTCTTCATCTTTCTCGACCAGCACTACTACGAGCAGCGCAAGTCGCGGCTGCTGATGACGGTGCTGGAGAACCCGCTGCAGGCGTCCCCGCGCCTGGGCGTCGGTAGTGCGGCGGATGCCGCCCGCCTGGCTCGCGCGCTGGAGCGCCTCCGCGCGGCCGTCCAGAACTCCCGCGTCCTGCAGGCCGAGGCGCGCGAGTACGGGGATGCCTGGCTGCGGAATCGCGTCAAGGTGCACGTCAACGTCACGAACCGCGTGGATGCCTCGTTCTGGAGTGGCGGCCTCGTGTCGAGCGTGTTCGGGTATCCGGACGACGTCATGCGCGACCACCGCAAGATCACGTTCCGCGACGTCAGCGAAGACGATCCCTTCCGCGGCGTGGGCATGCTCACGGGAATGGGGGTGGGCCAGCAGTACCTCGGCCCAGGATGGGACGACCGCTCCCTGATGCTCCAGGGGCCGGTCCTGCTGGAGCTGCGGCAGGCGGCCCGCGACCTGCTGCTGAGTCAGGGCCTGACGGAAGACGATCTCCCCCTCCCGCTCCGGTCGCGGCCGCTCGTCGCAGGATCAGTGGCGCGCCTCGCCGCGCGACCCGACGCGGCCCGCTATCAGGAGCGGGCCATGGCCCTCGTGAATGGAACCGGCTATCTGCCCAAGCCGCTCAACGTCGGCAAGGCCGTGCTCTACTCGTTGATGCCGCCCGGCTCCGTCATCAAGGCTCCCGACTCACTGTGGAATTCCTCGTTCTTTGCGGCACTGCTCGTTGGAGCCTGCCTCCGGGGCGCCCACGTGCTCGTCATCGCGCCGGCCCTGGCCAACGCGCCGAGCAGCGGATTCCCACAGATGGCACGGGCGCGGGAGCTGCTCACCCGGCTGCTCCTCATGCGCCGCGAGTTGGGCCCGGCGATCGCCGCAGCGGGTGGCGATCTTCGCACCGGCCTCTACGCGCTCCCCCCCGACCGGCGTGGGTTCGCGAGCCGCGCCGACCGCTGGGAGCGGCAGGTCAGCACCACACCGTTCCTGCAAGCACTCCTGCCGTTCGCGCCAGCCCTCGCGCCGGTGGTCGCGGAGGCGGCTCGCGACACGGTGGACTCGAGCGGCGCGACCCGGAGCGCCGTCCTCGTGCCCAAGCTCCATCAGAAGGTTCAATTCTTCGCCACCGGGGAATTCTGGCGCGCGATCAGCGCGTCCCAGGAGTGGCCACGGCTCATGGCGGCGTACCTCCGGTACCGCGAAGCCACCTACTCCCCTGCCGGAGAGTACGTCCAGGCCAGCGGGCCGCGCGACTCGCTCGAGCAGATCGCCGCCCGCCTGGTAGCGCCGGCCCACGCCGCACCGCGGGCCGCGAGCTTCGCGATCGTGGGCTCACAGAACCAGGACTACCGCGGCATGTTCATGGACGGCGAGGTCGGCGTCCTGTTCACCGGCGCAGAGTCCGTTGTGCCGCTCATGGATCTCGTATTCATGGTCGGCACCGTCACCTGGGTCGATGATCAGGCTACGCTGGACCGGTTACTCCCACCGGTGGGCGAGCTGCGCCGCCGCATCGCCCGGATCGCGAAGGACGGGGTGTGATGCGATGCAGCCGCGTGTCCCTGGTCGTAGGCGTCCTGTCCATCGCGCCGTCCCCGATCTTCGCGCAAATCGGTGAGGTGCAGCTGGGGGCCGTGGCGACTTACGGCACCAGCAAGGCTTGGGGACCGGGGGCTGGTCTGGTGGTCGGGGTGGCGACGGGTCGTCTCGCGTATGTGGGACTGCGCTGGACCTATTACGCTGGCGCGACGACTCTGAGCGTGACCGATCGCGGTCAGGCGTTTACCGTGGATCTTGGCGTGGAGATCCCGGTTGGGCAGCTGGAGATGTTCCTGGGCCTGAGCCTGGGAGCCATGCGGTTCGCGCAGAGCAGCGCGGGCGTCTGGAGCCACAAGACTGAGTTCCTGGCGGCGCCCGGCCTGGCCGCGGAGGCGCATCTGGCACGCGTGGCGCTCATGCCAGAGGTGCAATACAGCTTCGCAGGCGACCCCGCCTTCGCACAGCCGGTTCGGCATCACGGGCTGGTCGCGTCCCTGAGGCTCATAATCCCGATCGAAGTCGGCCGCATTCGGCGTTAGTGGTGGGTGAGCGACGCGGAGGCTGTCGCCTCGCGAGCGGATGCCTACCGACTGTACCCGCGCCCGGTCAAATTCCACGCTCTCATGCCTGACGCCTCCACCGCTCGCGTTCTGGTCATCCAAACCGCATTCCTCGGCGATGTCGTGCTCACGACGCCGTTGCTCGAGGCGCTCGCACAGCGCCACGGGGCGGTGGACGTCGTTACGACGCCCGCTGCGGCGCCCCTGGTCGAGACCCACCCCTCGGTCCGGCGCGTGATCTCCTATGATAAGAGAGGAAAGGATCGGGGTCTGAGCGGCTTCGTGCGGCTGGGGAGGGCGCTGCGAGCGGCGCACTACGAGGTTGCATTCCTTCCGCACCGCTCGCTGCGCAGCGCGCTGCTCGCGCTCCTGGCGCGGGTGCCGCGCCGCATCGGCTTCGCCGACGGCTGGCCGCTGCTCTACACGGAGGCCCGCGCGCGGCCGGTCGACGGCCACGAGATCGACCGGATGCTCGCGCTAGCACAGGCACCGTCCGGATCCTTCGCGCCCCGCATCTACCCCACGCCGGGGGATGAGCAGACCGCCGCGGCTTTCCTAGCGGCTGCCGGGGTCAGGGGAGTGGACGAGTTCGTGACGCTCGCCCCGGGCTCGATTTGGGGGAGCAAGCGCTGGCCCTACTATGAGGAGCTTGCCGGGCGGCTGGCGCCGCGTTGCGCGGTCGTGGTGGTAGGAGGGCCGGAAGACTCGGCGCTCGGGGAGGCTATCGTCAAGGCGGTCACGCGCTCAGGCGGTCGGGCGGTCGATGCCTGCGGGCGTCTTACGTTGCGACAGGCGGCGGTATTGATTCGTCGGGCGATGCTGCTCGTAACTAATGATAGCGCACCGCTCCATCTCGCCTCCGCGATGGGCACCCCGGTGGTCGCGTTGTTCGGGCCGACGATTCCCGAGTTCGGATTCGGACCGATCGCCGCGGACGACGCGACGCTGGGGGTGACAGGGCTCGTGTGCCGACCCTGCTCGGATCACGGGCCGCCGGCATGTCCGCTGGGGCACCACCGCTGCATGAAGGATCTACGCGTGGCGACGGTGCTCGCCACGATCGAGGAGACGGGTGCGCTACGTCGTCGGGATTGACATCGGGGGAACAAATCTCGTCGTCGGCACGGTGGCCGAGGACGGGTCGGAGATCCTGGGGCTGGTGTCCGAGCCCACGCTCGCCGAGCGGGGGGCGGACGCCGTGCTCGAGCGCATCGCGAAGCTGGTGCGCACTTCGATCGCCGCGGCGCGCGGCAAGGAGATCGCCGGCGTGGGCATCGGGGCGCCAGGGCCGCTCGACACCGCGCGCGGTGTGGTGCTGCTCACGCCGAACCTGGGCTGGACCAACTTCCCCTTGCGCGACCGGCTGTCGGGGGCGCTGGGGCTTCCCGGAACGCTCGACAATGACGCGAACTGCGCGATCTTCGGCGAGTGGTGGCGCGGCGCGGCGCGCGGGTCGAACCACGTGGTCGGCCTCACCATCGGCACGGGAATCGGCGGCGGGATCGTGCTCGACGGCGAGATCTACCACGGCGCCTCCGACATCGCCGGAGAGCTCGGCCACATGACCATCGACTCGACGGGGCGCCGCTGTAAGTGCGGCAACTATGGCTGCCTCGAAGCGTATGCCTCGGGCCCGGCGATCGCGGCCCGTGCGGTGGAAGGCATCGAAGCCGGCGCCGAGACCTCGCTCCCTGCGTACGTGCAGGACGACCTCTCGAAGATCACAGCCCAGGTGATCTACGAAGCGTCGCACGACGGAGACGCGTACGCCCGCGAGGTCGTCCACGACACGGCGAAGGTGCTGGGCGCGGGCGTCGCCAATATCATCAACATCTTCAATCCACAGGTCGTGGTTGTCTGCGGCGGCGTGACCCTCGCCGGCGACCAGCTGTTCGTGCCGCTGCGCAGCGAGGTCAAGCGGCGCGCGTTCAAGCCGGCGTCGGCCGCGTGCCGCATCGTCCCGGGCGAGCTCACCGGCACGGCCGGGGTGTACGGCGCCGCGGCGGTGTTCATGCGCCGCACCTGGGGCAGTCCGTGAAACGCCTTGGCGTCCTCGGCTCGATGGTGTGGGACACGATCTACGATCGCGAGCCCGCGCAACACGCGGTCGAGGAATGGGGCGGCATCTCCTACTCACTCGCCGCGCTCGACGCCACCATCCCCGCGGGATGGGAGATCGTGCCGCTCCTGAAAGTGGGGCGGGACCTCGCCGCGCGGGCCAACGAGTTCCTGCGCTCGCTGGGGCACGTCGCGCCGCGCGCGCGCTTCATCGAGGTCCCGGAGCCGAACAACCGGGTCACGCTGCGATACCTCGAGGCGGAGCGCCGCTGCGAACAGCTCACGGGCGGCGTGCCCCCCTGGACCTGGGCCGAGCTGGGCCCGATGGTCACGGACCTCGACGCCCTCTACCTCAATTTCATTTCCGGCTACGAGATGGACCTCGGCACCGCGCAGTTCCTGCGCCGCGGGTTCCCCCGCTTCCTGTATGCGGACCTCCACAACCTGTTCCTCGGCAAGGAGCCCGATGGGACGCGCGTGCCTCAGGGACTGCCGAATGCACCCGCGTGGTTTGGCTGCTTCGACACCGTGCAGCTGAACGAGGACGAGATGCGCCAGCTCGGGGACGACCCGCTCGTTGTCGCGGCGGGCGCCTTGGCCCAAGGGTGCGGGACGCTCGTGGTGACGCTCGGCAGCAAGGGTGCGGCCTGTTTCACCGGACGGCCTGTCCGCACTGCCCGGATCCCCGCCGCCGGTCCCTCGATCCCGGGGCGTGGCGGCGATCCGACCGGGTGTGGCGACGTGTTCGGCGCGAGCGTCGTGGCGGCGCTGCTCGGTGGGGCGAGCCTCAAGGAGGCGCTGCAACTCGGGACGCTCATGGGCGCCCGCAACGTCACATACCGGGGCGCCACCGGGCTCCGCGACCACCTGCTCGGCCGGCTCACGTCGGTATGACCCGGCTCGTCGAGGTGCCGACCCAGTTCGACGACCGCTCATTCGACCAGTTCGCCGGCGCCTTCGCCGAGGCCACCAAGGACGGCGAGCGGCTCCTGTTCGACGCGCACGCGGCGGAATGGGCCTCGCCGTACGGCCTCGTGGTCCTGCTGGCGGCGGGGCAGGCGGCCAAGCGGAGCGGCGTCGCGGAGCTGCCCCTGCTCACTGCGCCCACCCAAGCCGACGTGCTGAGCTACTGGGCGCGGGCCGGCTTCTTTCGCGAGGCCACGCAGCTGTTCGAGATCCACGGTCGCCTCCCTAGGGGCAAGCCCGCCGAGGAGAGCGACGTGTTGCTCCCCGTGACGCCGGTGCGGGCGGCGGAGGACGTGCACGAGGTGGTCAGCAAGATTCAGCAGCGGGCGTCCGCCATTCTGGCGTCCGAACTGCAACTCGATCCGAGGGCGACGATGGGCTTCGCTATGGCGCTTTCGGAGGCGTGTCAGAATATTGTAGAGCACGCGGGCACGGGTGGCTGGGTGGCGGTGCAGAGCTACCACTGGCGGCGCACGTTGGCGCGGCGGGTGGTGGTGATCGCGGTAGCGGACGCGGGCGTGGGATTCCGGCACTCCCTGGAGCCGACGCAAGCCAAGCGCTTTGGGGATCGCTGGGGAGACGCGGCGGCGCTCGAAGCGGCGCTGATCCAGGGAGTGAGCCGGTTCCGGGACCCCGGGCGCGGACAGGGTCTCGCAGGCATCCGGCGCTATCTCGCCCGCTGGGAGGGGAAGATCGCGATCCGGAGCGGGACCGCGCGGATCGCGATCGTGCCGAGCTGGGACGACGACGTACCGCTGAAAGACGGGCTGCCGGCCTTTCCGGGCGCCCAGGTGCTCATCATCATACCCGAACAGGGGTCCACAGCGCGGTGATTCAGCACATCGATGTCCATGCCGTCCTGCGCGAATCCTCCTCCGGCGTATACACGGACCTCGTCACCCGCCCCACGGGGCGCGTGGTGCGGGAGCGGATCTCACAGGTGATGGCGGGGGCGGGGGGCGACGGAACGGGGAATGGCCCGACAGTCGCGCGCATGGACTTCAGCGGCGTGGGCTGCATGGACTATTCCTGTGCCGACGAGATCGTCGCAAAGCTGCTGCGGGAAGGGGTCGTGCTGCTGCTGCTCTGGGGGATCAGCGACGCGCACCGCGAAGCGATCGAGCCCGTGCTCACGGGGCACGGCCTGGCGGTGCTGCACGAGCGGCCGGATGGCACCCTAGACCCCCTTGGCTCGCCCGCCGCAGCCGCCGAGCTGCTGGAGCAGCTCGTGGCGCAGCGCCTCGCCGGCCGCCTCCCGGGAGGCACGTTCGCGCTGATCGGCTCGTGAGCGGGGCGTGAAGCGCCGGCACGGCCTCTCGACTCGCGCGGTCCACGGCGATCCCGCCGCGCGCCCGGACTGGGCCCCCGTCGCGGCGCCGCTGTACCAGAGCAGCACCTTCACGAACCCGATCGGGTCGACCGCCGAAGTCCGCTACACGCGCTACGGCAACAACCCCAACCAGCTCACGATCGCGAAACGCCTTGCACTGCTCGAGGGGGCGGAGGCCGCGATCTTCGTGGCGAGCGGGATGGGCGCGGTCGCGCTCGCGCACCTCGCCGTCCTGCGGCCGGGCGATCACCTCCTCTCGAGCGAGTGGATCTACGGCGGCGTGCACCGCCTGTTCGCGCAGGAGTTCGTCCGTTTCGGCATCGAAGTCACATTCGTGAACCCCCTCGAGTCCCGCACCTGGAAGCGCGCGTTGCGCAAGACCACGCGGGCGATTTTTGTGGAGACGCCGACTAATCCGCTGTTGCGCGTGGTGGATCTCGAGCCCCTGAAGATCCTGGGCCAGTCGGAGGGGCTGGCGGTGATCGTCGATGCGACCTTCGCCACGCCGATCAACTTCCGGCCGCTCGAGCACGGCGCGGACGTCGTGATCCACAGCGCGACCAAGTACCTGAACGGGCACTCCGACGTGATCGCGGGCGCGGTCGCCGGAACCGAGTCGGTGATCGAAGAGGTGCGCAAGCTGATGCAGGTGTGGGGCCAGGCGCTCGATCCGATGGCCGGCTGGTTGATCGAGCGCGGCATGAAGACGCTCGCGGTGCGCGTCGAGCGGCACAACGCCACCGGGCTCGCGGTCGCCCAGTGGTGCAGCGAGCAGCCGGCGTTCAGCGCGGTCCACTACCCCGGCCTCCCCTCCCACCCCGACCACGCGACGGCTAAGCGGCTCCTGAGCGGGTACGGCGGCATGCTGGGCGTCGAGCTTAAGGGGGGCGCACGCGCGGCGGAGCGGTTCCTGCGTTCCCTCACGATCGCGGCGCACGCCCCCAGCCTGGGGGGAGTCGAGACGCTCGTGTCCGAGCCGCGGCTCACCTCGCACGCCTCCCTCACGCCCGCGGAGCGGGCGCAGGCTGGCATTCCCGACGGATTCCTGAGATTTTCCCTCGGACTGGAGGACGCCGACGACCTCATTGCCGACTTCGCGCAGGCGCTGGCGCAGCTGTAAGTGATCAAGTTCACCGGCGTCTTCAAGGCCTTCCCGAAGAGCGGCCTGGCGCTGAAGGACGTCTCCTTCCACATCGCCAAGGGCGAGTTCGCCTTCCTCACCGGCCACTCGGGCGCCGGGAAGTCCACCGTCCTGCGGCTGATCTACGCGGAAGAGCCCGTGACGAGCGGCGAAGTGCGCGTCTCCGGGTTCAACGTGGCCGAGATCTCGCGCCGCGACATCCCGAAGCTGCGGCGCCGCCTGGGGATCGTGTTCCAGGACTTTCGGTTGCTGGAAGACCGCATCGCGGAGGAAAACGTCGCCTTCGCGCTGGAGGTGACCGGGGCGCGGCGCGCCGGCATTGCCGCGCGCGTGATGCGGGTGCTCACCCAGGTGGGGCTCGCGGCGAAGGCCAAGGCCTATCCCCGCGAGCTCTCCGGGGGCGAGCAGCAGCGGGTCGCGATCGCGCGCGCGCTCGTGAACGAGCCGACGGTCCTCCTCGCCGACGAGCCCACTGGTAACCTCGACGAGCGCGCCACGCGCGGCGTGTTCCAGCTGCTGCGCGACATCAACGCGAGCGGGACAGCGGTCGTGATGGCCACGCATGATCTCGACCTGGTGCGCCAAGCGCCCTACCGGGTGATCGAGCTGCAGGAGGGCGCGCTGGTGTACGACTCCGGCGTGGACGAGCCCCGGGATCAGGCGGCGAGCACGTGAAGCTGGTCCTGCGCGAGGCCCTGCTCACCTTCCAGCGCGCCCCTCTGCTCTCGGCGCTGTCGGTCACGACCATCGCCTTCTCGCTGTTCGTGGTCGGGCTGTTCGGCCTGGTCGCCGTGAATCTGCAGCAGGCCCTGAGCGAGGTCGCCGAGCGGGTCGAGATCGTGGCGTACCTGCTGCCGGGAACGCCGGTCGAGACGGTGACCATGGCGGTGAAGGACATCGAGGCCTTCCCCGAGGTGCAGTCGGCGACCTACGTGACCGAAGACCGGGCGCTTGCCCGCGCGCGCGCCGAGCTGGTCGAATTCCGCGACGTGCTCCAGGAGCTCGAGCGCAACCCACTGCCGGCGTCGCTCGAGGTCAAGCTGAAGCCCGGGTTTCGCGACGCCGACCACGTGAACGACGTCGCCGATCGGCTGCGGGGATTCGGGTTCGTGGACGACGTGCGGTTTGGGCGGGACTGGGTGGAGAAGCTCGACCGGCTGCGGCAGCTCGCCGCCGCGGTCGGGCTGGTGGTTGGCGCTGCCTTCGCCGTCGTCGCCATCATCATCATCGGCACCACGATCCGCATGGCGGTGCTGCAGCGGAGCCGGGAGATCGCCATCATGCGCCTGGTTGGCGCCACCGACGGCTTCATCCGGCGCCCCTTCCTGCTCCAGGGAGCGATCAAGGGCATGCTGGGGGGACTGGTCGCCGTCGGGCTGTCGTTCGCCGCCTACACGCTGATCAACCGCTGGCTCTTCCACGCGGCGTTCTTCTCGCGCGAGCAAGCGTCGGCGATCGTGGCGTTCGGAACGCTGATCGGGTTCTTCGGGAGCTCGGCGAGCGTCGGCCGGCATTTGCGGCGAGTATGAAGACGGGAAAGGAGAAACGGGAAACGGGAAACGTGGTGCGCCAGGCGGTCATGCTCGCGGTACTCACGTTTCCCGTTTCCCGTTTCCCGCTTCTCGCCCAGCGTCCCCAACCGCTCGAGCAGCAGCTCCAGGACAATCAGCGTCGCCTCGAAGACATCCGCCGCGAGCGCTCGCAGGTCGAGCAGGAGCTCGAGCAGCTGCGTACCCAGGCGCATTCCCTCGCCGACGAGCTGTCGAACATCGAGCGACAGAAGGAGACGACGAACCGCATCGTCAACGAGCTCGATCGGCAGATCGGCGGGCTGTCCCGGCAGATCGACCAGATCACCGTGGACCTGATCCTCGCCCAGGACGCGCTCGAGGAAAAGCGCGCCGTCCTGGAGCGGCGGCTCGAGGACATCTACAAGCGCGGCCCGCTCTACGCCTACCAGGTGCTGCTCGCCTCCGAGAGCTTCGGTGATCTGCTGTCCCGCTACAAGTATCTCTATCTAGTGAGCCGCCAGGACCGGCTGCTCGCGAACGACATGTTCAAGCTGCGGGACCGGATCGCGCGCGAGCGCCAGGCGCTGCTGGACGCCCGCGACGCGCTCGCCCGCCGCAAGGCGGAGCGGACGCAGGAGCTGCAGCGCTATCAGACGCTCGAGCGCGAGCACCAGGCGAGCCTGCGGGAGACCCGGCGGAGCTCGCGCGCCGCGGCGCAACGCCTGTCCGAGCTCGAGCGCAACGAGCGCACGCTGAACGACCGGATCGCCGCGCTCGAGCGGGCGCGCCGCGAGGCCGAGGCCCGGGGCGCCGGCGTCGGCGCCGCGGCCATCACGACGGCAGACATCGGCCGGCTCGACTGGCCCGTGCCGGGGCGCGTCATCTACCAGTTCGGCACCGCGGCGGGCCCCAACAACACGCGGCTTCCCTGGCACGGCATCGGCATCGGCGCGCCGGCCGGCACGCCCGTGCGCGCCGTGGCGACCGGGACCGTGAGCCTCGCCGGCCCGCTCGGCACCTACCTCACCTCCGTGCTGCTCGACCACGGCGGTGGCTATTACACCTTCTACGGCTCCCTCAGCGACGCCACCGTCACACGGGGCGAGCGCGTGATCAAGGGTCAGCTCGTGGGGCACGTCGGCGGCGCGTCGAGTGACGAAGGGCCGCATCTGCACTTCGAGATCCGTGGCCAGGGCGGGATTGCGCTCGATCCGGTGAATTGGCTCATGCCGCAACATCGATGAGGCCTCAAGAAAGAACGGCGAGGGACGACGTCAAGAAGGGACGTTTTCCCTCGACGCCTCTCCTTGACGCCGTTCTCCTCGACGCTGTTCTGTTGTTGGCCGTCGCAGCCTGCCACCACTCCGGAAGCACGCTGACGGTCTCCGGTACGGTCGAAATCCGCGACCTGCAGCTCGCGGCGCTCACCTCAGGCCGACTGCAGCGGCTGTTCAAGGACGAGGGCGACACGGTGCGGCGGGGGGACACCGTGGCGGTGCTCACTCAGCCGGGGCTGGACGCGCTGATCTGGCAGCGGCGCGCCCAGGCCCGGGCCGCGGCCTTCCGCGTGGCCGAAGTGCAGGCGGCGGAGGCCGACAGCGCGCGCGCGGCGAGCGATCTGGCGCGCAGTGAGCGGCTGCGCCAGCAGAGCATCATCTCACAGCAGCAGTACGACGCCCTCAAGGCGGCCGCTGCCGCAGCGGCCGCACGCCTCGCCGCGATGCGGGCGGCGCCGAGCGAATCCGCAGCGGCGAGCGCTGCCGTGTCCGCCGCGCTCGCGACCCGCGACGAGCTGACGATCATCGCCCCGGAGGACGGCGTAGTCCTCACGCGCTACGCCGACCCCGGCGAAGTCCTCTCCGCCGGCACGCCCGTGGTCTCTCTGGGTCTGGTGCGGCACCCATGGATTCGCGCTTACGTGGGCGACCGCTTCATCGGGCGGCTCAAGCTGGGACAGGCCGCCGTCATCCGGGTGGACGCCTACCCGGGCCGGAAGTTCGCCGCGCGCGTGGTCGAGATCGCGCCGCGCGCCGAGTTCACCCCGCGCGTGGCGCTCACGGAGCGCGAGCGCGCCGATCTCGTGTTCGGCGTCAAAGTGGAGCCCACCGACGGGGACGCCGGGGGCAAGCTCAAGGCTGGCATGCCGGTGACGCTCGACTTGCCGCTCGAGCCGTGAGCCCGAGCGCTGTCGAGACCCACAACCTCACGCGGCGGTTCGGCGCCGTGACCGCCGTCGACGCCCTCACCCTCCGCATCGAACAGGGGGAAGTCTTCGGCTTGCTCGGCCCGAACGGCTCCGGCAAGACGACCACGATCCGCATGCTGTGCGGGCTGCTCGAGCCGTCCCAAGGGTCGGCCCTCGTCGCGGGAATCGACGTGGCGGTCGCGCCTGAGCAAGTGAAGCAACGGATCGGGTACATGGCCCAGAAGGTCGGGTTGTACGAGGACCTCACGGTTGCGGAGAACCTGGATTTTTACGCCGGGATCTACGGCTTCCGCCGGGCCACGGCACGCCTGGCCGAGGTGGTTGCGTTCCTCGAGCTGGCGGAGCGACTCGGCCAGCTCGCGGGGCAGCTGTCCGGAGGGTGGAAGCAGCGGCTGGCGCTCGCGTGCGCGCTGATCCACCGGCCCGCGCTGCTGTTTCTCGATGAGCCCACGGCAGGCGTCGATCCTGCCGCGCGACGCCGCTTCTGGCACACCATCCACGACCTTGCCCATGCCGGGACGACGGTCCTGGTCACGACGCACTACATGGACGAAGCGGAACAGTGCGCGCGTCTGGCGATGATGAGCCGGGGGCATCTCATCGCGTTAGGAACGCCGGCCGAGGTCGCGGCCCAGGTAGGCGGCCGGACGCTCGAGGACGCGTTCGTGATTCTGCAGGAGCGCGACGAGCGATGATGCCCCGCTTTTGGCCGATGTTCCGCAAAGAGTTCATCCAGATGCGGAGGGACCACCTCACCTTCGCGATGATGATCGGTATTCCGGTGATCCAGCTGCTCGTCTTCGGGTACGCCATCCAGACCGATGTGCGCAACCTCCCCACGGTCGTGCTCGACGAATCGCGCACGCCCGAGAGCCGCGACATCATCCAGGCGTTTCAAAACACGGGCAACTTTCGCATCGTGGCGCACGTGGACGGGCGGCCCGCGGTCGACCGGGCCATCGCGCGCGGCGAGGCGCAGGCGGCGATCGTGGTACCCTATGAGTACCCCCGCGATTTGGTGCGCGGCCGGACAGCGACGCTCCAGATCATCGTCGACGCGAGCGATCCCTTGGCGTCGCAGTCCGCCATCGCCGCGGCGGCGGCGGTCGCCCAGGCCCGTGACCTGCTGATCCTCACGCGTGCGGCGGGCCGCGCCAACCTCCCGCTCGAGGCCCGCGTCCGTCCCCGCTACAACCCTGGGCTCCGCAGCCCCAACTACATCGTGCCCGGCCTCGTGGGCGTCATCCTCACCATGACCATGGTGCTCATCACAGCCATGGCCATCGTCCGCGAGCGCGAGCGCGGCACGCTCGAGCAGCTCATCGTCACGCCAATTACGAAGACCGAGCTGATGCTCGGGAAGATCACCCCGTATGTGGGCGTGGGCCTGCTGCAGATGACCGCGGTCCTGATCCTCGGCCGCTTCGTCTTCGACGTCCCGCTCACCGGGAACATCCTGCTCCTCTACGGCGTGACCCTCATCTTCATCATCGCCAGCCTCGCGTTCGGCCTGTTCGTGTCCACGCTGGTGCGCACGCAGCAACAGGCGATGCAGGCGAGCTTTGGCTTCATGCTGCCGAACATCCTGCTGTCAGGCTTCATGTTCCCCCGTCAAGCCATGCCGGAGGTCGCGCAATGGCTGGGGCTCATGGTCCCGTTGACGTACTTCCTGAAGGTGGTGCGGGGGATCCTGCTCAAAGGGGTCGGGCTGGAGGCGTTGTGGCGGGAGGTGCTCATCCTCGCGGGGTTCGCCGTCGTGCTGATCGTCGCTTCCGTGCGACGGTTCCACAAGACGCTGGACTGACAGACATCGGACGTCAGACATCAGAAGTCAAAACTCGCAGGTCATGTCTGACGTCTGTCGTCTGACGTCTAGTTTCCTCCCGCCGTGACGCCGATCCGGTCCGGCTCCGCGGTCTTGCCGCGAGCGAGTGCTCCCTCGGCGAGCGTGAAGAGGTCTTCGGGCCGCAGCACCTCGGCGTGAGGGAACGACGCAACCCCTGCGGAGAGGCCCGGCACGCGCCCGGGACCGAGATCGGAGAAGGTGTGGCGGCTCACCACCTGGCGCAGTCGCTCCACGAAGTGGCGGCCGCCGTTGCCGTCCGTCTCGGGCAGGATGAGGGCGAACTCGTCGCCGCCGTAGCGGGCCACGAAATCCGGCGCGCGGATCTCGCGCTGCAACATCGAGCCCACCTCCCCCAGGACGCGATCGCCGGCCGCCTGCCCTAGCTGGTCATTGACTTCGCGCAAGTGATCGATGTCCAAGAGCACAAGGGCGAAGCGCAGGGAATAGCGCCGGGCCCGCTCGAACTCGTCGCGCACGCGACGGTCCAGCACGTCGAGGCTGGCGCACCCCGTGAGGACGTCCGTCACGCCGGCGCTGATCTGGCGGCGGTAGATCGACGCGCGCCGCTCTTCGTTCTCCAGCACGCGCGCCGCGGCCTGCGCGATCGTGTTCGCGAACGCGACGTCCTGGGGCCGGAGCTGCGGATCCCCCTGCACCGTCCGTAGGAAGAACACCCCGGCGGCCCGGCCCTGCACGAAGACCGGAAGCGCGACCGCCGACTGGACGTTGACCTCGATTTGCTGCTGCACCCAGCGCCGGCGGATCGTCTCGAACAGGGGGTGCTCCTGCACGTCGTGGATGATCACGGGGCGCTCCGTGCGGATCGCCTCCTGGATCTCCGGGTAGCGTTCGAGATCGACCCGCAAGTCGCGAATGGCCGGATTCTCGTACACCGCCACGACGCGCCCCTTGTCCTCGCCAGGCGCGGTGAGCACGAACGAACAGTGGGTGAGCCCGAACGCCTGGCCCACCCGCCGGACCAGAGTCTGGAAAATCTCGTCCGCGCGCAGCGCAGCGGACACTTCCTGGAAGATGTCGAACAGCAGGTCGCGGGCGCGCAGCGCGTCGCGCGCCTCTCGCAGGTCGCCGCGGATCCGGAGATGGGCGTCGATGCGGGCGCGGAGCTCGCCGAAGTGGACGGGGCTCGCGACCGCGTCCTGGGCGCCGGCGAGGATCGCCTCGGCGGCCGCCTCCGGCCCCCCCTCGCCGACGAGGACGAACACCGGGGCGCCGCCATACCGCGGCCCGGTCGTGAGCTCCCGGACCTGGTCGGTCAGCCGGGGCTCCCGGCCGGCGACCGCGTAGAGCAGCAGGTCGGGCGGCGGCCGGTCGGCGCGCTCCGGGGCGCCGCGCTCCTCCTCGGTGACCTGGAACCCGCCACGCACTAAAAGCCGCTCCAGCCCTTCGGGCCGAGCGGCGGGATCACCGACCAGCAGGATGCGACTCTGTGACTGCTCCGGCACAGGACCTTGCCCGCGCGTGCGGGTGTCAAGGTATAGTTCACCCGATGCGGCGGCAAGCACGCAGTGCGGCCCGTGAGCAATCCGGCGCCTGAGACGCGCGCGGCACGGCACCGCATGGTGGCCGCGCAGCTCGCGCAGCGCGGCATCCGCGACCGGCGCGTGCTCGCCGTCATGGCGCGGGTGCCGCGCGAGTGGTTCCTGCCGCCGCACCTGCACGCGGAAGCGTACGAGGATACGCCGCTGCCGATCGGCAGCGGCCAGACGATCTCCCAACCCTACATCGTGGCGCTGATGACGGCCGCGCTCGCGCCGCGCCGCCGCGACCGCGTGCTGGAAATCGGGACCGGCTCAGGCTACCAGGCCGCCATCCTGGCGCACCTCGCCCGGCGCGTCTACACGATCGAGCGGCGCCCCGACCTGCTCGTCGAGGCCGAGGAGCGGTTCCGCCGGCTCGGCCTCACGAACATCGAGACGCGCCTCGGCGACGGCGCCGCCGGGTGGCCGGAGGAGGCGCCATGCGACGGGATCCTCGTGACGGCGGCCGCGCCCGCCGTGCCACCGCCGCTGCTCGCACAACTCGCCAGCGGCGGACGCCTCGTCATTCCGATCGGCGATCTCAGCATGCAGGAGCTCGTCATCTACGAGCGGACGCCCAGCGGTATTGAAGAGCGCCGCGCGGGCGGCGTGCGGTTCGTCCCTTTGATCTCCCGCCTAGCGTTCACGGAGGGAGACTGGGGGTGAGGCGCCCGCCGGACGACATCCTGGGCGCGCACGTCTCGACCACGGGCGGCGTGGCGAACGCGCCCGCCCGCGGCGCAGCGATCCGCGCGACCGCGATCCAGGTCTTCACGAAGACGCCAAACCAGTGGCGCGAGCCGGCGCTCACGAGTGCGGAGGTCGCGACGTTTCGGGAGGAGGTCGCGCGCCGCGGGATGCGGGCGGTGGTGTCGCACGACAGCTATCTGATCAATCTCGCGTCACCGGACGAGGTGTTGCGCGAGAAGAGCGCCGCCGCGTTCAAAGGCGAGCTGGTCCGGTGTCGGGCGCTCGGAATCCCCTGGGTGGTGTCACACCCGGGCAACTTCATCGACGACCGGTCCGCCGGTCTCGAGCGCAACGCGCGCGAGTACGCGGCCTGCCTGACAGCGGTCCCGGGGGAGGTAGGCGTATTGATCGAGGGGACAGCGGGGGCAGGCACGGCGCTGGGATCCACATTCGAAGAGCTGCGGGCGCTGCGCGACGCCCTCCCTGTGGCGCTGCGGGAGCGCGTCGCCTTCTGCCTCGATACCGCCCATCTGCACGCCGCGGGGTATGATGTGGCCGGCGACGTGGGGGGCGTGTGGGACCAGTTCGACCGCGAGGTAGGGCTCGCGCTGCTCAAAGGCTTGCACCTGAACGACTCCAAGGCAGCACCCGGATCCCACCTGGACCGGCACCAGTGGATCGCGGACGGACGGATCGGGGCCGAAGCGTTCCGGCGCATCATGCGCGATCCCCGGCTCACCCGGGTGATTAAGATTATTGAAACGCCGAAGGGCGACGACGCCCTCCGGCACGACCGGCGGATGCTGCGGCGCCTGCGGGCCTATGCCCGCGGAGCGCGGCGCCCGGTCCACGTCCCCTATGAGGTGTGACGACCATCCCAACCAGGCGTAGCCGCACGAGCGCCGCCGTGTCCGCGCTGCTGCTTGCGCTGCAAACCCTCGCGGGCGGCGCGGTGTCGTTGGCGCACGCGCGGGAACGCGAGACCGCTCCCGCGACTGTCGAAGCGCACCACGACGCGAGCTGCCTCGTGCTGCACGACGCGTTGCGCTGCGCCCTCTGCTACTACGCGGGGTCGCCGACGGCACCCTCACCCACCGCCGCACCACCCGCCTGCCTCGCCGACGGCACGAGGCATGCGCCTGCCGAGCCTTCGGACGCCCCGCGGAGCGTCGGCCACGCCGGGGCCCGCTCCCGGGCACCTCCTCCTCTCCTCTCCTGATTTGACCGGCCGCCCACTGCGGGCGTCCGGGACCGTGC
>WNGN01000987.1_pt1 | contig 18315 bp, 18 predicted proteins | sample 5400561 | NCBI WGS metagenome assembly WNGN01 (sample SAMN13153379, study PRJNA577476) | soil metagenome | isolation source: 115 cm soil or saprolite under Garry oak tree replicate 2 | place: USA:California | collected 2016-06-15
GCAGACCGCCGGCTCCATCGCCGACCGAGCCCTGGGCTATGGATTTCCGGGCATCCGGATCGACGGCAACGACGTCCTCGGGGTCTACGCCGCGGTGATGGCGGCCGCTGATCGAGCCCGCCAGGGCGAGGGCCCCTACTTGATCGAGGCCGTCACCTACCGCATGGGTGCGCATACCAGCTCCGACGATCCGACGCGGTACCGAACGGAGAGCGAGCTGGAGGCCTGGAACGCCAAGGATCCAATCGCCCGCTATCGGGCCTGGCTGGAGCAGCAGGGCACCATCGACGAAGGGACCGTCGCGGCCATTGCGGACGCAGCCGAGTCGGCCGCTCAGGCGATGCGTGCCCGGCTGACGGCGATGCCCACCCCGCCTCCCGGTGAGGCGATCTTCGGCCGCGTCTACTCGAACCCGCCGGAGCCGTTCCTTCGGGAACGCGAAGAGTTCGAATCATCGCTCGAGGGCTCCTGATGGAAGCGGTGACGATGGCGAAGGCGATCAACCTCTCATTACGCGATGCCCTGACCCACGACGAGAATGTCCTGATCTTTGGCGAGGACGTCGGTGCGCTCGGCGGCGTCTTTCGCATCACCGATGGGTTGCAGAAGGAATTCGGCGAAGAGCGCGTGTTCGATACCCCGCTGGCGGAGTCATCGATCATCGGCATCTCGGTCGGCCTGGCGCTGCGCGGTTTTAAGCCCGTGCCGGAGATCCAGTTCGACGGATTTATTTATCCCGCCTTCGAGCAGATCGTCAGCCACGTCGCCAAGTACCGGAACCGCTCGGGCGTCCCGCTGCCGATCACGGTTCGCGTTCCCTTCGGCGGCCACATTGGGGCCGTCGAGCACCATTCCGAAAGTCCTGAAGCATACTTCGCCCACACCGCCGGGTTGAAGGTCGTCACCCCGTCGACCCCCGGTGACGCCTATGCCCTGCTCCAGGCGGCGATCGACGACCCCGACCCGGTGATTTTCTTCGAGCCGAAGGCACGCTATTACCTCAAAGAAGAGATCGACACGGCCGCTCGGGTCCCGATCGGCAAGGCGCGGGTGGCGCACGAAGGGTCGGGCGTGACCGTGATCGCCTACGGGCCCACGGTGAGCGTCGCGCTGCAGGCGGCAAAGACCGCCGCCGCGGAGGAGATATCGCTCGAGGTCATCGACCTTCGCAGCCTGTCGCCGCTCGACATGGATACGGTGATGGCCTCGGTGCGCAAGACGCATCGTGCCGTCGTGGTGCACGAGGCTCCGGTCTTCTGTGGCTTCGGGGCCGAGGTCGCCGCGCGGATCAGTCATGACGCCTTCGACCTGTTAGAAGCGCCGGTGGCGCGCATCGGCGGCTTGAACGTCCCCTATCCCCCGGCGCGTTACGAGAAGCTGTACCTGCCCGACGTCGACCGTATCCTCCAGGCGGCCGACGCGGCGCTCGCCTATGGCTGATCAGACGTTCCGGCTGCCCGACCTGGGCGAGGGTCTGACTGAGGCCCAGGTGGTGGCCTGGCGGGTCGAAGAAGGCGGACGGGTCGAGGTCAACACGCCACTCTGCGAGGTCGAGACGGCCAAGGCCGTGGTCGTGATCCCGTCACCGTGGGCCGGGACGATTCAGAAACTCCACGCGCGGCCCGGCGAGTCGGTCGCGGTCGGCGAGCCGCTCGTGACGATCACGGCAGCGGAGGCGGCCCAGGCGGAGGCCACGCCCGGGACTCTCGTCGGTTACGGTCCTGGGGCCCCCGAGTCCGGCATTCGGCGCAAGGCGCGAAGCGCGCCTGCCGCCGCCGAAAGCAGCGGCGATGTGCGAGCCGCGCCCTTCGTCCGCCAGCTCGCGAAAGACATGGGGCTCGACCTGGCTCAGGTGACGGGCAGCGGTCCGGGCGGCCGCATCACGCGAGCGGATGTCGAGGCGGCGGCATCGTCCCCGGCCGCTGCGGCGCCGGCATCGACCGACGGCGAGCGGCGCATCAGCGTGGTGGGGATCCGCAAGGCGATCGCCAAACAAATGCTGCGATCAGTTTCCACGATTCCACAGTTCACGGAATTCGCCGTCTTCGATGCCAGCAAGCTGATGGCAGCCCGCGAGGAGGGCAAAGCGAGTGGTCGGTCGATGACCCCTCTCCCCTATTTCATCGCCGCCGTGGTCAAGGCCGTGCGTGCCTATCCCTTGATGAACAGCTCGTGGGATGAGAGCCGCGACGAGATCATCGTCAAGCAGCCGGTCAACGTCGGGATCGCCGTCAATACCAGCCAGGGGTTGCTGGTGCCGGTCCTCCGCGATGCGGAGCAGCTCGAGTTGACCGCGATTGCGGAAAAGAGTGCCCAGCTGATCGAGGGGGCGCGCGCCGGAACGCTGCCGCCGAACCAGATGAGCGGCGGCACGATCACCGTCACGAACGTCGGCGCCAGCGGACCGGTCGAGACCGGCACCCCGATCATCAATCCGCCGGAGTGCTGCGTGGTCGCCTTCGGCGCCATCAAGCCGCGCCCCATGGTCGTCCAGGGGCAGGTGGTCGCCCGCAGCGGCGCGTGGATTTCGATCTCGGTCGATCACCGGATCGTCGACGGCGCGCTGGCGACGGAATTTCTGACCGCGCTGGTCTCCGAGCTCGAGTCGATCAGTGCCTGACGAAGCGCAGCTGATCTACGACTGGAACACGGTCGACGCCCCGCCGAAGCCGGACCATCCCGTCGCTATTCACGATGAGACGCTCCGTGATGGCATCCAGGGCCCCTCGGTTCGCGACCCCGATATCGAACACAAGCTGCGCTTCCTGCACCTGGCCGATGAGCTCGGTGTCGGCTCGATCGATCTCGGCCTTCCGGGCTCGGGCCCGCGCGCTGTGGCGGATGTGGAACGCCTGGCCCTGGAGATCCGCGACCAGCGTCTGCGGATCAAGCCCCTCTGCGCGGCGCGCACGCTCGAGGTGGACATCCGTCCGGTGGTCGAGATCTCGCAGCGAGTCGGCATCCCGATCGAGGTGGCCACTTTCATCGGCTCAAGCCCGATCCGCCAGTACGCCGAAGGCTGGACGATCGAGCAGATGGTGGACAACACGCGCAAGGCCGTGCGCTTCGCGAGACAGAACCAAATGCCTGTGCTGTACGTCACAGAGGACACCACCCGGGCGCAGCCGGAAACGCTGCGCCGCCTCTTCGGCACGGCGATCGAGGAGGGCGCGGCGCGCGTCGCCGTCTGCGACACGGTCGGCCATTCGACGCCCGATGGCGCACGCGCGGTCGTCCGATATGTCCGACGGATGCTCGACGAGATGAAACCCGACGTCGGTCTCGACTGGCACGGCCACAGCGATCGCGGGCTCGGCGTGATCAATGCCATCGAGGCGGCCGTTGCCGGCGCCGACCGGATCCACGGCTGCGCGCTCGGATTGGGAGAACGTGTTGGCAACACCCACCTGGATCTCTTGCTCGTGAACTTCCGCTTACTGGGGTGGATCGACACCGACCTCCGCAAACTGCGCGAAATGGGTGACGTCATCGCCGAGGGGACGGGGATGGCGATCCCGGCGAATTACCCGGTTCTCGGCAAGGACGCATTTCGTACCGCGACTGGCGTCCACGCCGCCGCCGTGATCAAGGCCAAGCGCAAGGGCGACGAGTGGCTGGCCAACCGTGTCTACTCCGGCGTGCCCGCCGAGCTATTCGGCTGCGAACAGGTCATCGAGATCGGCCCGATGAGCGGCGAGTCGAACGTCGTCTTCTGGCTCGAGCAGCGCGGCATCGAGCCGCGAGCTGACCTCGTCAAGACCGTGCTTGACGCGGCCAAACGGCGCAATGGTCTCCTCTCCGAGGCGGACGTTCTCGGCGTTGTCGAGCGAGCCCCATCCGCCAAGTCGTAATCCGGTAGTGGTCTCGCTTGCGAACCCTCAGCCGAAGACGGCGCGCGCGACCCGGCCGACCAACTCCAGCTTGGCCCGCTGCTCGTCCGGCGTGAGTTTGTTCCCCTCCATCGTCGAGGCGAAGCCACACTGCGGGCTCAGTGCGAGCCGCTCCAGCGGAATGATCCGCGCAGCCTCGACGATGCGCCGCTTGAGCGCATCTTCGTCTTCCAGTCGCGGGCGCTTGGTCGTGACCAGCCCCAGGACGACAACTCGGTCTTCGGGAACCTCCCGTAACGGTTCGAAGTCCCCCGACCGTTCGTCGTCGTACTCCAGCAGGTAGCGATCGAACCGGGTGCGGCTCAGCACCCTGGCGATCGGGCCGTAGCCCCCTTCCGCGTAGTACTTGCTCTGATTGTTCCCACGACAGATGTGCATCCCGAACGTCATCCCGCCGTGCCCCGCGATGATCTCGTTGTCCATCTCGATGCACTCGTCGAGCAACCGGTCTGGATCGCTGCCGCGGCGCCGGTAGCCCTCCCGCAAATCGTGGTCGAGCAGGGCGGCATACTGCGGCGCGTCGATCTGTACGTAGGTGCAGCCGAGGCGGCGAAGCTCCTCGATCTCGCGCCGAGTGACGTCGACGATATCGGCCAGGTACGCATCACGCGATGGATATGCGGCCCGTGACTTCTCGGGGTCGTAGTACGCGGCCGCTTGCTGGGCGGAGATGAGCGTGACCTTCGCCGGGTGCGGCGTACGCGCGCGCAGGTAGGTCCACTCCTCGACGCACATGTGGTGGCGCCATCGCAGTTTCTCGACCACGACGGGTCGCCGCAGACGGGTCCTTTCTCCCCTTTCATCGCGGAACTCGATGCCCCAACCTCCGAACTTGTCGAAGCCGTCCAGGGAATCGATCAAATGCCCATAAAATGCGTAGCGCCTCATCTCGCCGTCGGTGATCACGTCGATCCCCGCCAGGGTCTGCGTTTCCAGCGCTTCGTCGACGGCGCGGTCCTCGAGACGCTTGAACTCCGGTGTCGAGATCTCGGCTTGCTCATACCGGCGGCGCGCCTCCGCCAGGTAGGGCGGGCGCAAGAGGCTGCCGATCACCTCGCACTTCGCCTGAACGGCTTTCGCTGAGGGTCGGCTCTGCGCCTTCGTCTGCATCGCCTTGATTAGATCGAGACGTCGAAGCGCTCGGGATTCCATTCGATCCCGAGCGCCGTCGGTCCCGCCATGTAGCCGAGCAACGCCGACGACGCGACGACGGCCGGGCTCGCCAGATAACCGAGGCCGCCGACCCCCATGCGGTTCTGCCAGTTGCGATTGAACGAGGTGATTGCGATCTCGCCTTTCTTGAGCGCGTCAGGACCCTGGCCGAAGCACGGGCCGCACCACGACTCGCGGATCTCCGCGCCGACGGATCGGAGCACATCAGCGATCGACTCACCGTTGAGGCGCGGCTCCGGGTGTTCGATGTCGCGCTTGACCCCGCCCGACCCGGGAAAGATGACGAACGTCCTGGGCGCTTTCTCGAAGCCTCGCTCGCGCCCGGCGCGGATCACGAGGGCCGCCTCGAGGAGGTCGTCGTATCCGCCATTCGTGCAGGAGCCGATGAAGGCTTTGTCGAAGCCGAGCTTTTCCTGGGCGACCTCGTCAGCCGGGAAGGCATTCCCCGGGGCGAACGGCTTGGCGATAAACGGGACGAGCTCCGCGAGGTCAAGCGTCTCGTCGATGTCCCAGGCGACCTCCCGACCGGGCTCCAATCGTGGATAGGGCAAATCGGAAATACCTTTGCGCGTGTACCAGTCGAACGTGATCTCGTCCGGCGCGAAGATGCCGTTCTGTGCCTCGGCCTCGGCCATCATGTTGGCGACGGTATTGCGATACGGGATGGGCAGCTGGCGCTCGGCGTCGACGAACTCGACGCTCATCCCCTGCGCCTGTGCCTTGCCCCAGCGACGGAGCAGCGCGAGCACGACGTCCTTGCCGCTGACCCAGGGCCGCAGTTTTCCGCTGAAGACCACACGCCGGCGCTTCGCCGGGGTGAAATAGATGTAGCCGGTCGACCATCCGAAGCCGAGCTGCGTGCTGCCCACGCCGGTTCCGACGGCGCCGTACGCGCCATAGGCGCGACTGTGCGAATCGGCCCCGGGGATGAACGAGCCGGGGACGACCAACCCCTGCTCGGGGAAGTAAAAGTGGAAGATCCCATCGCCGGGCGTCGCGTAGTACGGCTTGTGGATCTCGTGCAGCGTCGCAAAGTCCCGACCGATCCCCGTCTGCTTGTCGTCGGTGTTCCGCCCTGAGAAAACGAAGTGATCGTTTGCGATGGCGGCCTGCCGAGGATAGATCGTGTCGCCACCGGTGATCTGGTTGAAGGTGTGGATCGTGAACGGAGCCGTGCCGTCGGAGGCCGGTAGCAGGTCGCACCAGACCCGCAGCGTGCCACCCGGCCGCACCTCGGCGTCTTTGTCGACTCGGTGCGCCCACACGATCTGCTCCGTGCTGGACATGGTGCTGGCGGTCTTGCGATCCGGCCACTCCACACGCGGCATCCGTTCGAGTGACTCGGCGAACTCTCGTCGTCCCACCGCGATGATGCCGCCGGAGCGACGGATCGTCTCTTCGATCGGCGTCAGCGGCACCGGGTCGTAACTCTTGCCGCGTGTCTCGTTCGTCAGCCGGCGGGTCTTTGAATCGAAAGTCAGCACGTCACCCTCCTGGGCATCCTCGGAGGCGGCCCGACTCTGGACGACGTGCAGGCCGAGGTTGAGCGCGTTGCGGCGGAAGATGTCACCCACGCCGTCGCCGCAGACGACCACGATCTCCAGCCCGGCCTCCTCGGCGATGGCCTTCAGCCCGGCCGGGCTCATCTCGCGCGACGACCCGATACCGAAGCGCTCGCCCGCGATCACGAACGTTTCCCCGCGGTGCACACGCTGCCGGAAATCTGGCATCAGGTAACGGAAGGTGCCGGCCTTCCAGCGCGCGTCGAGATGGTCGAGACTCTCCGAAACGCAGTCATCAGCCGGGGTGATCTGGTCGGTGTCGATGGCGTCGAGCTTCTTGCCCGGAATCTTCGGATCCCAGAAGATGAGTGCGCGGCCTCGAACCAGGTGGCCGCTGTCCGGCGACCGGTCGACCGGCGTGGCAGCCGGACGTCCGGGTGATGCGGCGCCCGGCTTACGACGAGGGGGCTGGATCGTGTTCAGGAGGGGCGCGATGACCCAATTCTCTCAAGTCGCTCGATCACGGCATCGGCGGCATCGGTTGTGCTCAGGGCGCCGCCCAGGTCCCTGGTGGTGCGCCGCTCCGCTGCCGCCGACATGACGGCGCCTTCAATCGTCAGCGCGCCCGCCGCATCGCCGACGTGCCTCAGCATCATGGCCCCCGCAAGGATGGCCCCGACCGGATTGGCAATACTTTTGCCGGCATGCTTGGGTGCCGAGCCGTGCACCGGTTCGAAGAGCCCGCGCCGATTGTCCGGGTTGATGTTCGCCGAGGGCGCCTGGCCGAGACCGCCGACCAGCTCTGAGGCCAGATCACTCAGGATGTCGCCGAACATGTTGGACGTGACGATCACGTCGAACCGAGAGGGATCCTTCACGAGTTGCATCGCGGCCGCGTCGACGAAGAGGTGCTCCGCCTCGACCTCGGGCGCGGCCTGCCGCTCCAGAGCAAAGACGCGCTGCCAGAGATCGTGGGCGTGATAGAGCGCATTGCTCTTGTCGACCATCGTCACGCGACCTCGATGGCCGGCCGCGCGGCGCTGCCGCGCCAGCTCGAAGGCGTACCGAATGATGCGCTCGACCCCCTTCCGCGTGTTCACGTCCTCCTGGATCGCGATCTCATCCGCCGTCCCGCGCTTGAACTGGCCGCCAATTCCGACGTAGGCGCCCTCGGTGTTTTCACGAACCACAACCAGGTCGATGGACGCGGCGTCGCGCAACGGCGTCAGCCCGGGCGCCAGCAACCGTGAGGGCCGCAGGTTGACCCAGAGGTCCAGTTCGAACCGAAGCCGGAGCAGCAGCCCGGCTGCGTACTGCGGGTTGTGGACCCGCGGATCGCCAACCGCGCCCAGGTAAATCGCGTCGACGGTCTGCAGCTCGTTGAAGACCGTGTCGGGCAGGATCTCCCCGGTTCGCAGGTAGCGCTCGGCTCCCAGGTCATACATGACGCGCTCCAGCCGGGTGCCGGTGGCCGCAGTCACCGCATCCAGGACCCGCAGCCCCTGGGCAATGACCTCCGGACCGATGCCGTCGCCGGGGATGACGGCGATCCGGAACGGCATCGGCTACAGCATAATCGCCGGGATTTCGAGAAGGTTTTCCCGGTATCCGCTCGTTGCGACTAGATAGTGCTGACCGAGGAAAAGGCCCTGAGCGCGGCGCTGGGCAAGATGCGCCGCCTGCGGCGGGTTCGCCGGCTTTCGGGGCTGACCTACTGGGCGGCCTGGGGATTCGTCGGCCTGGTATGCCTGCTGCTGCTTGCCGGCGGCATCGCCGGGCTCGCCTCCGGCTAACGCTTCGACGTCTCGACCAGGCGGTCCAGGACCTGCCCGGCTCGCTTGCTGTCGAGCGATTCTCGGGCCACCGTCACGGCCTCTGGCCAGTCGTCCGCCCGGCCGGCTGCCAGCACTGCCGCGGCCGCGTTGAGCAGCACCACGTCCCGGCGCGGTCCTCTTTCGCCTTCGAGAACCCGACGCAAAAGATCGGCGTTTTCGGGCGGCGTGCCGCCCAACAGGTCCTCGGGTCGCGACCGGTTGAGGCCGAGGTCCCGCGGGTCGAGCTCGTACTCCCTGACGCCGCCGTCCCGTAGTTCAAAGACCCGGGAGCCGCCCGTGGTCGTCAGCTCGTCGAGACCGTCCTCACCGTAGAACACCAGGGCCCGCTCGTGACCGAGGTCCTTCAGCACACGGACCATCAGGGGGGCCAGCGGCGCCGCCCCGACGCCGAGCGCCTGGCGGCGCACCCGGCCGGGATTCGCCAGCGGACCGAGGACATTGAAGACGGTCCGGACACCGAGCTCGCGGCGGGCCGGACCGGCATGGCGCATCGCCGGATGGAAGGTGGGTGCGAAGCAGAAGCCCATCCCGGCAACGTCGATGCACCGACGGACACCGTTCGCATCGAGCGTGATGTCCACCCCCAGCGCCTCGAGCACATCGGCGCTCCCGCATCGGCTGGATGCGGCGCGGTTTCCATGCTTGGCCACCGGGATCCCCGCACCCGCCGCGACCAGGGCAGCGGCCGTGGAGATATTGAACGTCCCCGCCCGGTCGCCACCGGTGCCGCAGGTATCGATCGCACCGGCCGGGAGCTCGAGCGGTGTCGCATGCGCCCGCATCGACTCGACGAAGCCGGTCATCTCTTCGACGGTTTCGCCCCCGGCCCGCAGCGCGATCAACAGGCCAGCGAGCTGCCCCGTGGTGACTTCACCGGCCATGACTTGGTCCATGACGTCACGCGCCTGATCGCGGCGCAGCGCGGTCCCCTGGAGCAGTTGCTCGATCGCCTCCGCCGGCGCCACGGGCGCGGGTACAGGTAGGCCGCGGGCGTGGCCATGACTAGCAGAGCCAGCAACATCCGGTAGCAGGTCTGGAAGTCGCCCGTGCGGTAGCGGACCGTCCGGCCGCCCACGCGTTCAACCTCCGGGAGCTCGACACAGAGATCGGCCATGCTCGCGTTCATCCAGTCGATCTCGAGCAAAAAGGGCCCCTTCGGCTGATACAGCGGTCGCCCGGCTTGCTCGGCATAAGCGCGATAGGCCCCCGCCTCGATCCGGCGGCAGGCCTCGACCGGGTGGAGCGAGCGGGCCGCCTGCCGGCCGAGCGCCTCCTTGACGACGACCGCCTCGATGCCGGGCAACTCCACCGCCACTTCGTCGATGGTGGCCTGGTCGCCCGTGATCAGGGCGGTGCGGACCCCGAAGGTGCCGGCGAGCGCGGCGTTTAGTGTCGCCTCGCTCTGCTCGCGGCCGTTGATGCGTAACGCGTAGACGGTGCGACCGCCATAGGTGTGATCCATGATGGCGCGCTCGCGCCCCACGGACGCGTGGTAGCCGACGAAGAAGGCGACCTCGAAGGTCGGGTCGAGCCCGGCCCCCATGGAGTACGGCTTATCCGCGCCACTGATGACTTCCACCCCTTCATCGAGCTCATCGAGCAGGAAGTTGCGCATGTCGCCGTGCGAGTCGTTGACGACGATGCGCGTGGCGCCGGCGCGGCGCGCCCCGGCGACGGCGGCGTTGGTCTCCGCGGTCATCAACCGGCACGAACGTTCGTACTCCGGCATGCCCCGCATCACCTGCTGAAGGTGCACGATGCCCGCCATTCCCTCCATGTCAACGGAAATGAAAACCCCGTTGCGTTTCGAGGTGGCGGTCTGACGGCTGGTGGCCAAAGCGTTCCCATTCTAGGGACGGTCGGCCGGAGGCTCCACCCAACCCCTCCCCCAGCCGCAGGAGGGGCAAACGTTTGGCAACCCGGGGCATGGTGAAGCACCGGAAGGGGGAAGTGGGGTCCTGGTTCCGGGGGGCTTGGAACAAGAACCCCACCAGAAAGTATAGGAGACAGCCGTCCGGTTTTGCATCGGTTTTTCTCACGGATTTTTCATGCCGCAGCGGCATCAGTAGCGGGCGACCCGCCGTAACCCGTCCGCCACCTTGTCCGGGTTGAGCATGAAAGCGTGTTCGAGCGCCGGGCTGAACGGCATCGCGGGGACATCGGGGCTGGCGATGCGACTAACCGGGGCGTCCAGGCTGGCAAAGCAACGCTCAGCGAGCTCAGCCGCGATCTCCGCGCCGAATCCACCGGTCCGGTTGGCCTCGTAAACGACGGCCACGCGGCCGGTCTTCTGGATCGAGTGGACGCAGGTCTCGACATCCCAGGGGCGGAGCGTGCGCAAGTCGATCACCTCTACCTCGATGCCGTCCGTACTGAGCCGGGCGGCCGCTTGCATCGTGACTGCCCGCATGTATCCGTAGGTGATAGCCGTCAGGTCGCTACCCTGACGGACGACCGCCGCTGAGCCGAGGGGTAGCAGAGCGGCATCGCCCTGGGCCAGGTCTTGCCGCTCAGCGCGATAGAGCTTCTTCGGCTCGAGGAAGATGACCGGGTCCGGGTCTCGAATCGCGGCCTTGAGCAAACCTTTGGCATCGGCCGGCGTCGAGGGCAGGACAACTTTGAGTCCCGGCACGTGGCAGTAAAAGGCTTCGGGGGACTGCGAATGGTACAGGGCACCGCGAACCCCGCCACCGGTTGGGGCGCGAATCACAAGCGGACACGAAAAATCGCCGTTTGAGCGATAGCGCACTTTCGCGATTTCGTTGACGATCTGGTTGAACGCGGGATAGCTGTAGTCGGCGAACTGCATTTCGGCTACCGGCCTGAAGCCCTCGAGCGCCAGGCCCTGGGCGACGGCTGCGATACTCGACTCCGCCAGCGGCATGTCCATCACGCGGTTAGCGCCGAAGCGCAGCTGGAGACCTTCCGTCGCTTTGAAGACCCCGCCCTTGAGACCGACGTCCTGCCCGAGCACGCACACGCGGTCCTCACGTTCCATTTCTTCGTAGAGCGCGTCGCGCACCGCCTGGACAAGCGTGCGCTCAGGCATCGGCATACACGTGTCGGCCAAGCGAGCCCGGCTCCGGCTCGGGTGCGGCCTCCGCCGCCTCGGTCGCCTTCTCGACCTCGCGATTGACGTCGTCACGCATTGCCTGATCGGCCTGCGGCGAAAGCCAGCCACGAGCGATCAATGCGTCGCGCATCCGTGGAATGGGATCTTTCAGCGCCTCCGCAGCGAGCTCAGCCGGGTCACGGTAGGCTCGCTGGTCGTCGTCCGTGGAATGGGATTGCAGCCGCAGGACCTCGGCTTCGATCAGGGTCGGCCCGCCGCCAGATCGCGCGCGCTCCGCCGCGTCGGCGACGGCGGCATGCACGGCAAAAAAATCATCGCCGACGACTCTTGTGCCAGAAATGCCATAAGCGGCCGCTCGTTCTGCCACCCCGGGTCCCGCCACTTGCAGCGCTTGCGGCACCGAGATCGCCCAATGGTTGTTCTCGCAGAAAAAGATCACGGGACAGTGATGCAGGGCGGCGAAATTGAGGCCCTCGTGGAAGTCGCCCTGGCTGGTCGCCCCCTCGCCAAAACTCACAAAGCAGAGGGCGCCCTCCCCTCTCCACTTCAAGGCCAGGCCGATCCCAGCCGCCTTGGGGATTTGCGGGCCGACGGTGCTCGAACCGATCACGACGCCGCGGCGGCGGCTGCCGAAGTTGCCGGGGGTCTGGCGCCCGCCACTCGACGGGTCGGCGGCGCGGGCGAACGCCGCGAGCATGAGCTCTTCGGAGGTGAAGCCGCAGGCCAGCGCGGCGGCAAAATTCCGATAGTAGAGACAGAAGCGATCGCGCCCCGGTTGCAGTGCGGCGATGGCTGCGACCTGTGCGACCTCATGGCCGCGCGGCGAAATGATGAAAGCCAGTTTGCCGGCGCGGTTCAAGACGAAGCGACGGTCGTCGAGCGCACGGGCCCGCAGCACGGTGCGATACGCCTCGAGAACGCGCTCTTTAGTCAGTCCCTCAGCGTCGGTGGGCAACCGTGAAACTTTAGCGCCCGGCGACTCTGTTAGCCACGCGGGCGGACGACACCGATGCCAAAGCCGTCGCCGACCGGCAACACCGTCGCCTCGAGTTGCTCATGGTGCAAGAACGTTTTGTTGAAGGCCCGCAGTGCGTCCGTGTTCTCATCGTGCTCGCCGGCGGCAATCCGGCCGCTCCACAGCACGTTGTCGACCGTGATCATTCCGCCGGGCGCCATCTTGGGGAGCAGCGCGTCCAGATAGGCCGTGTACTCGGGCTTGAGGGCGTCGATGAAGGCGAACTCGATACCCGGGGCGAGCCGCGGCAGCACGCGCAGCGCCGGCTCGTTGATCACCCGCACGCGGTCGGTCACGCCCGCGCGCAGCCAGTAACGCCGCGCCCGTTCGGTGCGAGTTCGATCAGGATCGATCGTATCGATGCGACCGCCCGCAGGAAGCGCGCTCGCCATCCACAGCGTCGAAAAGCCGATCGCCGTGCCGATCTCGAGGACGCGCTTGGGAGCGAGCGCCGTCACCAGCACACGGAGCAGCCGCCCGGCGGCGGGATTGACGATCGGAACGCCGTCGCTTCGGCCGGTCTTGAGCATCTCCTCGAGGACCGGCCCAAGCGGCGGGTGGACGCCCTCCAGGTACTCGAGATCTCGTTCAGTGACGAGCATGCGCCACCTGGATGGCGGGGAAATGATTCAACGGACCGTGGCCGTGCCCCAGCCCGGGAGCCGACGCCAGGGCGCGCGAGACGTAGTCGCGAGCCTCAGCCACGGCGTGCGGGAGATCCAGGCCCGCGGCCAGTGCGGCCGTGATCGCCGCGGAGAAGGTGCAGCCGGTGCCATGCGTACTGGTCGTCACGATTCTCGGAGCAGGATACTCGTGGACACCCTGGCCATCGACCAGCAGGTCGACGATCGGGTCGTCCTCTGCGTGGCCGCCTTTGATCACGACGGCCTGCGCTCCCAACTGCATGATGGCGCGGGCCGCAGCAACGCGGTCCTCCCGAGTCCGGATCGTTCGCCCGGATAGCACTGCGGCTTCCGGAATGTTTGGCGTGACGACATTCGCCAGGGGCAGTAATCGCCGGCGCAGGGCATCGACCGCGTCTTCACGGAGCAGGCGGTCGCCGCTCTTCGCGACCATCACCGGATCGACGACCAGGGGGCGGAGCCGATGCCGCTCGATACCGGCGGCCACGGTCTCGATGATGGCCGCGCTCGAGAGCATTCCTGTCTTGAGCGCGCCAATAGCAAAATCGTCGGCGACCGCGTCGAGTTGCGCGGCGATCACGCCGGCATCGACTTCCTGGACGGCCCGGACGCCCGCGGTGTTCTGGGCGGTGATCGCCGTGATGACCGTCAGGCCGTAGACGCCAAACGCGGCGAATGTTTTCATATCGGCCTGGATCCCGGCGCCCGCCCCGGAGTCTGAGCCGGCGATCGACAGCGCGACCGGCAACGTCATGCCATCACCCTACGAAGACCCAGATAGGACCCGGCCGCGACCAGGACGCTGGCGACGCCCGAGATGTCGGCGCCATGCAGCGCGTCGATCAACGGCTGATTGGGATAGTGGGCGCCGGGAAAGGCGGTCGAGAACAGGTTCGGATAGTTGACGAAGACGAGGCTGGCGGCGGTACCGATCACCCAGGCCAGCACCGCGGGTCTGACCTTACCCTGGCCGAAGACGAAGAAACTCAGCAAGACGACGGCCGCCCAGGCCGGTGCCCAGAGGTAGGTCAGGATCAGAAAGTCTTGATAGAAGAGGTGAAAATCCCAAACGACGACGGCCACGGTGGCGATCGCAGCCCCGAGAATGCCGGCCGCGAGCGCCGTCTGCCATCGCAAGAGACGAACGCCAAGCGTCTGCGTGACGAGCCCAGCGGTGTAGACGTCCAGATAGTTCGCCCAGATCTCACCCAGGATGACGAAGGCGAAGAACGGCACGGCGACTGCGGCCGGCGCGTGCTGGGTGATCACCGCCAGGACGCCAGCGTCGCTCGCCAGCTTCGGGTCGATCGTCGGCAGGAGCAAGCCAAACAATCCAAGTAACAGCATCGGCAGTGTGACGCCGACGATCGGCCACCAGGTGACCGCCCGCATGGAGCTACTGGCCGGCAGGTAGCGCGAGTAATCGCTGGCGAACGGATACCACGAGGCGACGAGCGCGAAGCAGCTCATCACGCCGAGCACGAACGCCCCGAGGTAATCATTCCCTGCCACCGTGGCGCCGGTGGTCCAGTGCATCTGGCCGGCGAGAAGCGCGAACAACAATAGTGAGATCCCCGCGAACGCCACCGCGCCGAAAGTCTCGAAAACTTTGATCGTCCGGTGACCGTAGACGGCGACTACGACGCTCGCGGCAGCGATGGCGAGCACCCAGGGGAACAAGAATTTGCCCGCCACATCGGCACGGATGCCTGCGACCTGCAGCAGCTGGACACCCGCCAGGGCCGCGATCACGGTGTCGACGGCGAACCAGCCGACCCCCAGAAAGAGCGTGAGCACCGCACCCGGATAGGCGCCGCGATTGCCAAAGATGCGCCGCGTGAAGACGATCTGCGGCTGACCGCTTTTCGGTCCGGTGTTGCTGAGAAGGCCGAGGATCACCGCACCGGCGAGCGTGCCGATCAGCACCGCAAACAGCCCGTCCCATACGCCCAACCCGTAATAGGTCGTCAGCAGGCTGGCGGTCAGCAGGCTGGCGTAGTTGACGAAGGCGCCCGCCCACAGAAACCCCAGTTCCGCCGGACGGCCGTGACGTTCGGCGTCGGGAATCGCGTCGATGCCGTGCGTCTCGACCTTGAGAAAGGCGTCTGACGAGATTTCATCGACCTGTGCGGTCATGGTTTCCCTCCGCTGGCATTACCCAGATCAGGTTCGAAGGGTTGGTGGAGCATTCCACCTCTCAGCGTTCCAAACGCACCCCGTTATTCGAGTATAGCTACCAGTACCGTTCCTCTTTCCAGGGATCGGCGGCGTTGTTGTAGCCGTTTCGTTCCCAGAAACCGAGACGGTCGTGCTCGACCCATTCGAGCCCCTCCAGCCACTTCGCGCTCTTCCACGCATAGCGCTTCGGGACGACCAGCCGCAGCGGCCCGCCATGATCCGGCGTCAGCTCGGCGCCATCGTGCCGGTAGGCAATCAGCACGTCGTCATCGGCGAGGATCTCGACCGGAAGGCTCGTGGTGTAGTCGGCGTCGCAGTGCGCGATGACGTAGTGGGCGTTGCTGCGCGGCTTGACGAGCGCCACCAGGTCCTTGAAGCCGACGCCTTCCCAGGCGTTGTCGAGGCGGCTCCAGGTCGTGACGCAGTGCATATCCGCCGTAATCGACGCCGACGGCAATTTTCGTACCTCGTCCCAGGTCAACGTCGCCGGGGCGTCAATTTCGCCAGAGAGGCGCAGCCGCCAGCGATCCATGTCGTAGCGTGGCGCGCTGCCGTATGACAACACCGGCCACTTGAGCGTAAGCACCTGCCCCGGCGGGAGCCGGTGCGGATCTTTGACAACCCGGGGATCCTGCTCGCGGTCACGACGAAAGATCATCGGCTCCAGCCTGATTGGAAGCGTCTGCCGACTTTAGCTCTTTGCGGAACTGATCGAAGGCATCGACGACGACGTCGCTCACACCGTAGACGCTGAGCACGCGCTCGAGCGCACCCTGAACGTCGGCTTGCGGGACGAGGTCCGTCTGCACTTCGTACCAGGGCACTTCCTCGCCCTCGGCCGTCGTCCAGCGTCCGTCTTTGAAGCTGACCGGCACGAAGCCTCGGGTCTCATCCGTCACTTGCCTAATCTATATCGGCGCGTATGGCCTTGCTCGATACCGTTCCCATCACCAGCTGCCACGAGTGCGTCGCCATGCTGACGCTGCCGCTGGCGCTCTTTCTGTTGCTGGCGGAGACCGCCGTTGGCGGCTTCGCCACGGTGGCATACCTGCGGCTGACCGGCGGCTTGACCCACGGCTTTTTGAAGTTCATCGCCGTCACCTATGCCATCCTGGGCGGGCTCGCGTTCCTCGTCGTCCTCGCCGGCCCGCCCGGCTCGTATCACCGCCTGCTCGCGATCAATCAGCCCGCTGCGCAGGCGTTGCTCTTCTTACAGGGTGTACTCGTTCTCGCCCTGATCGCACACGCCGTTGTCATCTGGCGCCGCGATGCATCGACCCTCAGTTGGGCGCTGACGCTGTCGGCCTCGGCGCTCCTGCTCGCCGGCATCGCCGCGGCCCTCTGGCCTCTGGCCGGCTCGCTTCTCAACGGCGCGGCCATCGCCCTGGTCGTGGCGCTGTCCGCCGCCGTGCTGGGTGCCGCGACCACCGGGATGTTGCTCGGCCACTGGTACCTGGTGACGCCGACCCTGACCAACCGCCCCTTGCTGCGGGCCATCGGCGTCCTCCTGGTGAGCCTCGTCCTGCAGGCGGTGCTGTTCCCCCTGACGCTTCGAGGCCTCGCCCACGGCTCCGGGTCGCTGACCCATCCCTTGACGCTGAGCCCCGTGCTGTCGGTGCTCTGGGCGCTGGGGGCGGTGTTTCTGCCGCTGGTGGCGGCGGGGCTGGCGTTGCCAACCTGCCGCCTCAGGTCGTTCATGTCTACGACCGGCCTGCTCTACCTGGCGATGATCGCCATCCTGCCCGGCCAGCTGCTGGGCCAGCTCCTGTTCTTCGTCGCCGCCTCCGCCTGATAGCGCTCCTGCCGGTTACCGGATAGCCCGGCGGGAGGGTTTCTCGGCGCCTGGAAGGTTGGTTGATCGGCCGCCGAGCCCCTAAAATCCGCGAAACTCGACCACAAGGGGGAATGGGTATTGTCACGCTCAGTTACGAGAGCCGTCCTGATCGTGGGTGCGCCGCTCGCCGTGCTCGCCACCATCAGCATCCTGGGTAACCGCCCGGCGAATCCTATCGCGACCCGGCCCCTCGCTGGGGCGCACGTGACGACGCTGGGGTCATTGCAATCGGGCGTCAACGGCCTCGAGCGGATGGCGCTGCGGGTCACACCCCCGTCGACGCCGGCCCCAACCGCGGCGCCGGCCACGCCCGCCCCTGCACCCATCGCTGCCCGGCCGGGCCCGGCGCATCCCGCTCCGGCCCGGCCCGTCCTTGGCGTCGGCGGTGCGGCTGGCGTTCAGTTCAGCCTCATCAACCAGGACCGGGCCGCCAACGGCCTGGCTTCCCTCGCCTACAGCGCCTCGCTGGCGCGCGTCGCCCAGTACCGGGCCCAGGACATGCTGAACCGCAACTATTTCTCGCACTACGATCCGTCGACCGGCCAGCTCGCCTTTGTCGGACTGTTGCGACTGTGGGGCATCCCCTACACCACCGCCGGGGAGAACATCGCGTGGTCGACCAACCCGTCGATGGCGGGGATCAACACCATGTTCATGAACTCGCCGGAGCACCGGGCGAACATCCTGAAAGCGGCCTATCGCCGGGTCGGCGTGGGGGTCGCCGGCAACGGCGTGAAAACGATGGTCGTCGAGGTCTTTTCGAACTAGCCGGGCCGGTGAGCCTGCCGACGCGGCTAGCCTGAGCCCGGGAATTTCCGAAGCCGAATCTGGGTTACTCTTGATGCAGTTCGTCCAAGAAAGGGAGAGTCATGAGTAAAGCCGTTCACGTTACGACCGCCACATTCGAGGACCAGGTCATCCTCTCGGAACAGCCTGTGATCGTGGACTTTTACGCCGATTGGTGCGGCCCCTGCAAGATGCTGTCGCCGGTTCTGGAGCAGCTCGCTATTGACCACACCGAAGTGAAGATCGCCAAGGTGAACGTCGACGAGGAGCCGGCTCTGGCTGAGCGGTATCGCGTCCGCGGGATTCCTCACGTCGTGATGTTCCGCAACGGCAAGGTCGCGGAACAGGTCCTCGGTTACAAGCCCAAGGCCGCACTCGAGGCCAG
>WNGN01003868.1_pt1 | contig 18310 bp, 17 predicted proteins | sample 5400561 | NCBI WGS metagenome assembly WNGN01 (sample SAMN13153379, study PRJNA577476) | soil metagenome | isolation source: 115 cm soil or saprolite under Garry oak tree replicate 2 | place: USA:California | collected 2016-06-15
CAAAATCAATGGCGCGTAACGCCTCAATTAACTCTCAATCTTGGTGGACGCTACGATGTAGAGCACTTGCCGTCTCCGTTTCGTACTGATAAGAACAACTTCAGTCCGCGTCTCGGCTTGGCTTGGAGTCCCTCGAAAGAATGGGTTGTGCGCGGTGGCTTCGGGCTGTTCTATGATCGGCTGCCGTTGGCATTTCTCAATCGTGCGATCCAGAAGAACGGAGTGCAAACCTTCGAGCAGGTCGCTAATGATGCCGATGCCACTGCCGTCTTCGCAGCTACTGGAGGAGGGCGTTCTTTAGTTCCTGTTGTCGGCATTACGCCGTCGATCTTTCGCGCCGACCCGCAATTTGTAACGCCTTACAGCGCGCAGGCGAATGTCGGTGTCGAGCACCTGCTAAGTGAAAATATTACGGTCCGAGCCGACTATCTCTTCACGCGGGGCATTCATCTGCCGCGCACACGTAACATCAATCTGCTTCAACCGGTTACGTTGACCACAGCGAATGCATTGGCGCTCGGGTTCCTTAATCCAACTCCGCAACAACTTGGACGCTCTGTCTTTGGACCGGGTAGAGTCGACCCGCGTTTCGACGCGATTTATCAACTTGAAGACTCGGCTAGGGCTACTTACAACGGCCTCACGTTGGCACTCAACAAACGGATGAGTAGTGAGATTGAACTGCTTACTTCTTACACGTTATCAAAGACCAGAGACGACGCATCCGATTTCGATGAGCAGCCACAGAATCCGTTTGACCTGCGGTCAGAGCGTGCCCTTTCTCGACAGGATGTCCGACACCGTTTGGTGCTCAACGGTCTATTTGATCTTCCCTTTGGTGAAGAAGAAGAGAAGGGAGCGGGAAGTCAACGCGACATCCTCATCGGAAAGATCCTGGGACACGTCGAGATTGCGCCCATCGTTACATTCAGCAGCGGGCGACCCGTCAACGCACTGACCGGCGCAGACGAAGAGCATAGCCGTGCATTTCGGCTAGCGTCGCGCCCGCTCGGTTTTGCGCGAAATGCTCTGGTCACACGGCGCTTCATCAACTTTGATCTGCGCGCGCTCAAGTACTTCCCGATGGGCGAACGGCGACGGCTGGACCTCGTTGTTGAAGCCTTTAATCTTTTCAATCACCCAAATGTTCTAAGTCGCAATCAGTTCTTCGGTTCAGGAGTGACGCCCCTTTCATCGTTCGGCATGCCGACATCCTTTGCTGCTCCCCGACAGATTCGCTTCTCGATTGATTTCGAGTTCTGAGAGGAATGATGTGCTGGACACTCCTGCTGTCGGATTTACATGCTTCATACGTTATCAATAATTGCCGCGACTTATTTGTGGTACGTGATCATAGGTATTGCCGTCGCTTATTTCTTGATCCAGTCGAGGGCTGAGCAGAAACGAATGCTTTTTTTTGCTGCTCTGGTATTGCCGCTCGTTTTTGTCGGGTCGATACTCGGCGGTGCTCTTTATAACGACCCACGACCTTTTGTCGTGGGACATTTTGTTCCTTTGATTCCTCACAAGGCGAATAACGGTTTCCCTTCAGATCATGTTCTCTGGAGGGCCGCGACGGCAGCAATCATTCTCTCAAGCAGCAAGTACGTAAGCCTTACCCTCTGGCTGCTTACAATTCTGGTAGGCGCCTCGCGCATCTATGTCGGCGTCCATCATCCTATAGACATAGTCGGCAGCATCGCGATGGCAATTCTGGTTGCCTCCATTGTCTACCTCATCATTAGGAGAATGAAGCTATTCAGAGATTCTACTAACTCGAGGCCAACTCAAGCTTCGCGGGAGCTTTGACTATGCAAGACGAAAATCTTCATTAGGGGAGTAGTGAAATGCCAAAGGTCATACTAGTCAATCCGTCGTTATCAACAGTAGGCTACAGCTTTATCACGCCTCGGTGGCTCTACGTGATGGCCCAAGCAACCCCGGTCGACTTAGTCGGTGACCCTATACTTGTCGACGAATCCATTGAAAAGTTCGATCCCGACATTCTCAGTCCGGGAGACATTGTTGGCATTGGTATCAGCAGCGGCAATTGTCTTCCCGGTTACCGTGTCTTGAGAGAGTCCAAGCTCAAGGGCGCCACCGTGATCATGGGAGGCATTCACACAACAATTTTCCCCGAGGAGCCAATCCGAATGGGAGCGGATGCCGTGGTCACCGGCGGCGGAGAAGTGATATGGAGCAAGGTCATAAGAGACGCGCTTGAGAATCGGTTGCAGCGGCAGTACGCCGGAGGGCGAGTACCTGGCGAAGCCATGCTCAAGGCGAGATGGGATCTCCTCGACCCGACGAGATACATGTTTCCTTCTGTCCAAACTGTCGCGGGCTGCCCGGAGAATTGCAGCTTCTGTTCCGTTTGGGTGACTGAGGGACGCCAACCGCGCCTGCGCCTTGACGACAAAGTCATCGAGGAAGTCAACGAGCTTCATGCCCTGGGGTTTCGTTACCTTGTCTTTGCCGATGATAATTTCAATCCGTCAACCTTGGGCCGGATAGCGCGCGAGCCGAACCAACAAAAGAGACGCGAGTTTGAGAAACTGCGCGAAGATCGCTTGCGGTTCTTTGAGGAATACAACCGCTCGGTCCCTAAAGACATGTTTGGTTTTGCCCAGATGACCACCGAGGCCACCAGTGATGAAGAGTACTTGCGCGCCTTGTACCAGAAGATGAGAATCAGGACTGCGCTCATCGGAGTTGAGTCCTTTTCCGAGGAAGGATTGAAGAGCGCGGGCAAGGAGTGGAATCCAGTGGGTCAGAAGATGGTGGACGCTATCCAAAAAATCCAGGAAAGCGGGATCCTGGTGTTGAGCTCGATTATTTGCGGTCTGGAATCAGATACGGTCGGTACGATCCAAACCATGAGGCAGTTTGCGACCGAGTCCGGCACCATGTTTGCGCAATTTACCGTATATAACCCCTATCCCGGCACCAAAGACTTTTATGAAATGATGAGCGATAAGAAGAACCTTGGGAAAGCCGGGTTCCTTCCTAAACACAAGACGCAAATCTTATCTGACGAATACTGGCTGACTCCCCTCAGACCGGTTGACATTATCAAGCACCCCAATATCAGCGCCGTTGACTTGCACACGGAAAACAAGAAGTGCTGGGACAGCTTTTACTCGCTTCGCGAAAGCTTCAAGCGGACGAGGCATGGTCGCGCGAAGTCATGGCCAGTGGCCAGAAAGATTGCGTATCTGATGGTGTGTTTGGTGTTCAGACGAGCATACGCCGGATATGGCATGGCAGCGGACAGCGTTCGTAGGACGGAAATGAGAATTGGTACCAGGATACTCGTCAAGTCGGCCGTAGGTTTTTACAATTATTTCTTCCGGCGAATGAGTCTGCGAAAGACGCCCCTGCTGCGCACCAGGCGGAAGAGCTTTTTGGCTAGGGCAAAGAATTAGTCCGGCGGAGGGGATTGAGAATGGAAAGTACGTAGTGAGTAAGAGAGTCGCATGAACTGACCGAACTTCTCGGACCCCCCCCAATGTTTCAGAACAGCATTAGAACCAACGGAAGTACCTTATGACGTCAAAGCTCGCAATCATTTGCTTTAGTCCATGGCGCTGTGCAGCGCTTCTCGCCATCATCATCGCTGGCACGTCAGGCGCGTTCGCGCAAACGCCTACGAACCCATCGCCTACGCCGAAGCCATCGCCTACACCATCGCTGGAACGAAAGTTCTTGAAAAACATCCTGCGCGACCAGCGCGCGATCTGGACATCGCCGTTGCACCTTCAAAAGGAAGACGTGAAGTGGCTCGCGCCGCTAGGCCTTTCCACGGCGGCTCTAATCGCTACCGACCGACGTACGGCAGACGCTCTCGATGATAATCGCACCCGCTTGAACGTGAGCCATGCGGTCAGCTATATCGGGTCCGGCTACGGGGCGGGTAGCATCGCCGGCGCTTTTTATCTGATAGGGCGAGCGACGCACAACGCGCGTGCTCGCGAAACAGGACTGCTTGGAGGAGAGGCGCTGATTGACGGCGGCATTGTTGCCTTTGTGATCAAGCATGCCACCCAACGGCGCCGCCCGCGCGCGCCAGAGCCCGGTGATTTCTTTGAAGGCGGACTCTCTTTCCCATCCGGTCACACGACTGCGGCCTGGTCACTTGCGACGGTCGTGGCAAACGAATACCGACATAATCGTCTCGTGCAGCTTAGCGCTTACGGACTGGCAGCCGCCGCGAGTATGGCGCGCTTCACAGGGCGCAACCACTTCCTCTCCGATGTCCTTGTTGGCAGCGCCATCGGTTACGGCATCGGTCGGTACGTTTATCGCACGCATCACGATCCGGCTATAGAGTCCACGAGCCAGGCAACACCACGACCGCCATCAAAGCTATTACCACTGATTATTCCGCGTTATGAGCGATCGGCTCGCCACTACGGTGTTGCTTTGGTATGGAGTTTCTAATTTGAGCCTCTTCGAGCATATGTGCACGCTCAGCCACTTAACCTATCGAGAACTCCTCAGCGCGCTCGTCCGTGAAAACCGTCCCCCAAACGTCCCCCAGCGATACGCAAATCAGACAACGCATGCACGGTATGCAGTGCATGCACGTTGATTTTGCTTGAGCGGTTTTGTAAGTATTGAAAATAAACGAACGAAAATTTTGATTCCCAAGCTGAAAGTTGCGAGTTCGAGCCTCGTCGCCCGCTCCAATTTATTCAGTAATTCTCAGACTCAATTTTCAAAAGCTATAAGAAACTCTAGAAGCGTCCCGCAAATTCTCTGGGCGCAAGTTTCAGACTCCAAAGCTGATAGTCTATTCTCTGTTGAATCCAAGATTCGAGAACGGTAGCTGGCTTGACTGGGATCACTTGAAGCAGCCAAGTGTTTCCACTCGACTGCCGAAATCAACATCGCGAAAACGCATTATGCCTGGACGAAGTCATTTTGCTTCATTTTGGATAAAGAAACCTGAGATTGCCGATTAAGAAAATTGGTCTGAGCTTGATTGTTTGTGAACCGTCCCAGGTATTCGTCGGCCAGATCCAGGCTGAAGGGATCGAAGATTATCCGATTTTTCACTCCCCACTTTAACGTTACCCAAGCTTTACGGTAAGTTTATGACTGAATATGCGCGTTAGGCTGAAATAATTATGTGGGTCGGTCGAAAGGAGGACTGATGATGCCGACGTTCATTCACGATCCAACAATTATTCAAGCTGCAGGTAACAAGCCAAAGATTATTGAGGAGTATGTCGGTCGCGTTAACACAGATACGACGACAGTGAGTATCGCACGAATGAAGAGTCCTGGCGGGTGGGAAGAGCCGAGTCAGACGCCCGAGTTCGACGAGTACACCGTAGTACTGCGAGGCATGCTGAGGGTGAAAACCAAAAGTGAGACGGTCGACGTAAGGGCAGGGCAGGCCATTATCAGCCGACGGGGAGACTGGGTCCAGTACAGCACTCCCGAGGCAGAAGGGGCGGAATATATAGCGGTCTGCTTGCCCGCATTCTCAATGGAGGGCGTACATCGCGACGCGGTGGCGCAGATGCTCAAAACCTCGAAAGTAGACGAAGCGGACCAACAATTACGCTAACTCATCGAGCAGCGCTTTCGCTTCACGCAGGTCCATCGTATCGAATCCTTCGGTGAAGCAGTCGTAGATTTGTATGACGAGACGGCGGGCTTCTTCCTGTTTGCCCTGGTTTTGATAGAGGCGAGCAAGACTCGTCACCGCGCGCAGCTCCCAGGACTTCGCTTTCTGCTGTTGTGCAATCTTGATGGACTGATTAAAACAGCCTTCCGCCTGCGCAACCACAGGCGGCTTGGGCTCAAACACTGCTTTCCCACCTGTGGCCGCTCGTGAAACGACTCGACCCGTTGATTGCATAAGTAGCAGTTCGCCATTAATACGGTAAATCTCAGCGAGGGAGGATCTTTCCCCATTGCATTGGGCCAGCGCCAGCGCATCCTCCAATACACGGAGTCCCTGCTCGGCTTGACGTCCCTTTCCCAACGCGCCGGCCAACAGAGCTAGAAAATGCGGACGCGAGAGTTCAGCGCCCGTTGCTTGACGGGCAGCAAGCCCCCGTCGCATCTGTTCAATCCCCTCGTCTTGGAGCCCTTGCTCGATCAGGGCCGCGCCGCGCGTAATCGTTGCATACGCGTGATACATCACCAGCCCATGTTCACTGGAAACTGCGATGGCGGCCTCGGCGCGTTCTTGCGCCAGGCGCGCTTCCCGACGAAGGTGATGAAGGACCGCCGCAAAGTATAAGGCATGAGCCAGACCGTGGGGTTCGGATAACTCGCGCGCCAACGTCAGGGCTTCCTGGCTCCGGTTCAAAGCCTGATCGGGTTTGCCGAGAAACCACAGCGCCCAAGCGGCATGGCACCGCATCACAACTCCGGGATTCTGCGCATAGAGAAAAACGTCATCGCGATGCCGCTCAGGATCGTAGAGTGAAAGCGCTTTCTCAAAGTGCTCCATGCCCAGAGCAAACTCCCCTTGACGAATGCAAGTAACCTCCATCGTTAAGTGACCTCGCATCGCGAGCCCTGGATAGGGGAGGCGCTCAGACAGGCGCAGAAAGTCCTCGGCGATCTCGCGTGCTGTTACTAACTTCGCCCTCACGAAATAGAATGTCCAGAGCCCCCAGAGAGCTTCAGAAACATCCGGCGTCTCGCCCAACTCGTGGCACAGCATTCGGGCTCTTGCGTATGCGCCTCCCACCTCAGGCGCCGCGTAGCCCTTGGTAGCGATCAATGCCACGCCCTGGGTGAGATTCATCCAGAGTTCCTGTTGGGCCCGTTCAGCAGTGTCAGCAAGTCTCTCGAGCAGCTCCAAACCCCGCCGCGCCAGGAGGACCGCTTCCTGATAGGCGAACCGGCGATTAGCGTTGTGTGCGGCCTGGTGAAGATACTTTATGGCTTGCTTATAGTTCGAGCCTCGCTCAAAGTGCATCGCAAGCTCCGCCGCAATCTCACCGGCGCGTTCGCCGTAGATCTCTTCTCGTCGCTCACCTATGCGTCGATGTAGTTGGATGCGTTTAGACGCAGGCAACCTTTCGTACAGCACGTTCTGATACAAAGCGTGTATGAAGCCGTACCGACTTACCGCTTCTCCGTTTGGAAGTACTTGAATACCGCAATCCTGTATAAGCTGACGTTGACGCGCTAGTTCATCGCAGCGCGCTTCGACAGCCGCTCGATCCTCCCCCAATCCAGCCACCACCGCGAGCGTTGAAAACTCCGCGCCCGCCACGCTTGCCGCCTCGAGTGTTCGCTGCTCTTCCGCATCGAGATGCTCGATCTGCTTCTCGATCATCTGCTTGATGCTGTCCGGCACTCCCACCTCAACCTTCTCGATCTCAACAACTAACTCCCAACTCTCTTCTTTCTCGGCAATCCGCCCCGCTGCCACAAGGTAGTCGACCGCGTTGACCATAAACAGCGCATTTCCCTCGGTTCGTTCGTGGATCAACTCCGCCAGCCTTGCGGGAAATCGATTGGTGGGAAATCTAACAGACAGATACTTGGCAACTGCATCTTCGCTGAGGTATTCAAGCGGCAACTCCTCGCATTGCTGCTTGGCAAGCAATTCCTGCTTTACTGCCTTGAGCGGATGCCCGCTGACGATCAACTCCACGGTCCGATAGGTTCCAATCAGCATAAGGTGAGCGGGCTGGCGTTGTCTTGACAGGTATGAGATCAAGTCGAGTGTCGAGTAATCGCTCCAGTGGAGATCTTCCAGGATAAGCACCAGGGGCTGATCTATCGTCAGGGCCCCCAAAGCATCGCCCATCTCTCGCAGCATTCGCTCGCGTGTCACTCCGAAAACTTCTCGACTCAGCGACTCGCGATCTGAAGCACTCGCCAAAGAAGGCATTTGCAGCAGCCACATCGGCGCGTGCGCGCGCAACACTGGGACAATTTGCGGATGCTCTCGACACAAGCGCCCGATAGCTTCGAGAACCGGCAGGTAAGCTTCACTCGTCCCGTAATGTTCCAGACATTGCCCGCGACCTATTCGGATGCTCCGATCAGAGGCGAAGCTCCACGCGAATGTGTCGACCAAAGCGGTCTTGCCGATGCCTGCTTCTCCGGTCACAAATACGATCTGACGTTCTCCGCCAAGCATCTTCTCCAGCCAGCCGCGCATCCGCGACAGGGCTTCTTCGCGTCCTACAACTCGCTGAGAGGAATCTGCGGCACGCAGTAAATCCGAAACAGCGGTGCTCCTGATCTCCTGATCTCTTCGCGGCACTGGTCCGCTCTCTGCGATCTGACCGATGAAGCGATAGCCACGACGGTGCGCGGTTTCAATGAAGCGTGGAGACTTTGGATCATCACCGAGAGCTTCGCGGAGCTGACGAATGGTGACTTTGAGGACGGCGTCGCTGACAAAGGTTTCTGGCCAAACGGTGCTGAGAAGTTCCTCTTTGGTGACGAGTTGGCCGGGACGCCCGAGCAGATGACTGAGTACAGCGAAAGCTTTAGGTCTGAGTCTGATTGCTTCCGAGCCTCGCCACAGGCATTCGTTCGCCAGGTCCAGGCTGAAGGGATCAAAGATGATCCGGTTTTCACTCTCCACCTTAATCACCGGACGTTACCGAAGCTTTACGGCAAGTTTATGACTGAATATGCGCGTTTTGGCTTATTGTCCGCCTTTGATGGAGGAATGGCAATACAAAGCGGGCTTTCGTGGTCCAATTCGGCTGCGGCGGCGGCGCGATGGATCTTTGGCCGCAAGAATCATCCGCAGAAACCGATCCGGGTACTGAGTGAATTGCTCGTTCAACTCGATCCTACTGGCGGCGATCAGTTTTCGCGTTAAGATTTCACTGGATCATGGGCGACTAATTATGTGAGTCCATCGACAGTAGGAGAGTGGTGATGCCGATGCCTATTCACGATCCAACAAGAAACCGGCGAACTAATTACGCCAACTCATCGAGCAGTGTTTTAGCTTCACGCAAGTCCGCCGCATCGAATCCCTCGGTGAACCTGTCGTAGATTTGTCTGAGGAGATCCCGTGCTTCTTCCTGTTTGCCCTGGTTTTGATAGAGGCGCGCCACACTCATCACCGCGCGTAGCTCCAGGGACTTCGCCTTCTGCTGTTGGGCAATCTTGATGGACTGATGAAAACAGCCTTCGGCGGTGGCAAGCGCGGGCGGCTCGACCTCAAAGGCCATTTTTTCACCCGTGGCCGCTCGTGAAACGCCTCGACCTGTAGCTTGCATAAGCGACAGTTCGCCTTTGATGCGGTAAAGCTCAGCGTGGTAGCATCCCTCCCCGTTGCGATGTACCACATCCAGCGCTTCCTCCAATACCCGGAGTCCCTCCTCTGGTTTGCGTGTCTTTCCCAACGCCTCGGCCAGCAGAGCCAAAAAGTGCGGACGCATCAGTTCAGTGCCTGTTGCTTGTTGGGCAGCAAGCCCCTGGCGCATTTGTTCAAACGCCTCTTCCTGCCGCCCCTGCTCGATCAGCGCCCAGCCCCGCATAAACGTCGAGTGTGCCTGGTACATCGCTAGCCCATGTTCGCTGGACACCGCGATGGCAGCCTCGGCGCGTTCTTGCGCCAACCGCGCTTCCCGACGAAGCTGATGCAGTATCGCCGCAAAGTAGAAAGCGTGCGCCAGACCGTGAGGTTCGGATAACTCGCGCGCCAGGGTCAGGGCTTCCTGCATCCGGTCCAAAGCCTGATCAGGCTGGCCGAGAAACCACAATGCCCAGGCGGCATGGCAACGCGTCCCAACCCCCGGGTTCTGGGTGTAACGGAAAGCATCATCGAGATGCCGCTCAGAGTCGTAGAGTGAGAGGGCTTTCTCAAAGTGTTCCATGGCCGGAGCAAACTCCCCCAGATGCATGAAGGTGACGTCCATCGCCAGGTGACCTCGCATCGCGAGTCCGGGGTACGGGAGGCGCTCAGCCAGGCGCAGGAATTCCTCGGCGATCTCGCGGGCTGTCCCTAACTCTGCCCTCAATAGATGAAATGTCCAGAGCCCCCAGAGTACTTGAGAGATTTCCGGTGTCTCGCCTAATTGCTGACACAGCTCTCGAGCTCTCGTGTAGGCACTGCCTACATCAGGCGCCGCATAGCCCTCGGTCGCAATCAATGGCACGCCTAGAGTGAGATGCAGCCAAAGTTCTTGCTGGGCACGCTCAGGAGTGTCCGGCAATTTCCCGAGCAACTCCAGCCCCCGGCGTGCCAGCCCGACCGCATCCTGATACGCAAACCGGCATCGCAAGCTCTGCCGCGACTTCCCTGGCGCGCTCGCCATAGAGCACTTCTCCTCGCTCCCCTATTCGTCGGTGGAGTTGGACGCGCCTCGACGCTGACACCCTTTCATACAGCACGTGCCGATACAATGCGTGTATGAAGCCGTAACGCGTCGCCGCTTCTCCATTTGGTAGTTCTTGTACACCGCAATCCTGAATAAACTGATGCTGCCGAGCCAGTTCATCGCACCGCGCTTCTACAGACGCTCGATCCTCTCCCAATCCAGCCACCACCGCGAGCGTTGAAAACTCTGCTCCCGCCACGCTTGCCGCCTCAAGTGTTCGCTGCTCTTCTGCATCGAGATGCTCGATCTGCTTCTCGATCATCTGCTTGATGCTGTCGGGCACTCCCACCTCAACCTTCTCGATCTCTACAACTAACTCCCAACTCTCTTCATACTTGCCAATCAACCCCTCTGCCACAAGGTAGTCGACCGCGTTGATCATGAACAGTGGATTTCCCTCTGTTCGCTCGTGTATCAACCCCGCAAGCTCCACGGGAAATCGATTGGTGGGAAATCTAACGGACAGATACTTGGCAACTGCATCTTCGCTGAGGTATTCAAGCGGCAACTCCTCGCATTGCTGCTTGGCCAGCAACTCCTGCTTGACTGCCTTGAGTGGATGCCCGCTTACAATCAACTCCACGGTCCGATAGGTCCCAATCAACATAAACTGCGCTGCCTGACGTTGCCTTGCCAGGTATGAGATCAGGTCCAGCGTCGAGTAATCGCTCCAGTGAAGGTCTTCCAATATGAGCACCAGCGGCAGGTCTGCCGTCAGCGCCTCCAAAGCCTCGCTCATCTCTCGCAGCATTCGCTCGCGTGTCGCTCCGAACACTTCTCGACTCAACGCCTCCCGATCTGAAGCGCTCAATAAAGAAGGCATCTGCAGCAACCACATCGGCGCGTGCGCGCGCAGCACATCGACAACTTGCCCCTGCTCTCGGCTCAACCGCTCGATAGCTTCGAGCACCGGCAGGTAAGCCTCACCAAGTCCCGTACTGTTCCAGACATTGCCCCTGACCTATCCGAATGCTCCGATCAGAAGCTATGCTCCGGACAAACGTATCGACCAGAGCGGTCTTGCCGATGCCCGCTTCTCCCGTAACAAATACTATCTGACGTTCTCCACCCAGCATCTTCTCGAGCCAGCTTCGCATCCGCGACAGTGCTTCGTCGCGTCCGACAACTCCCAGAGGAGAATCTGCGGCGCGCGGCGGTGGAACCGAAACGACGCTGCTTTTGGTCTCCCGATCTGAAGCGCTCAATAAAGAAGGCATCTGCAGCAACCACATCGGCGCGTGCGCGCGCAGCACATCGACAACTTGCCCCTGCTCTCGGCTCAACCGCTCGATAGCTTCGAGCACCGGCAGGTAAGCCTCACCAATCACGGCGAAGGCTTTGGGCCTAAGCCTGATTACGTGGGCGCCTCGCCACAGGCACTCGTTGGCCAGATCCAGGCTAAAGGGATCGAAGACTATCCGTTTGTCGCTTCCCACGTTATCCACCAAACGTTACCGAAGCTTTACGGCAAGTTTATGACTGACAATGCGCGCTTCGCTCATTCTCCGCTTTGGATGGAAGAATGGCAATACAGAGGGGCTTTCGTGATCCAGTTTCGACCGGAAACCGAGATTGAGGGCGGCCGATTCGAGGGCCGGGTTGAGCATGTAGCCTCGTGCGAGGCAACGCGATTTCACTCGCTCGAAGAGCTGCTTAGTTTCATCGCCAGGGTGCTGGCTGAAGTCCGCGGCATAGAGCAGTAGTCACTCAGTTGCAGGAAGGGCGTAGATATCATGCTTCAACTAAGACCAACCTGTGAGCAGTGCAACAAGTCGTTGCCACCAGCTTCACTTGAAGCACGCATTTGTACCTATGAGTGTACGTTCTGTGCCACCTGTGTTGACACCATCCTCGACAACGTCTGCCCGAACTGCGGTGGTAGCTTTGTGCCTAGACCCATCAGGCCGTCGAAGAATTGGAAAGGCGACAACTATCTTGGCAAAGACCCGGCAAGCACCCGAGTGATGCACAGGCCCGTTGACCCCGAAACACATGTACGGTTCGCCGCCGAAATCAGGTCAATACCGCCTGAAGAGAGGTAAACCCAGGAAATTCAAGCACAGACTGACTGGAGGGCATGATGCTGGACAAGGCAACAGCAGAGGCATTCGCGAACGATTGGATCGCTTGCTGGAACAGTCACGACCTGGACCAGATCCTTCATCACTATGCTGAAGACTTCGAGTTCTCGTCGCCTTTCATTATCCAGATCGCCTGTGAGCCGTCTGGAGTCCTAAAAGGCAAGAGTGCTGTGCGCGCTTACTGGGCAAAGGCATTGACCCGCATTCCCGATTTGCAGTTTCGACTTGAGTCCGTGCTGTGGGGCATCAATAGCCTCGTCATTAACTATCGTCGCCATGATGGACGCACGGTGTCTGAGTGGTTCGAGTTCGGGAGTAACGGCAAAGTCGTCAAGTCCAGCGCCCACTACACGGCCTAGAGATCCTCGCTAGCATTACCAAAACGTTACCGCACATTTACGTCAAGTTTATGACTTGCCTGCGCTGCGAGCACTATCCTCTCGCCCGATGAAGCGACGATCGCCGTTCATCACCTGCAACAAGCAGGAAATTCATTGAAAGAAAAGGACAGAAGAATGAATAGGTTTAAGAACCGTTTAGAAAAAGATGGGAGAACGCACACGAGGCGCTCTCTTTCCAGGATCAGCATCAGCCTGATGACACTCGCACTGGTCGGGTTCAGCGCCTTGACGGCTCTGGCGCAGGCACGGCCATTCCATCTGGTAGAACACGGGTCGGCGAAAATAACTCCGTTACCAAACAACGAAGGACTACAACTCTCTGCCGAGGGAACGGGAAATGCGACACATCTCGGTCGCTTTACTTTGCAGCGCGAACTCACGCTCACACCAACCTCTGACGAGGGTGTGTTTGACGTGGTCGGGACGGCGACGCTTACAGCCGCCAACGATGACCAACTCTTTGCTTCCATCAAAGGCACCGCCAACTTGAACACCGGCCATGCCTTCTTGACTTATGAATGGACTGGGGGCGCGGGCCGGTTTCAGAACGCAAGTGGCAAAACCACGTGGTTAGTCGAGATTCACGACGATGGTACTTACGACGTCGTCGCAAACGGAGTCATTAACTTTTGAAATAGGGCGTCTGGTTTCCAAGTGGAGATCGGGCGCCTCACTCATTTAACCGAGCCTGCAACAAGCAGGAAAAATTCACTGAAAGAAAAGGAAGGAAAAATGAACATGTTGAAGAACTTTCTGTTAGACGCAATCAGCGTCAAGCAAGGGGCGATGAGTCTCTTGAAGGGATTTAGGCTTGCGTTGCCGATAACCATTATTGGACTGATGGTCATCGGTGCTGCGCAAGCTCAGGAGTTGGATCAGAAGCAGGATGATGCCGTGAAGGTCAAGGTCTTTCAGGCCGCGGGAACAAATGGCGATTCGATCCAGAGCACGATAACCGAGTTCCGCGCCGCGCTGGGTGGAAACAACAACGGCGTTACGCCCCCGGGCGGGCCGACCTTCACAGTTGGACGCCGCGAGATCAATTGGGACGGCGGCAACTCCGCAAACACTACAACTACTCTGACGCCGACACCAGTACTAGACCAGTTTCTTGTTGGACGCGGCGCTCGTTTCACGACACCGGGTACTGGTTTCGTTCAGGCTCCGCCATCGGGGTTGGCTGCCGCCGATGTGTTTGCAAACCCGAGTTACGCGACGATCTTCAAGGCCTTTACCCCGTCGCGGCTTTTTTCGCCGATCGGCAGCAACGTGACCGATACGCTTTTCTTCGTGCCGGGCAGTAACGAAGTGCCGGCGACAACGCGCGGGTTCGGGGCGGTCTTTTCGGACATAGACCTTCCGGACGGAAGCGGCCCCGGCGAGAAGGAAGGAAACCGCCACGCGAGCACACTGATTGAATTCTACGGTGCCGATGGCGAGCTTCTGTTCAGCAGCTTCGCGCCTGCATCACCCGGAGACGGCAATCTATCGTTCTTCGGAATCGTTTTTGACGATGCGCGAATCGCTCGGGTGCGAATTATAGCCGGTGCGACTCCGGGAGTTGACGATACGCGACGCCTGGATGTCGTGATGATGGACGATTTCATTTACGGCGAGCCGCAACGCATCGTTCAGTGATGAGTTGAAAGGCTTTCTCCACCGGTTGTTGGAGGGGTTCGGGTGCGCAAGGAGCTGAACCCTTTCATCTCCTGGTCAAATGAAAGTCACAGGAGTGTGGGACCTATGTTGAGTGTACAGGTGTTCGCCAGTTGAGTTACGGCCAATAACATCGATGTCAACGGAACAACAGAAATTAATGAGACTTCTAGTTGCCAGATGGATCCAGGCACGCAGCTCGTTGTCGTTGGAATACAATTACGCTCCTCGGCGTCTGGCACGCTTTCCCCGAGACATCCGCTTTGGAGACGGCAGCGAGCTGCGACTGCAAGAATTGCGATCTGAGAATCGCGACCAATTAAAGACGTTCTTCTCAGACTGCTCACCACAGGCGATTTACGAACGATTTCTGTCAGCCAATTCGCCTTCCGATCCTATGCTGGACTATCTCGTCGACTGTGACGGATCCCGGCACGTCGCGCTCGTAGTGACGCAGCGCAAAGGAAACGAGGAGCTGATCATCGCTGAGGGACGATATGTCGTTCTCGACGAGCGACCCGCTATGGCTGACATTGCACTTCTAGTCGCTGACCAGATGCAAAGGCGGGGCATCGCAACGTTGTTGATCGGCGAACTGATGGAAATCGCCAGCCGCAACGGTGTGACCCACTTCAGTGCTGAGGTGTCGGCCGACAATCGCCCGATAATTTCGTTGCTCCGCGAGGTTAGCCATTCGCTATCGAGCAGCATTTGGGGCAGGGAGATGCATTTTGAATTTCCGATTCTGATGAGGAAAAGAACCGTGGGTGAGAAGGCAGAGCGTGACGGGTTGAGATTGCGCGCTCACGCAAGGCGAATTCTTGAGAACCTGGGAATCATGAACAATTCAAACCTGAATGTTTCAAGTGTGCTGGAGGGCAGCAACAACGGACTGGGGGGGCCGGGTTGTGCGCCCTAAGCACGCCGCATGGTGGGAGGACAGAGCGCGCCCTCCCACTCGCTGCTTGTTGAAGGCGGAAAGATCTTTATCGCTGCCGGCACGCAGGAATATTCACTGAAAGAAAGGATCACGAAATGAACAAGTTTAAGAACTCTTTGTCAGACGAAGTTGCACCAAAGCAGGAGGTGGACCATGAGCCATCGTACTAATGCTCTTGCTGAACGCCTCGAACGCGGGGCCCGCGCACTTGCTGACTTCGCGAGCACACTCACGGAGGCTGAATGGCAAACCCGTGTTCCGAAGGACGGACGCAAGATCGGTGTCGTAGTGCATCACGTCGGCAGCGTCTACCCGCGGGAGATCCAGTTGGCAAAGACCCTTGGCGCAGGCAAGGCGATCGTGGGAGTGACCGCTGACATCGTTGATGAAATGAATGCTGGGCATGCCAAGGAAAATCATGCCGTCACGAAAGAAGAGACGCTGGATCTGCTCAGGCGCAACAGCGGAGCGGCGGCGGCTGAGATCAGGGCTCTAAGCGACGAGGAACTCGATCAAGCTGCTCCGGTGTCGCTCAACTCCGATGCTCCACTGACGTGCCAGTTCATGCTTGAGGATCACGCCGTGCGCCATAGTTATCACCACCTCGCGCGGATACGAGCCGCTTTGAAGCAGTAGGCCGTGACGACTAGGGCGTGAGGCGCGAGTCGCCGCCGAAGATTCTCAACGAGGAGGATATATCTGTGCAGATGGCGGGTATTCCATTCGGAATTACAAACTGGTCCAAGGTCGAGCAAACCGAACACAAAGGCGAACGCGGGTTCGCGTACTGGCGCACACAGCAGTTCGGAAGCATTCGAGTCCGGATGGTCGAGTACACGCCCGGATACTTGGCCGATCACTGGTGTGGCAAAGGCCACATCATCCTTTGCATGGAGGGTGAACTACACTCTGAACTCCAAGATGGTCGCAAATTCACTCTCACGCCAGGCATGAGCTATCAAGTAGCAGACAACGCCGAGCCTCATCGTTCATACTCCGAGTCTGGTGCAAAGCTGTTCATTGTTGACTGATCGCCGTGATCGCAGGGCAAATGCAATCTCTAATGCAGTTGCATCCCCGGTATCAAGGATGGCGCGAAAGTGGAAGCTCTGCTTCAGGGTAAATTTGAAGGTTGGAACGGCCACCCTTGCGAACGCATGCTAGATCATTATTCAGTCCGAAAGGTAGGATCAAATGTTGCCCATTCGCGGTCTTTACGAAGTAGCCATCCGGGTCAAGGAGCTCGCCAAATCCGAGGTCTTCTACCGGGAAATTCTGGGACTCGAAGTTGGTGTAAGAGACGAAAACCGCAGGTGGTTATTCCTGAGGGCCGGTGGCCAAGCCGGCATGGTGGTGCTGCAGGAAGACAAGGGAACGTGGCCCAAACAACACTTCGCTTTCACGGTCGAGGAAACCGATATAGAAGCAGCGGCCATGGCGTTGCGGCAGCGAGGCGTTCATGTCGAAGGGCCTGTGTACCATGAGTGGATGCCGGCACAGTCCGTTTATTTTTCCGATCCCGACGGTCACGAATTGGAGCTTTGCGCTCCGGTAGAGTAGGCATGACCCTTAAGGTCAGACATCGCGCATGAAAATATCCATCCTGGACGACTATCACGACACGCTGAGGACCTTGGAATGCTTCAAAAAGCTCGATGGCCACGAAGTCAAAATATGGAACGATCATGTCCAAGATACCGACGCCTTGGCAAGACGGCTCCACGACACGGAAGCGCTTGTGCTTTTCCGAGAGCGGACGAAGATCCGATCTTCGCTTCTGAAGCGGCTGCCCAGCCTTCGATTGATCAGCCAACGGAGCATCTATCCACATATTGACATGGTGACCTGCACCCGGCTCGGCATCGTGGTTTCTTCCAACCTCCATCCCGGCACACCCTCTTACGCGGCGGCAGAGCTGACGTGGGCGCTGGTGCTTTCGGCCATGCGACAAGTCCCTCAGCAGGTCGCGGCCCTCAAGGCCGGGAAATGGCAGATCGTTGTTGGAAACAGTCTGCGCGGCAAAACGCTCGGGATTTACGGCTATGGCCGGATTGGAAGCGTGGTCGCAGGTTACGGAAGGGCTTTCGGCATGGACGTGCTGGTCTGGGCCCGCGAGCTCTCACTGATCCAGGCCCGCCAGGACGGATACCTGACGGCTGACAGCAAAGCGGAGTTTTTTGAAAAATGCGATGTTCTTTCTTTGCACATGCGCTTGGTTGATGCGACGCGGAACATCGTCACCGCCCCGGATCTTTCCCGTATGAAACCGGCGGCGCTCCTGATCAACACCAGCCGCGCCGACCTCATTGAACCCGATGCGCTTGTGAACGCATTGCGCGCGGGGCGTCCAGGAATGGCGGCGATCGATGTTTATGAGTCGGAGCCTGTGCTTGACCGGAAGAACCCGTTATTGACGATGGATAACGTTGTGTGTACGCCCCACATCGGCTACGTATCGCGCGATGAGTATGAGATCCAGTTCGCCGATATTTTCGATCAGATCGTCGCTTACTCGAAAGGCGCCCCGATCCATGTGGTTAACCCTGAAGTGCTTCAAAGCACAGGACTACGTAAAAGCTGAAAAGAGTTATTGGATCGCGCAGTTTACGATGAGATTTGCAAGACGCACGTTCCGGTTCGCTGGAATTTATGGACTCGTCGTCCTTTTGCCCCAGTACCTGCTGGAGGCGAAGACTGGCCGCGACTTCCCGCCGGCGATCACACACCCGGAATACTACTATGGCTTCATCGGCGTTTCCGTGGCGTGGCAAATCGTGTTCTTGGCGTTGGCGAAGGATCCGGTTCGCTTCCGGGCGATGATGATCCCGGCAATCATCGAGAAGGCAAGCTTTGCAATCGCCGTTGGTATCCTGTTCGCACTCAACCGCCTGGGTCTGCCAATGCTGG
>WNGN01000989.1_pt1 | contig 18301 bp, 18 predicted proteins | sample 5400561 | NCBI WGS metagenome assembly WNGN01 (sample SAMN13153379, study PRJNA577476) | soil metagenome | isolation source: 115 cm soil or saprolite under Garry oak tree replicate 2 | place: USA:California | collected 2016-06-15
ATGAATACGAGGTCGAGACCGGCGGGCAGAATCTGAAGGCCGAAATGGGCGGTGGCGTGGACCAAGTTCACTACGAAATGGGCCAGCACGAGACCGATGAGATACCGATCGAGACGTTCCATTCCTCACGACCCCCGCGTCGGAAAGCCCTCGGCCCGCCACGAGGTCACGACCTCTTCAAGGCCTTCCGCGTACGTGGGAAAGGAAGGCCGCCAGCCGAAGTCCCGCCGGAACCGGGCGTTCGACGTCGCAAACGAGGAGCTCAGGATCCGGGTCCCGTATCGGCCCAGGAACATCCGCGCGAGCCACCGCGGCATTCGGCGGGGCGGGCGCGCATCGAGTCGGTGGGCCATCTCCCCCAGGAACTCGGCCAGCGGGACCGGCCGATCATCGACGATGTGCCACACACCGGTCTTCGGTGCTTCTGCGGCCATCACGAACGCGCCGGCCGCGTCGTTCGTGTGAATCATCGACCACACGGGGCTCTGGCGTCCGATCAGGACCGGGCGGCCTTTTGCGATCGACTCCGCAAGGATCCGCGTATGCCAGCCGTCCGCAGAATAGAATCCGCCGCAGCGCAGAGCCAGAGCGTCGAAACCGTCGGCCGAACCCGCCTCGCGAGCAATCCGTTCCGCGTCCAGGGCTGAGGCGAGGACCGGATCGCTGGCCGGCGGTGCCTCCTCGTCGAACGGTCTTCCGTCGAGCGTGCCGACGGCCCAGACGACGCCCTCCTGCAGAAATGCACGAGCCCCGACGCGGGCGGCGGCTGCGACAAGCGAGCGCGTCCCTTCTCGACGGATCCGATCGTTCATCGCCCAATCCCTCGGCCCGGTGCGGACTTTCGTCGGGATCGCGGTCGCCGCTCGGATGATGATATCGCATCCCTTGGCCGCCTGGGCGACGGCGTCCGCATCGAACAGGTCGGCGCGTCGCGGCTCGCCTCCGAGAGAGCGCACGGTCGCCTCCGCAGTACCGCTGCGTGCGAGCCCCACCACGGTGTGGTTGCGCGCGACAAGCTGCCGAACGATTCGCCGTCCCAGGACGCCGCTCGCGCCCGCCACAAGCACGCGCACGCGCGGGTCATGCCCATCGAGAGATTAAATATCGCGGGGCTCATCGTCCCGTGAGAGCGGCGGGGCGGAGACGATGGTCGAGTTCGACCTCACGGATGAACAACGGCTCCTCCAGAAGACGGCGCACGAGTTCGCGGAACGCGAGATGAGGCCCGTCGCCCTCGAGTACGACAAGAAGGGCACGGTCCCGTGGGACGTCATCAAGAAGGCGCATGCCCTCGGCCTCGACACGGCGTTCATCCCCGAGGCGTACGGCGGCGGAGGCATTGATTCGGCCCTCACCCACGTGGTCGTGAACGAAGAGCTGAACTGGGGTTGCGCCGGCATGGCGACCGGGCTGATCGGCGCGGGCCTCGCGTACCTTCCGATCATCCACATGGGGACCGAGGAACAGAAGAAGCGGTTCCTGACGCGCTTCACCGGCAAAGAGGCGCGCCTCGGCGCACTCTGCCTGACGGAGCCCGACGCGGGATCCGACGTCGCGAACATCTCGACGACCGCGAAGAAGGACGGCGATGAGTGGGTGTTGAACGGCGTCAAGCGCTTCATCACGAACGGCGGGATCGCGGACATCCACGTGGTCTTCGCGACGCTCGACAAGAGCCGCGCGCATTTCGGCATCCGGGCGTTCGTCGTGGAACACGGCACGCCGGGGCTGAAGGCGGGCAAGGTCGAGGACAAGATGGGGGTCCGCGCGAGCCACACCGCGGAAGTCATCCTGGACGACTGCCGGATTCCCGAGGACAACCTGCTCGGCTCCGACGAGGGCACCGCGTTCTATGGGGCGATGAAGACGCTCGAGTCCTCCCGACCGCTTGTGGCTTCCGGGGCGATCGGGATTGCACGGGCGGCCTACGAGTACGCGCTCGACTACTCGCGCAAGCGAAAGGCGTTCGGCACGCCGATCGCGAAGAAGCAGGCGATCGCGTTCATGCTCGCGGACATGAAGACCAAAATCGAGGCCGCGCGCCTCCTGACATGGCGGGCCGCGTGGATGCTCGACCAAGGCATGCCGATGAACAAGGAGGCGAGCATCGCGAAGCTGTTCGCGGCCGACATGGCGATGGACGTCACCACGGACGCGGTGCAAATCCTCGGCGGCGCGGGCTACATGAAGGACGAGCCGGTTGAGAAGTGGATGCGGGACGCGAAGATCTTCCAGATCTGGGAAGGGACCTCGCAGATCCAGCGGCTCGTCATCTCGCGCGAAGAGATCGGGGAACTCTAGGCTTTCCGAACGATCGCTGCGAGCTTCGCGGGTTCCTCGAGCAGCGACCGCAAGAGTTTGCGGTACTCGCGCTCGACGTTCAGGTACTCGGTGAATTCCTTGTCCGTCATCGTCAGCAGCTTCGCGAGATGCCCGACGCCCTGCTTCACGAAGAAGTCGACGTCCTCGAGGCCCGCGATCGCCTCGGCCCATTCCGGTTTCTCGCCGACCGCCTCCATCCGTTTCTCGAGTTCGACGATTCGAGACACGACTTCGGGATCCGTCCGCACGCGCAGCCCGATTTTCGCCAGGGCCTGTAGCGCTTCAGTGACCTTCTCCTGGGCATACTTTGGGGACATCCCCTCGCCATGGGAGAGGTTGAACATCTCCGCCGTCGCCCGATAGTACGTCTCGATGAAGTGGTCCACCCGCTCCTCGCGGGCGACCTCGACCAGGTCCGCCTCGCGCATCTTACGGATGTGATGATAGATCGCCTGCGGCGTGAGCCCGAGCTCCGCCGAAATCTGGCTCACCGTCATCTCCTTCGCCCGGAGAAGATAGATGATCCGTCTCCTTGTTTCGTCCGCGAGGAGCTGAAATGCTTCGGGGCTCTTGATGACCTTGAATGCCTTCATTGGCCGCCTCCGGAACAATGTATGTTTGTGCTCTATGATAAATGTTTCTATAACTAAAACAAAGGCTTTATTAACAGGCGTTGCAATTAGCCAAACATGCATTGGAACAAGAGAAACGGACGATTTACGAAGCCAAGTGATGCGACGAACGAAGCCCTCCCGTCGGACCCCGCTGTCCGCTACGCGTGGGCCGTGCGCGGCATGGATCCGTGGACCCGGAGGTGGACGGTATGATGAGCATCCCACCGTACACCTCGATCGTCGCGGGGTTGCGGCGAACCCGGCCGACGGACCTCGACCGCTACGCTCGGTCCGAATTCGGGGACCGCGATGGGGCATGGCTCGCCGACGGAGTCCGCACAAACCTTTCGAACCGCGGGTCGTCCGAATCCGAGGACGACGGTCGCCTGCTGCGCCGGTTGACGCAGGCGATCAGCACCTTCTTCTAGATTTTTGACTGCCTATCGTCAGCCTTAAGCGCCTCATCCACCGTTGCGCGAACGTGGCGATCCCTCCGGTCGGCCAACTCCCCGAGCCCCTCCGACTCCCGCACGGGAGCGTGCGAGGGGCGATCGCGGTTATCGTGACCGCGGCATATGGGTACGTCCTCCTTTTGGGAGGGTCCACACCGACCGTACCGACCGTCCTCGTGAATGCCGTGGTCGTCGTCATCGCCTTCTACTTCGGGAGCCGTGCCGTCTCGACACCGCCCGCGGTTCTGCCCGGCCAGACCGCTCCGCCAGCCCCGCACCATCCGCGGCTGGTCCGGATCCTCCTGTTCCTCGGATTCGCGAGCCTGACGGCGTGGTTCCTGACTCGGAACCCTTCCCTCCAGGGCATTCCGACCGACCTCCTGGCGGTCCTGCAGGTCCTCGGGGGCTACGTCCTCGGGGCCACGGCCTCCTGGTTCGTCCACCGTCGGGCACACGAGACCCACATCCGTCATCGCCTCGCCACGATCTTCCGCGACATCGTCGCGGTCGGCGCACTCGGCTTGACCGCGTACATCTGCTTCGCCCTGGTGACGAAACAAGGAGGGCTCTTGGCGGGCCGCGCCGAGCAAGCGCTGTCCCTCGTCGTGACTTTCTATTTCGGGTCGCGTGTGATTGGACATTGAATTTCGGACGGGCGCTCCCGCTACGATCCCGGCAGCAAGAGGCGCGTCAGAGTTTCATTTTGGATAGGCAGCGAGGAACTTATTTAGTCGGGTCCGGGAACGACGCGACGTTCCCCCATGGATTCGCTCGCGATCGCAACCGTGGCCGTGTTTCTTTCGTGCCTGGCCGGGTTCGCCTGGGGACGACGTCAATCGTTCCGGACAGGAGTCCGGCGTGGAGACTGGCTCTGTCTTTCATGCGGCCAACGCAACGAGTTCGAGCTGGACCGATGCTGGAGCTGCGGACGCGGTGCCGGAACGACCGTCCACGATCCGAGCCACATCCCGCTCGCGCGACGGTGGCCATGCACCACCTGCGCGGCGTGGAACGGGATCGCGCGGGACGCATGCTGGCGGTGCGGAAGCGCCCCCGCCGCTAGTGAATCTCCGGGGCTTCGTCGAGGATCTCACGCTCCCGCATCTCGCGGCGCTTCCATCCCTCGAGCTCCCCGACAAAGTACGGGAGCAGACGCATGGAAACGTAGGAATTCATGAGCGGGATCCCGAGTTGCTCCGAGAACACGAGAAGGTTGACGGCGTCATTGTACCGGATCCGCATCTTCATGGTTTCAGTGTAGAAGTCGAAGAGGAAGAGTCCCCATAGGATCTCCTTGACGACCTGCAAGGCGCGCCTCCAGCGGCTCACGCCGTCCCCCGATCCGAGCGCATGGTCGGGCGGCGCTAAACGTTTTCCTCCGCGGCCGGAGGCCTTTAGGGTCCTCTCGCATTTCCGCCGGCCATGGCGGATCTCGACCCCGGCCTCACCGCGGTGCTCGTCGTCGCCGCCTTCTTTCTGGTCTGGTATTACGGTGCCTTCGTCTACACACGGCGCCTCGCCCGCCGAATCGGGACGGAACTCAAGCGGGCCGTCGTCGTCTTGGGAGGCACCTCGAAAATCCAATGGTTCGGACCGGGGGCCTTCCGGATGAAGACGGAGGGAGCCAATCCGCCATTTCAGGAATTCTCTCTCACGGTGACGCTGCGACCTCGGGAGATGCCAATCAACTGGGCGATCGGGACGGCTCAGGGCCGGCGGGATGCCGCGTTGATCGAGGCCTCCCTCCGGAAGGATCCGCGGATCGAGTTCGAGCTTGTGGACCCGAAGACTCGGATCGGCCGGCGGAGGAGTCGTTCGAAGGCGGATTGGTCGAAGGTCTCCCTCGGTGGGGGTGAACTCCTCCTGTCCTCGGACGACGAGCGGGGTGCCCGTCGAATCCTGGAAAGCATCGACCCGAGCACCCTGGACCCGATCGCGGCCCTCCACGTGACCGCGGGGAAGCAGCCGGGCATCGCTGCCTCCGTGTCCGTGGCGCCGGGGGCCGCGGCTCGAGGAATCGAGGCGATCCGGGCGTTGGCGGAACGCCTCACGACCTAGTGGCAGCGTGTCCCTGCGAGGGGAGTCAACAGCCCTTCGAGAAGTTCGGCGGTTCCCTGGTGCATGAAACGGAGATCGACGAGGCGCTGTGTCTCGTCACACCGGTAATTCATATGCAACACGTGATAGAGCTTCGTGCCCAGCAGGCCGAAGTGAGCCGACCCAATCGTGTACGCGGCCGAATGGCCTCCCATTTTGCACGTCCCGGGGCGGGACTCGTCGAGCTTCGGGGGCGCAATCGATCCCCGCGAGGTTCGCACAGTCAACTCGATCGCTCGGCGGGCGCGCGCATCGACGAGGAGCCCCGCGGCGCGGCCTTCTTGGGCCCAACGCACGCCGTCGTAAGCAATCGTGTAGTCCACATCCATCGGATGTCGACCGAGCCGGAGGTCCCAATTGTCCGGTAGGCGGATCACGACAAAGTTCGAGGGACCCAAGACGAAGTGCGTGGCCGCGACAACATGATCCCGCGTCTCGGGCTTCATGCAGCGCCCGTCAATTCGGCGGCGAAGGGCGGGGTATACGTCATCATGTCCTCGGAGACCCGACGGACCATATCGACCCCCGTGACCTCGGACGAATACAACGGAATGTACGACCGGACGAGCGGACCCAAGTCCCGGTACAGGACCTTCATGTACGCGATCTGTTCGTGGTACTTGTTCGCAAGGTACTCGCCTGCGCCGTCCTGAAGGGCGACCTCCGGGCGTAGGACTTCGTTCACGATGACTCCGCCAATCGGGATGCTGAATTTTTGAACCATTCCAATGAATCGGCGGACGACTGCAATCGGGAGGGCGAGCGGCAGAGTGACGAAGAAGAACGCGGTCCGTTCGGGATCCACGAGCACGCCTTTGGCCTTCTCGAACCGCTCGTTCATGGAGATGAGGTCTGCCATGAGCGGATCCTTCTTCACCTCGGCCATGACCTTCTCCTTCCGGAACGAGAGCTGAACGCGCATGCTCAGCGCCTCCTTGCGCGAGTCGATCATGCGGGTGAGCCAGAGGCCGTAGATCTTGCTCAGGCCGATCAGGCGCACCGCGTTCGCGACCGCCGCGGTGTCGAAGATCACGCGATCGTACGCCTCGCCCTCTTTGAGGATGTAGTCGACCATCCGGTCGAACATCGCGCTCTCCTCGAACGCGGGGTTCGTCGCGGCGATCTCGATGAACGGCTTCGCATCGAGGGGGATGTCCGCCCACTTCAGGAATTCCTTCACCCGGCCTCGGATCGAATTGCGATAGCGCTCCACGACCTCGGTCGTCTCGACCTCGACCGCGTGCACGTTCTTCGCGCCTCTGACCTCGATGACCTTGCCGCCGGACAGGCTCTGGCCGAACAGGCTCGACAGCGAGTGGACCGGGTTCAAGGACGCGACCAGGACGCTCTCGCCTTGGGACGCGCAGTGGTACGCGAGCCCCGCCGCCGCGACGGTCTTTCCGACGCCCCCCTTTCCGCCGGTAAAGATGTAACGCAGCTTCGGTCGTTGTTCGAGGAGTTCGGGAAGGGTCGTCATGTCGGATCACCTTAGAGAGCGGGTCCGAACAGGAGATCCTGGGACACCCGCTCGATCATGTCGAGGCCCCGCGGTTCCCGCGGGTACATCGGCAGCATCGCCACGACCTTGCCCGCAAACTTCGACTTGATCTCGTCGAGATACTTCCGCTGCATCCGCGCGCGGTTCCGAAGGAACTCGACCGCCTCGCCGCCTTTCGCCTCGGCGAGCTCTGCGGGATACACCTGGTTCACGATTAGCCCGGCCATCTGAAGGCCGAGGGCATCGAACATCTCGAGCGCACGCTCGGTGTCGAGGATCGCCATGCGCTCCGGGATCAGGACCATGAAGAACGATGTCCGTCGCTGGTCGACCATGAGGTCCGTGAAGCGCGTGATCTTCGCCTGGATGTCCTGCAGTTCCTTGAGGACCTCGTCCTCGGAGACCTTCGTGCCCTTCAGAGTGGCGGCGACCGCCTCGTACTCCTGGGCCTTCTCTCGCGCCTCGGTGATTTTCCCGACCCACTTACTCAGGATTTCCGCCATCGCGATCATGCGCACCCCGTGGCCGAAGGGCGGCATGTCGAACACGTACAGGTCGTGGCCGCTCGTCGCCACGAGGTCCGCCATCGCATCGTAGGTGGCGGACTCGTACATCGCCGGTTCGGCGGACGTCGAGTCGATGTATTCTTCGATCTCCGCCGGAAGCTCCGATAGCCCGTACATCGTCAGGATCTTCTGCTTGACCTCGCCCTGGTAGTCGGCCACTCGTCGGTCCGCGTCGATCTCGACGACGTCCAGATTCGGGATGACGGAGACGAGTCCCTTTCCGAAGATATCCCGGTCAAAAATATCGCTGAGGCTCGCCTGCGGGTCCGTCGAAAAACAGAGGACATTCCGCTTCCGTTTCGAAGCCATGTAGTGGCTCAGACCCGCGCTGCACGTCGTCTTGCCGAGGCCGCCTTTCCCCGCGAAGATCACGATCCCCTTGTCGCCTTTCGTCTCGAAATAGGAGGCAAGGCCCATGGATCCCCTCAGAAGACTTGGTCGGTGAAATCCCGCTCCCGGAACACGCGTTGCTTCCAGCTCTTGATGTTCGGGACCGCGTACGGCAGGATCTTGAGGGAGTAGTACGGCGGGATGACGGGCACGCCGAGCATGTCTCCCAGGGTGATGAACATGAAGAGATGCTCCAGGTACATCCGCGTGCGGAGCGCCGCCGTGACGTGGCCATGGGCCGCCATTCCGTAGAAGACCCCTTTCGCGGCTTCCTTCATCTTTCCGCCGCGGCCCTTCGGCTTCGGTGCGTCGTTCGATTCGGTCATCTCGCCTCTCTCCTCATGTTCCCGATGCGCGACGGGCTCAAGAGCCTTGTCGGTGCGGCTACCTCTCTCGCTCGCCGCCGTCCGCCGCCGCGGGCGCCCGAGCGCGACGCTCCGCCATGCTGCTGCGGTAGCTGCGGAACAGCCGGACCGCCATCGACAGGCCGACGGCGAACAGGACGGCTCCCACGGCGACGAAGACTCCATTGATGGCAACGGCCACGAGGATGTAGTCTTTCGTGTTGATCGGCGGACGGACGTTCCGGAGGACCCATGAGTTGTCGTTGTTCAGGTACGCCCACACGGAGTACAGGAACGTCCCGGTTTGCCAGGCCAGTGCCGCCAGCGTTGTCACGATCATGAAGACCCCGGGGATGAGGGAGAACCTCGTCGGGGCGCGCGTCCTTGCGAGGTGGATCGTGATGAGCATGATCGCAAGACCCGCGAGGAGCTGATTCGCGCCGCCGAAGTACAACCAGAGGGCCCACCAGCTCCCGGAGATCGCGAACGCCCATGGGATGCCGAGGCCGACCACCGTCGAGACGTGCTTGTTGCCGAACACGTGGAACCGGCCTTCGCTCCAGGTTTCCGCGGCGACGAGGCGGAAGAATCGGGTGACGAGGGCCTGAACCGTGAGCGCATAAATGATGAGGACGAGCCCGAAGAACGTCGTCAGGACCGGAGCCGTCAGACTGCCGAGGAACGGCGTCGTGAGCGTGACTGCGCCCGCGACCCAGGCAGCGACATTCGTGCGGCCGACGAAGAAGCTCGGGGCAAGGACCATGTATGCGATCAGCGAGGCGAGCGCCAGGAGCCCTTCCGAGAGCATCGCGCCACCTCCGACCGGAAGAGCGTCCGTCTCGATGTCCAGTTGCTTCGACGACGACGAGCTGCTCACGAGACTGTGCCAGCCGGAGATCGCGCCGCAGGCGATCGCGACGAACAGGATCGGCCAGATCGGCCCGAGAATCCCCTGGGGATCGAACAAGAACGGGCCGGCCGGCATCTGGACACTAATCGGGGCGGGCGCTTTCGGCAACGTCAGCCCCAGGAAGCTGGCGCCCCAAAACGGAGTCATGAGCGCTCCGAACAGAATCAAGAGGATGGCCGCGTACGCCGGATAGAACGCCAGGTAGTTCGTCGGCTGCACGAACATCGGCGTCGGAAGGACTGCGGCTGCGTACAAGATGACGGCGGCGACGAACGCCCAGATGGGAATGTTCCATGTCCCAAATGGCAGGGCGATCGGAAAAGCCACGCCCAAGTAGATGCTGAGCACGACCAACGCGAGTCCGATTCCGGTGACCGCGAAGACGTTCATCTTGACCCGGTACAGGAGCTGGCCGCAGAGCAGTCCGGCGAAGAGGATGCCGACCGTCGCGACGAACGTCCCCGGGAACGCGTTCCAGAACGAGGCGATGAGCGCAATGAACGCCGCCGAGATGATGATGAGGTAGAACAGGACGAAGGCGAGCAGGTTCGACCGGCCCCGGGCGCCCGTGAACTCGTAGGTGATCGGTCCGAACGAACGTCCCTCCTTCCGGACCGACAACATCATCGCGCCGTAGTCCTGCAGCCATCCGATGAAGAAATTCCCGCCGATGATCCACAGGAGGGCGGGAAGCCATCCAAAAGTGATGCCGATGAACGGGCCCAAGATCGGGCCGAGGGCGGCGACACTTTTGAACTGGTAACCCCATAGAACGTACCGACTCACGGGAAAGTACTCGACGCCGTCCATGTACATGTGCGCCGGCGTTGCTTTCTTCGCGTCAGATCGCCACACGTTCCGGTCCATCCACTTTCCATAGCCCCAATACGCGACGCCATACAGTCCGATCGTGACGACGACCCACAGAAACGGAGTTGACAGAATGTCGACCACGGTACCTCCTCCCGCCTCCCCGACCCCATGCGAGGAGCTGCCACGGGTATTCGTGTCAGGCCGCTTAAACGTCACGTTTACCGGCCAACCAGCCGGATGCGCTAGCCCGACCCCCTCAGAGGCCCCCTCCCCGCCGCGCAAGACACATAGTCTGGTTCGGCCTTTCGAGAACGTGGTGACGCGACCGCCGCGGGTCCAGCTGCTCGGCCTCCTGCCGGCGATTTTGAAGCCGTGCGGGCCGGCGTGCGCCCAGCCATTCACGAACCGGAACGTCGAGGCACTGAGGGACGAAGAGTGGCGGGAGACCCCGGCCTTCGTGCTCGAGAACGCGGATCAAGCGCATCGGATCGCGGAAGACCTGTTCCGCGATTTCGGGGACCGCGTCCGGATCGAGGTCGTCGGACTCGATTCTCCGCGAGGCGTGTGGCTCGGCCTCCGGCACCGCGTCGGCAAGGGCTTCGCGGTCATCGTGGACGGCCGCGATGTTTTTCGAGACCCCCGCGAGTACGATCCGGTCAAGGGGGCCGTCTCGCGAGCCCTCTCGACTCGTCCGTTGCCAGCATGATCTTGCAGGCCCTAGGCTGGCGGCGCGGCGCTGGACATTTCCCTTCGGAACAGCAACGGCAGCGCCGCAAGCCAGAGAATCTCAAAGACCAGGGAGACGATCGAAGGCAACGTGGCGACGGAGCCGAACACCGCGAAGGCCAAGACGACCGTCAGGCCGAGATTCTTGAACGACGAGAACGTGGTCACGGCCACTCGTCTCGCCCACGGGAGGCGGAGCGCCCGGCCGAGCAGGAACACGACCCCGCCCAGAAGGAACGTCCGTCCGAACGAAAAGAGGGCCAGGGACGCGATGAGCTCGGGATGGGCCAACAAGGGTCCGCGCGTGGAGCCGGCCGTCGCCACGACGAGAAAGAAGAACGAGATGCTCACCCCGCTCCCGCGAAAATTGACGACGCGGGGAAACCGCCGGAGGAACCGGGACGCGGCGAGAGGGACTCCAATCAGCAAGACTGTTTGCAAGACGAGTTCTCCGAACGGCGCGGCTTGGTTCGTGAAAACGAGGGTGATTGCCGGTACGAGACCGAGGCCAAGCAGATACAACAGGGCCAAGGCGATCACGGCTCGACGCGTGTCTCCTCGGAGGATGGACGTAATCGGCACGACCGCAATCGCCGGGGGGACGGCTGCCATGAGGACCCAACCACTCCGGATTTGAGGATCCGGACTCAGGACGGCGAACGCGAGGATCAGACCGCTCAGGACGACGTAGCTCATCCCGAAGGCCACCAAGAACGGTCGCAGCTCGGCGCGCGGGGAAATCCCGGAGATCGAGATTTCGGTCATCGAAAACGTCATCCCAAGCACGAGGGCGACCTGCGAAATCTCCTTCGAGTACGCGGGAAAGCCGCCCGTCGCGAAGCCGACCACCAAGCCCGAGGCGACCATCGTCGGGAAGCTGCGCCACGGGCGGAACACGCCGGCCGGAGACGGACCCGCGTTGAAAAGCTTGCCGCATCATAGGGTCGCGAGGAACGCGCCGACCATCGCGAGTGCGATGGCGAACTTCTGCGGGAACGTGAGCCGTTCGTCCATCCAGAACCGCCGCACCAGGATCGCGACGATCGGGTACGCGGTCGTCAGGGGGACGACGATTGCGATCGGCCCGAGTCCGATCGCCAGGAAGATCGTGATCCCGGCGATGCTGAAGAGGAGCAGCGACGGAATCGCCTCGCGGATTCCGGCTCGATCCCAGGAGCCGCTCCCGCGAAGGCCTCGGGAGGCAACGGCCAAGTAAATGGGCGTCGAAATAAGCACGTAGATCCCGGCATTCCCCGCGAAGCCGAGCGAGTCAATCGACATGCGCTCGAGGATCCCCCACGCGCCCCAGAGCCCGACCGCGAGGAGCATCGGGGCGAGCCAGGCTCTCCCGACCGCGGCATCGCCGGGGTGGTCGTGTAGCCCGAGGACGACCGCTCCGATCAACAGGAAGGCGATCGCGACGATCTGGACGGGGACGAGGGAGACGCCGAGGATCACGACGGCCGCTGCGACCGTGATGACCGGGTACGCCGCCGTGAATCCGCTGACGACACTCGCCGTGCCGGATTCCATCGCCCGGAACCAGAAGATCGTGCCGAAGCACCCGCAGACCGCGCTCGCGATCGCCAAGGCGATGCCGATCGGCGTCAGGCGCACCCAGCCGGATCCGAGGAAAAACCACGCGGCGTAGATTGGCGCGCTACCGACCGCGTAAAGGACGAGCATGCGAGCTGACCCGAGCCGGACTGTCGGCTCTTTGGACAGGCCCTCGCCCACGCCGTAGCAGACGACCGTGAGCAGGGCGCAGACGAGCCAGAGCTCCATCTCTCGCCTCGCTTTGTTTTTCTGGGTCGCGATCGTTCATTCGCGGTAGACCTCTCGCGAGGCGTTGGCCTCGCGCGATCTATGCGGACCTCTAAGCCGAGGTTTCCTTAAAGATTCCGGCAAAATAATTCGAGTCGGCTTGTGCGAAGGAGAGATTACCAGTAACTCGGAAAGAATTTCGAAGAAACTACGACGAATCGCGCGAAGTTCCTAGGTGCGACACGGGATGTTTTCTGAATCTGCGGCCGTTTCTCCCAGGAGGACAACCATCGAACCGACAACGGACTCGATTGCTCCTTTCTGGGCAGAGGCCATGATTCACAGGGCCGGCTCTGGGGAACCTATTTAACGCTTCTTTTCAATCTCTCCAGTGCGTCGATGGCCCGCAAGGCGCGCGTCGGCGTGGCCGGGAGGGTTTCGGACGAATCCGCGTCGCGTTGCGTTTGTCGCTGGTCTCGTCGTTGCGGTGAGTTTGACAGGATTCGGGCCGCTCGTCTCGCCCGCGTTTTACGGCGTCGCCAGCGCCGCGCCTCCGATCCCGGCCGACCTTCGCATCGGATTCCTTGAGTCAATCGACTATCTCAATCCGTTTCGTGGCCTGAACGATCCGTCGTATCTCTTGTATGGGGCCGTCTACGACTATCTGTTCTCCTTCGACCAGGACGGCAAGTTCGTCCCCAACCTCGCAACCAATGCGGTCTGCTCCGACGCGAGCTGTCAGAACTGGACCTATTGGATCCGCCAAAATGTGAAGTGGCACGACAACACGCCCTTCACCGCGGAGGATGTCAACTTCTCGGTGAACTACAACATCAAGGACATCTTCCACCTCTGGGCTTTCGAGCCATACATCAATCGCATCGTGCAGTGCGATTCGAGGTTGGGCAATCTCAACCGCTGCGGGGCGATCGTTACCTCTCCCTGGAACGTCACGGTCTTCTTCGACCGTTCCTTCGCCCCCGGGAAGTCCCTGTTCATCCCCATCATCCAGAAGGCGCAATGGCAAGGCATCCAGCCGAACGCCGCCCAAAAAACGTTCGACAACCCGAACCCGATCGGGACGGGACCCTTTGTGGCGGACTCGAACATCTACTCCGAATGGCAGAATCACCAGCCGATCCACCTCTTGAAGAACGCGAATTACCATCCCGTCGGGAGCCACACCGGTCCTCCCTCCGTCGACAACCTCTACCTGCAGCAGTTTCCCGACGAGCCGTCCCTCATCCTCGCGCTGAAGGCGGGGGCCATCGACCTCGCGAAACTCGCCAGTGGGTACGACTCCCTCGCGAACACGCCCAACGTGGGCCGGCAGGAAGGCCTTCTCTCCACGCAGTACTGGAACGAGATCGGAATCAGCCAATACGATAACAAGAGTGTGCACCTGAACCCGACCCGGTTCGACATCAACGTGCGCAGGGCGGTGGCCAAGGCAACGAACAAGGACTTCATCCTCCAGACCATCTACAACAACAAGGGGATGCGGGGCGACACCTTGATGTCTCCGATCACCCCAGAATGGTGGTACAACGCCTCCGCGGACCCGAACCTCAACCTGACATACGACATCGCCGCAGCGAACGCGATGCTCGATGCGGCAGGATACACGGATCGCGTGCCGGGAATCTCCGGCTGTAGTGCGGTCACCGGCGGTGTAAGGGCCCTCGCGACCCCGGGTGGAATCACCGTCCTCGCGGACAATAACAAGGGACAGAACCTTTCGTATTCGATCCCGCAGGGGACGGCGCTCGTATGGACGATGGCCACTCGCCTCGAATTCAAGCAGGAGCAGAACACGGGGAACCTCGTCGCGAGCATGTGGGCCCAGATCGGTGTGTGCCTCAAGACGAAGCCCGAATTGGAATCCGCCCTCTCCAACGACGTGTATGGGGGCGGCGTCGAGAGCTACATCTGGTACTGGTCCGGCGATCCCGACCCGAACTATCTCCTGTCCATCGAGTCGGGCTTCACCCTGGACGGATGGAACGACAACTATTGGAACAACGGCACCTACAACGCGCTGTACGTGGACCATCTCGCGGCGCTCGACCCCACGAAGCGCCAGGACCTCGTCTTCCGGGCGGAGAAGCTCCACTACTCGTCCGCGGTCTACATCATCTACATCTATCCGTTCGGACAGTGGGGCTACCGCACCGACAAGTGGTCGAACTGGGGCGACTGGAACGCCCACCCGTACCGGCAGATGGACGCGTTCTGGGGCGCGAACCCGTTGTTCTTCGACATCCATTACATCGGCGCGAGCGCGGACAATCCGCCGACCAAGCCCGCGATCACGGGACCCAGCGCCGTGTATGCCGGCCAAGACGTTGCCTGGACGGCGAACTCGACGGATCCAGATCCGGGTCAGACCCTCAACTGGACCTGGAGTTGGGACGACGGAAGCGCGAGCGCGGCATCTCATCCGGCGAGCGTGACGGAGGATACGCAGCACCACATTTACGCAGCCCCCGGCCGGTACAACATCACGGTGATCACGAGCGATGGGACCTTGTCCGCTACATCGGACCGGTTCCTCGTGACGGTCACAAACCCACCGGCGATTCACGGCTGGATCAACGGGACCGTATTGGACCCCTCTGGCGCCCCGATTCAGCCTGCGGTGGTCGCTGCCGCTTACGCATCGAACCTCACGCTTGCGACGGAGGCCTCGACTGACACCGGTGGACACTACAGCTTGCTCCTGCGCCCTGATACGTATGATCTAGTGGCCGCAGCCCCGCTGTTCCTGCCAGGTACGAAGACGAACATCGCCGTCACCCCCGATGTGACGCGGTACGCCAACTTCACCCTCACGCCGAGCCAAGGTTGGGTCGTCGGGAAAGTGACAAATTCGGCGGACGGGAGTGCAGTCAACGGGGCCGCGGTCTACGCGACTCCAGCGACGGGATCGGCGTATGCGGGACGATCGAACGCGAACGGTGACTTCAATATCACAGTCGCGCCGGGAACGTACACCGTGAACGCCTCGGCGACCGGATTCTACCCGGGGAGTATGTCCGGGATTGTCGTCGCCTCGCGCGTCGCCAAGACGGTGAACATCGCCTTGACCCCGGTCCCGGGCCCGGGCGTCTCTCCCTTGCTGATCGGAGGAATTTCGATCGCGGTCGTGATCGCGGCCATCGCAATTGCAGCGGTCTTCCTATCAAGACGCCGCAAGAAGAAGGAAGAGAAGGAGATGGAGGTCCAGCTCCCGCCGAAGTGATGGAGGAAGGGCAACGGGGGCGCTAGGCCGGCCTGAGGCGGAGAGGACGCCGTGAACCTTCGCCGTTATCTCCTTCGCAAAGTCGCGTACGTCATCCTGACCGTCTTCCTCATTTCGACGCTGAACTTCTTTCTCTTCCAGATTCTCCCCGGCGATCCGACCCGTGTGCTGCTCCCGCGCGGGGGACAATCGAACGCCACGGGCGGGGCCTCGCTTCGAGAGGAGTTGATCCACGAATGGGGGCTGGACCAGCCGGTCTACGTCCGATTCGTCGTCTACATGAACAACCTCCTCCACGGGAACCTCGGGACCTCGATCATCTACCGATCCGGGACGCCGGTGATGACGGTCATCACGCCTCGGCTGACGACGACGCTCCTCCTCATCGGCGGCGCGACCGCCGTCACCATGTGGGCTGGTGTGATCCTCGGACGAATCTCGGGGTGGCGTCGGGGGAGGCCGTCGGACATCGTGATCACCCTCACGAGCTTGTTTGGCTACTCGATGCCTTCGTTCTGGGTCTCTCTGATCTTCCTCTTCTACCTCGCCTATGTCTTCCCGATCTTTCCCCCGATCGGCGAGCACTCGCTCGGCTACGAGTCGATGGACCCCGTATCGCAGGCCCTCGACGAGTTGTGGCACTTCGCCCTGCCGGTCCTTACATTCGTCGTCACGAACGTCGCGTGGTTCTCGCTCACGCTCCGCAACTCCCTGACCGATGTTCTGCCAGAGGATTACATGCTCACGGCCGCGGCGAAAGGTATGACCGAGCGAATGCGGCTTCGGGTCCACGCGCTGCCGAACGCGCGGCTTCCCCTCGTCACAGCCTCGGCCCTCTACTTCGGATGGGTCGTCAGCGGCGCGATCGTCGTGGAGAACGTGTTTGGCATCAACGGCCTTGGCGCGCTCACGTGGGACGCGACGACGTCCCTCGACTTCCCGCTCATGTCCGCGATCTTCCTGATCGCGACGCTCGGCGTGGTGATCGCGAACGCCGTCTCGGACGTCTTGTATGTCTTCCTCGATCCGAGAGTCCGGGAGGCGTAGCGCGTGAGCGCGGCGAGCCCCATGTCCGCGCAGGCGTCCGTGTTCCGCGAACGCGTCCTCACCGACCTCATGCGGTTTCGCAACTTCTTCGCGGCGATCGTCCACAACAAGCTCTCCTTGGCCGGCCTCGTCATGATCCTCATTTTCGTGTTCATGTCCGTCGGCGCGCCGATCCTGGTGGGCCCGTATCCCAGTCAGTTCGATCGGTCGACCCCATTCCAATCCCCGACGAGCGCGCATCCTCTCGGCACGGACTGGCAGGGCTTTGACATCCTGAAGCTCGTGATGTACGGGGGTCAGATTTCCCTGCTGATCGGCTTCGTGTCGTCGTTCGTCGCGATGGTGATCGGGACTTCGGTGGGCCTCGTCGCGGGATACTATGGACGGGTCACCGATCAGGTGCTCTCGCGGGCGACGGACTTTTTCCTGGTCATCCCGTGGCTGCCGTTCGTCCTCGTCCTCAGTGCGGTGCTCGGCCCGAGCCTCGAGACGACGATCGTCGCCATCGCCGTGGTCAGCTGGCCGACGACGGCGCGCGTGATCCGGTCGCAAGTGCTGACTCTGAAGGAACGCAAGTTCGTCGAACGGGCCCGGGCGATCGGGGCGAACGACTTACAGATTCTCCGGAAGCACATCCTGCCCAACGTGATGCCCCTCGTCTGGGCGGAGGCTGTCCTGACGATTTCCTCCGCGGTCTTCACCGAGTCCTTTCTCTCGTTCTTCGGCTTGGGGCCAAGAGGGCCGAACGTCATCGAGAGCTGGGGCACGATTGTGAATGAGGCCTACCAGTATCTCGCGCTGATCAATGGCCAGTGGTGGTACTTCCTCCCGCCCGGACTCTTCATCACCCTCGTCGTACTGGCGTTCGCGATGCTCGGATACGGCCTCGAGGAAATCTTCAATCCGAGCCTGCGTCGGCGCTAAGCCTCGGGCGTCCGCCCATTTACGTCAACCGCGAACGGACGAAATCGACATAGGGAAAGAGCCCGTCTCCAACCCGTAAGATGGCCATGGCGGAGCGCGACGCGGTTGTGATTGGCGCAGGCCACAACGGCCTCGTGGCGGCGAACTATCTCGCGAAAGCGGGGCTTCGCGTCCTCGTCGTCGAGCGATCGGAGCGTGTTGGAGGCGCCTGTGTCACGGACGAAATCGCCCCGGGGTTCAAGGTGAGTGCCGCGGCGTACGTCTCCGGCCTCTTCCGCCCCCAAATCATCGAGGACCTCGAGCTCGCGAAGTTCGGGTTGCGCCAGGTGGCCTTCGACCCGCAGGGCTTCTGTCCGTTCCCCAATGGACGGCATCTGCTCCTGTGGTCCGATGGTAAGAAGACCGCGAAGGAAATCGCGAAGTTCTCGAAGAAGGACGCGGCGGCGTATCCGAAGTACGAGGCGATGTGGGCCGAGGTCTACGATCTCGTCGAGCCAATGCTCCTCGCCCCGCCCGTCCCGATCGCCGAGCTCGTCTCGCTTCTCCGCGGCCCAGAGGCGGAGGACCTCCTGCGGCGGCTGCTCTTCTACAGC
>WNGN01002755.1_pt1 | contig 18300 bp, 12 predicted proteins | sample 5400561 | NCBI WGS metagenome assembly WNGN01 (sample SAMN13153379, study PRJNA577476) | soil metagenome | isolation source: 115 cm soil or saprolite under Garry oak tree replicate 2 | place: USA:California | collected 2016-06-15
CCGGATGCTCGCGGATCGCTTCCGAGATCGGCATGAAAATCACGCCGGCCTGCTTCAGCTCCTTCTGGAACGTGGTCGCCACTGAAACGGAATCAAACACGGCATCGACCGCGATGCGGCGCTCGCCCAAGCCTTTTTCGCCATCTTGACGCACCACGCCTTCCAGCACCTCAACCTCGCGGAGCGGAATGCCGAGCTTCTCGTAGGTCTTGAGAATCTCCGGATCGACCTCGTCGAGCGAGCCGATCGTCTTCTTCGGCTTCGGAGCCGAGTAGTAATAGAGATCCTGGTAGTCGATCTTGGGATAATGGACGCGCGCCCATTTCGGCTCGGTCATGGTCAGCCAGCGGCGATAGGCTTCCAGCCGCCACTCCAGCATCCAGGCCGGTTCATTCTTTTTCGCTGAGATGAAGCGGACGGTATCTTCCGAGAGCCCCTTCGGGGCCTTGTCGGATTCGATAAGCGTCTCAAATCCATATCGATATTGATCGACGTCGATCCGGCGAACCCGATCAACGGTCTCTTGTACGGCAGCCATTCTTATCCTCCGCTCGCGGTTTCAAGGACCGCGGTGGATCAATTCCGAAATACTATTACGATGTTCCGCCGGCGAAATCACCTGTCTTAGAACCGTTCAAGCTGTGTTTCGTCGCAACTCCTTAAGTAGGGTATCGGTGAGCTTTCGCCAAGCCTCAAGGCAGCGATCAATCTCTGCCTGTGACGTGGACCAGCCCAGACTGAGTCGCACCGCTCCCTGGGCCATATTTGGGCCGAAACCCATGGCTTCCAGGACGTGCGAGGGCTGAACCTTGCCCGAGGAACAGGCGGAACCCGAGGAAACCGCGATACCTTCGAGGTCGAAGCCGATGACGGCTGTCTCGGCTTTCAGGCCGGGAACCGTAAAAAGCGTGGTATTCGGCAGACGCGGCACGTCGTCGGCGAATACAATTGCCCCTGGCGTCTGCCGCAGGCCTGTTTCAAGCCGATTCCGCAGGTTTTCGAGGCGAATCGCATCATTCCGGAGCGAATCCATGGCGGCCCTCACCGCCGCCCCGAACCCCGCAATACCCGCAACATTCTCCGTCCCTGCCCGGCGCCCCAGTTCCTGGCCGCCACCACGCAGCAGCGGCTCAAGTCCCCGCACCCCCTCGGCCAGAACCACGGCGCCCACCCCCTTCGGTCCGCCAATTTTATGCCCGGAAACCGTGATCAGATCAGCATTCAAGCTATTGATATCAAAAGAAATCTTTCCAAACGCCTGGATTGCGTCGACATGCAGCAGGCCGCCCGCGGCATGGACGATCTCAGCAGCTTCCGCCACCGGCTGCACCGCACCGGTCTCGTTGTTGGCCAGCATCACCGACACCAGCGCGGGGGGCCCGCTTTGGAGCAGCGCGCGCAGCCGGTCCAGATCCAAAAGGCCGGAACCGGTTACGCCGATCGTGCCGATCGCTGGGGCCGGAAACCGCCCACCTGCCAGCACCGAGGCGTGCTCGATGGCCGAAACCAGCAGCCGTTCGGCCGGAAGCCCGGAATCGCGCCGCAGCCCAGGCGTCAGCGCCAGCGCATTCGCCTCGGTTCCACCTGACGTAAAGACCACGTTTCGAGGCAGGGCACCCACCGCGCGGGCGACCCCTGCCCTTGCTTCCTCGACCAGCCTGCGGGCGTGGCGGCCTTCGGCATGGACCGAGGACGGGTTGCCGTCCAGATCCCACGCTGCGGCCATCGCCTCCCTGGCTTCACGGCGAAGCGGGGCGGTTGCATTCCAGTCAAGATAGATCCGATCGGGCATAGGCCGTCTTAGCACTTTTCCTCACGCGGCAAATCACCGCGCCGGCTGGGCGGTTCGCTCCGCCGGCAACGTCGGCTCCAATGCGGCCACGCGCAATCCGAACAGCGGCCTCAGAAAGGCTATTCGCCGGATCATCTCGTAGGTCAGCACGCAGGCCGCCAATGTGCCCGATATCACGATGCCCGCTTCCAGCCAGGCCGGAAGATCCCAGCCGTGCAGTTGGTGTGCGATCATGATGATCGCGGTCTGATGGACGATGTAAAAGGGAAAGATCGCATCGGTCAGATATCGGCGCACGGCTGAGTCCGCCGTCAGCCAACGCTTGGCAAAGCCGAGGACGACGACGATGCAAAGCCATTGATAGAAGCCATACGCGATCCCGCCATAGAGCTTCAGCCAAAGCGATGGCGGGGTTGCGGACTCTCTGTTCCACCGCAAGGCGAGAAAGGCCAGAAAGAACGCCGCGGCAAGCGCCAGCGCCAGCCAGCGCTGACGCTCGATCGCGTCCCAGAAATCGTCCGCGCGAGCAAGCAGAAAGCCGAGCAGGAAGACCGTTGCGAACAGCATGTGATTGTACCAGTCGCCGAACAGCGCATGCGTGGAAGGAAAGCTCGGCAACACGGCCAGGCGGTAGGCCGCAAACACGACCGATGGCACGATAAGGAGCAGCGCGCCCGACAGAGCGGGTGCGAGCCACCGTTCGATCCAGTCGACAAGCCCGGGGGCTGCCACCAGAACGACGCCAAGCGCCATGGTGTAAATCCACAAATAGGCCACGAACCACAGATGGTTCCAGGTCGGCAGCAGGATGCAGGGACCGGGACGGCAGAACTGCGGACCGAAGGCAAAATAGTGCCGCGTATAGAAATCAAGGAATCCGGCGGGATAGCCCATACTTTCAAGAATCTGGTCATAGGCCTGCGGCGGCACGATCACGAGCATTCCGAAGATCAGTGGGATCAACAGCCGCGTGGATCTTGAACGAAGAAGCGGCCCTATCCTGTATTTCTGCAACATGAATCGGGTCGCGGCGCCCGAGACCAGAAAAAGCAGCGCCAGCCGCCACGGATTGAGGACCAGCATCAGCGGCTCCAGGGCGGTGATACGATGCACGCTTTTGATGTGGAACCCCCAGGACACGTACAGCATGCCGACGTGGTAGAAAATCAGCAGCCCGAAGGCGCCGATCCGCACCCAATCGAGGTCGACGCGCCGTTCCGACCTGTGAGGGGCGAAATGCGGTGAATGTGATATGGTTTGTCGCTTCATGGCTCGATCCTTCGAATGCGCTGGCAACTTCATGAGTGACGTCAAGAATGCGCAAGCCAGACCCGGCGTCGAGCCGGTTTGGGACCAGAACCAGGCCGCCTGGGATGAGGCGAGAGCGCGTGGGACGAGCGGCGGGCTTCGCGGGATAGCCGGTGCCGATTGGCTACTCTACGGAGCGGTGGCCGCCGTCGCGCTCGGGATCGGGGTCGTCAACGCGCTCTCCAAGGCGCAAGACGTCGCCTGGCATGGCGGCGGCTATGACGCTGGCACGCCGCTGCTCTGGGAAATGACGAGCATCGCGGTGATCATTGTGCTCGCGCCCATGCTATTCGTCGCGGTGCGGCGGATGCGCCATGCGACGAGTTGGCCGCGGCGCATCGGATTGGCGGTGGCGGCGATCGTCGTTTTCTCGGCGCTGCACATCGCCGGCATGGTCGGCCTTCGCAAGCTTGCGCTGTTGCTGGTCGGCGGTTCCTACGATTTTCGCTTCTCGGTCGCGACCCTGATCTATGAATTCCGGAAAGACGTGGTCACCTGCTTTTTGATCGGCGGTACGCTGTGGCTGATCGATAGTCGCCGTGAAGGGCAACCATCCCGGTCGGTCGTGAGCACAGGTCCCGCGGACCTGCCGCCTGCGGCGCCCCACATGGTCTGGCTCCGCGACGGTTCGACGCGCATCCGGATCGAACCCCGCGACATTCTTTGGATCAGTTCGGCCGGAAATTACGTCGAATACCGCCTCGCAGACGGCACCAATCACCTCATCAGGGCAACCCTGGCGGCCGAGGAAGCGCGACTGACACCGTTCAATATCGTGCGGGTGCACCGGACGCGGCTGGTCAATCTCACGCGCGTCAGCGGACTTAAGACAGGTGCGAACGGAGATTTCGAGCTGACGCTCGACACCGGTCAGGCGATTTCGGGCAGCCGCCGTTACCGGGGCGCCGTCAGCTCGATCGAAGAGCTTGCCGCCAATCCCGCATCGGTTCCGTACGATAACCGCGCAGAGCCGTGATACCGCCCGCCACCGAGCGCCCTCCGACCCCGGGCCCGAGGAAATTTCCACTGGCAGGGCAACGCCTTATTACGGGGTTTTAACCGGTATCCGAGGCGACCCGGGTGCACAAAATCCTTGCTTTTTGCCCCTCGCCCCATGCTAGAACGCGGCCTCCAGTTTCACCGAGCGCCGTTCGCTTACGCCCAACGACGCCTGATCCGCCCCTTTATCTCTGCTGAGGCTTCGTCTGCGAAACAGCCAGATGAAGCCGGCATAAAGGCGGTTGGTTTTGCCAAGGGATCATCAAGGGATCATCGATGCCTGAAGTCATTTTTACCGGCCCCGCAGGCCGCCTCGAAGGCCGTTATCATCCCGCGAAGCAGAAGAACGCGCCGATCGCGATGGTGCTGCATCCGCATCCGCAGTTTCACGGCACCATGAATCACCAGATCATCTACCAGTGCTACTATGCGTTCGCGCACCGCGGATTTTCAGTGCTGCGCTTTAATTTCCGCGGCGTCGGCCGCAGCCAGGGATCGTTCGATCACGGCACCGGCGAACTCTCCGATGCCGCGTCCGCGCTCGACTGGGCGCAGACCATCAATCCGGAGGCGCGCGCCTGCTGGGTCGCCGGCTTCTCGTTCGGCGCATGGATCGGCATGCAGCTGTTGATGCGCCGGCCCGAGGTCGAGGGCTTCATCTCGATCGCACCGCCGGCCAATCTCTACGACTTCTCGTTCCTGGCGCCCTGCCCGTCCTCGGGCCTGATCGTGCATGGCGAGAAGGATGCCGTGGTGCCGCCCAAGGACGTCAACACCCTGGTCGAAAAACTCAAGACCCAAAAGGGTATCGTGATCGACCAGCAGGTCATCCCCGGCGCCAACCATTTCTTCGACGGCAAGCTGCAGCCGCTGATGGAGACGGTGACCGGCTATCTCGACATGCGGCTCGCCAACGTTCGCTAGTCGGGTTGCAATAACGTATCCCCTCGTAGCCCGGATGGAGCGCAGCGCAATCCGGGACTCACGCGACGCCGGCCCCGGATTTCGCGGAGCCTGTCATCGGGCGGCGCTTCGCGCCGACCCGTTGGCTAAATCCGGGCTTCGAAGGTACTTTGCCGTCGGCCTTGACTTCAGGCCGCCGCGCGGGCCTGAAGTTTTGACAACCACGAATTCCGCCGGTCGAGGAAATCGCGCAGCAGCGCCGGATAGTCCGCACTGACCGCGGTGCGCACCGATGGCCGCGCGGCCAGGCTCCTGCGCCAGCGCTTGAGCTTCGGCTTTTCGGAAAGAATTCCGAAGTCGGCAATGTGGTCGAACACATCGAAATAGCGAAATGCCGGACCGAACACGGCGTCGACCAGCGAGAACTTCTCGCCGTCAAACCATGGCGAGGCCGCGACCCGCGCCTCGAGCCGCGCAAAGCGCTGCTCGAGTTGCGACGTTTTGGCTGTGAACGTTGCCTCGTCAGGCGCGGCGTAAAAGCCCGCGATGTCGGCAAGAACAGCCGAGCCATACTCGATCCACGCGCGATGTTCGGCGCGCGCCACGGCATCCGCCGGATGCAGCGGCTTCGGCTGCGTTTCTTCCAGGTATTCGAGAATAACGGCCGACTCGAAAATCGCGGTGTCGCCAACCCCGAGGACCGGGGTCTTGCCGAGCGGAGAAATCGCCAGGAACCAGCCGGGCTTGTCGGCAAGATCGATATCGATCCGCTCGAAGGCAACGCCCTTCTCGGTCAGCGCGATCACCGCGCGCTGCACATAGGGACACAGTTTGTGGCTGATCAGTTTTAGTCGCGCGGCCATGGCAGGATCTCGCAGCTTTATGCATCTGCATCTATTTACATGCAGGTGCATAAAACTGTCAAGATCGATGCAATTGCATCAACAACACCTGATCACGGCCGGGCGATCTCGCCGCCGGTCATCGGGATCGGGACACCGGTGGTAGCGGGATAGCTGAGCGGCAGGCCCTTGAGGCCCCGCGCCGCCAGAAAGCCGAAGGCCTGCGCCTCGATGGCGTCTCCCGACCAGCCGAGCCCCTCGGCGGTCTCGACGGGGATCGGCGCCAGCCGCTCGCGCAGCATCCTCATCATGGTGAGATTGCGGGCGCCGCCGCCGGCCACAATCCAGCTCCGCGGCTCCTTCGGCAACAGCGGAGCGATCCGGGCGATGGCTTCGACCGTGAAGGCGGTCAGCGTGGCCGCGCCGTCGGCGGGCGACGTTGTGCGCAACTTCAGCGATGCGAAGTCGTTACGGTCGAGCGATTTCGGGGGAAGCCGCGCGAAGAAGGGATGGTCCAGCGCCCAGGTGACCCATGCCACATCCACAGCGCCCTGTGCGGCGATGCGGCCTTCGCAGTCGAACCGCTGACCCGTCATGCGGAGCACGAAATCGTCGAGCAGCGCGTTGCCTGGCCCGGTATCGCAGGCGATCAGGGTATCGGCGCCATCGATATAGGTGACGTTGGCGACGCCGCCGATATTGACCACGACGATAGGCCCTTCACGCTCCAGCGACTGGGCGAGCGCGCGGTGATAGACCGGTACAAAGGGTGCGCCCTGCCCGCCGGCGGCGACATCGGCGGCACGGAAATCATGCATGACCGGGATATGAATGGCCTTGGCGAGCGCCTTGGCATCGCCGATCTGCACGGTCATTTTTTGCGCGGGCCGATGCAGCACGGTCTGGCCGTGAAAGCCGACGATATCGACGTCCTCGCGGGAGATATGGTTCTGCGCGGTAAAGGCTGCGACTGCCTCCGCATGCGCGATCGTGACGGCGCGCTCGGCCTCGCGCAGGATGCCCGGCCGCGCATCGCGCTGCGGCAGGTCGACGGCCTCGGTCAGGGCTTGGCGCAGCAAGACGCGCTCGGCGTCTGTATAGGGCCTGAATCCCGAAGGACCAAACGCCTGCACCCGCCTGCCATCGGTTTCGATCAAGGCGACGTCGACCCCGTCAAGCGAGGTGCCGCTCATCAGACCGATTGCCGTCAACATCCTCGCCATAGTGTCTTCTCAGGCGGTCTGCCCTTGACGCGCAGCTTGTGTCAAACAAGCACATCTTATAATGCCACTGCGCGTTCCGGCGGCGGCAGCCCCTTACCAGGGTTCCTCTATTCCAAAGAACACCGTGAAAAAGTAAGAATGATCAGAGTCGCACACAAATGACTGCTTTTAAATCTGATTTTCTGAATATCCTGCAGGAACGTGGTTTCATCCACCAATGTTCCGATTTCGAGGGCCTCGACGCGCTCGCGGCCAAAGGTCAGGCCACGGCCTATGTCGGCTATGATTGCACGGCGCCGTCGCTGCATATCGGCAACTATCTCACGATGATGATGCTGCACTGGCTGCAGCAGAGCGGTAACAAGCCGATCACACTGATGGGTGGCGGCACCACCATGGTTGGCGATCCCTCCGGCAAGGATGAATCGCGCGCGCTGCGCACCGTCGAGGAGATCGAAGCTAACAAGACCAGCATCCGTGGCGTGTTCGCCAAGGTGCTGCGCTATGGCTCCGGCACGAGCGACGCGGTCATGCTGGACAATGCGGAATGGCTGACCAAACTCAACTGGATCGAGATGCTGCGCGACATCGGCCGGCATTTCTCGGTCAACCGCATGCTGACGATGGACTCGGTGCGGCTCCGTCTCGAGCGCGAGCAGGAAATGAGCTTCATCGAATTCAACTACATGGTCTGCCAGGCTTACGATTTCGTTGAACTGTCAAGGCGCGTCGGATGCCGATTGCAGATGGGCGGGTCGGACCAGTGGGGTAACATCGTCAATGGCGTCGATCTCGGCCGCCGCATGGGAACGCCGCAGTTGTTCGCACTGACGACGCCGCTGCTCACGACAGCGTCGGGTGAGAAGATGGGCAAGACTGCCCGAGGCGCGGTCTGGCTCAACGCCGACCAGTTCAGCCCCTACGATTTCTGGCAGTACTGGCGAAACGTCGAAGACGCCGATGTCGTCAAGTTCCTCAAGCTGTTCACGATCCTGCCAATGAGCGAGATCGCGCGGCTTGAGGCGTTGCAAGGTGCTGAGGTCAACGAAGCCAAGAAGGTGCTTGCAACGGAAGCGACCGCGCTGTTGCACGGTCGCGATGCTGCGAACGCCGCATCCGAAACCGCGCGGCAAACTTTTGAGGAAGGCGCGATCTCACAATCACTGCCTACCGCAACGGTTCCACGTTCCATTCTTGAGAACGGACTAAGCGTCTTGGAGGCCTATGTGTTGTTGCATCTGGCAATTTCGAAGGGCGAAGCACGCCGCCAAATCAGAAACGGTGGTTTGCGAGTCAACGATTTAGTCGTCGTCGACGAAAACATGACGCTGACGCCGGCGGACCTCACACCGGAGGGCGTCATAAAACTGTCGGTTGGCAGGAAGCGCCACGTCCTGCTCAGGCCTGCATAGCCGCATTCGCCCAAGACCCCTGCTCCTCGCGGCCGAAAAGCGTTCCTTGGTGGACATGGATCAAGATGCGCCGCGCGAGATTCCGGAGACAAAACCGCCGAAGCCGGCGCGGGTGGCGCTTAACGTGCTTGCGCTGTGTTTTGCGCTCTCGGTGCTCGGCCGCGGTCTCGGCGAGAGCTTTACCGTGTTTCTCAAGCCGATCGCGGAGAGCTTTGGTTGGGACCGCGCCCAGGTCGTCTCGGTCTACTCGCTGACCGCGCTCGCCGGCGGGCTCGCGGCACCGCTGGTCGGCAAGCTGTTCGACCGCTCGGGGCCCCGCGCCGTCTATTCGCTCGGACTGCTGCTGCTTGGCGGCGCATTTCTGATCGCCGCCCATGCGCGTGAGCTGTGGCAGTTCCAATTGAGCGTCGGCCTGTGCGTGGGAATTGGCATTGCGTTCATCGGCAACGTACCGAACTCCATCCTGCTCGGCCGCTGGTTTGGCCCGCGATTGCCGACCGCGATGGCCATCGTATATTCGGCGACCGGCGCCGGCGTGTTGGTGCTGCTGCCGGTCTCCCAGATCCTGATCGATCATTTGGGCTGGCGTGGCGCCTACCAGATTTTCGGCGCCGTCGCGCTGCTTCTGCTGCTGCCGTTGCTGCTGTTGCCGTGGCGGCTGTTCTCGACCGGCTCGCCGAACATCGTGAAAAAGGCCGATCCGGATTTCATCGATGACGGCTGGACGCTTCTCGGCGCGATGCGCCACCACGCGTTCTGGGCGCTGTTCTCGACGTTCTTCTTCACCGCGATCGGCATGTACGCCATTGCCGCGCAAGTCGTGGCCTACCTGATCGACGCGGGATTTCCGCCGTTGCAGGCAGCGACCGCGTGGGGGTTCAGCGGTGTCGTGCTGCTGTTCGGCATGCTCGGCATCAGCTGGCTCGACGGCATCATCGGCCGAAGGCCGTCGGTATTGTTCAGCTACGCGCTTTCGATCGCCGGAATTCTGATGCTCTGGGCTCTGCAGTGGTATCCGAACTTCTGGATGCTGACGGGGTTCGTCGTGTGTTTTGGCAGCATGATCGGATCGCGCGGCCCGCTGCTGACGGCGACGGCCATGAAGATCTTTCGTGGCGAACGGGTCGGAACCATCTATGGCAGCATTTCGATCGGCAGCGGCCTGGGATCGGCGTTCGGCTCCTGGAGCGGAGGTCTGATCCACGACTGGACCCACAGCTATAATCCGTTGATCGCCTTCGCGCTGGTCAGCGTGCTCCTGGGAATGATTCCATTCCTGGTTGTACCGGCGCTGCGGCGCTAGCTTCGCTTTCTGCCATGGGTCTCGGGTCGCGCACCTGCTCCATCATCCACATTCATTATTGGTAAAACAGTACCTGATACTTCCTGTGCAAGCGTTTTTCACCAGGAAGGTCGAAAATGAGTCTGCTGAGCCGTCTGAAGATCCGTACCAAACTGGCGAGCATGGTTGCCCTGTCGGCACTGACCGTTTGCACGATCATTGCCGTCTCGGCTTCGCTAAGCGAGCGACGCATGGTCGAGGACCGGGTAGCCCAGTTACACACGGCGGTCGATATGATGGTCGGCATGGCCCAGACGCTGCAGGACGAGGTAGCGGCGGGAAAAATGACTCTCGCCGAGGCGCAGAACCAGTTTCGCCTGCGCGGCAGGAAAATGACCTTCGGCAAGGGGCAAGGCTACGCCGTCGCCTATAATGCCGACACGTCGATCCTGCTGAATGCGGCTGTCCCCTCGATCGAAGGCAAGATCACCGGTACGACGGATTCCAACGGTGTCCTGATCTCCACGGCCCAGATGGGTGCCGCCCAGAAGAGCCCCGAGGGCGGTACCGGATATTATCTCTACCCCCGTCCCAACGAGACCGTCCCCGCCAAGAAGATGGTCTATGCACGCACCTTCGCGCCGTGGAACGTCGTCATATCGTGCGGGCTGTATGTGGATGATCTTGATGCCGACATCTACGCACTGCTGCTGCGCCTCGGTGCGATGGGCGCCGGCGTCATCGCATTGATGGCATTGCTGTCGTGGCTGATCGCACGGGACATCCTTGGAGCGCTCGATCGGCAGAAGACGCGGATGCAACACATCGCTTCCGGGTCGATCGACCAGGTGGTCGAGGAAACCGAACGCGGCGACGAGATCGGACGCATGGCGGAAACGCTGGAGATGTTGCGGCAGACCGCCTTGACGGCGCGAACGCTTGAAGCCAAGCAGATTGCGACCAAGCAACAGGGTGAAAACGAGAAGCGTGAAGCGCTGATTGCGCTCGCCGATCGATTTGACGCTTCCGTGGGCCGGCTGGTCGGAATGATGGCGTCGGGATCGACCGAACTGGAAACCACCGCGCAATCCATGACCGGCACGGCGGAGCGCACCAATCAACAGGCGACGGTCGTAAGCACGGCGGCAGCCGAGGCCAGCGCCCGCGTGCAAACGGTCGCCACCGCGGCGGAAGAGTTGTCCACCTCGATCAGCGAAATCAGCCGTCAGGTCGCACAATCCGCCAAGATCACCGATCGCGCCGTCGAGAATGCGCGCCGGACCGACACCATCGTGCGCGCGCTTGCCGACGGTGCGCAGCAGATCGAGCACGTAGCGGAGCTGATTTCGAGTATCGCGGGACAGACCAATCTGCTGGCGCTCAATGCAACCATCGAAGCCGCTCGCGCGGGTGAAGCCGGCAGGGGCTTCGCGGTCGTGGCGTCCGAGGTGAAAAGTCTCGCCAGCCAGACCGCGGAGGCCACCAAGGAGATCGGGACCCGCATCTCCCAGATCCAGGGCGCGACCAAGGAAGCTGTCGAGGCCATCCAGGGAATCACCGCCACGATCGAGGAAGTCAGCGCGATTGCAACAACGATCGGTTCCGCGATCGAGGAACAAGGTGCGGCTACGGCGGAGATCGCGCGCAACGTTACCCAGACCGCGCAGGCGACGCAGGAGGTAACGGCGAATATTGGTGGCGTCAGCACGGCGGCCCATGAAACCGGTGGCGCCGCCGGCCTCGTTCTGAGCGCGGCCTCCAATCTCTCCAAGCAGGCCGAGCAACTGTCAGGCGAGGTCAACGTCTTCCTGGCCGGCGTGCGCGCGGCTTAGGAAATAGGATGGAAAAAAGGATTGGTTTTCCGTCATGGTCGGGCAGAAGCGCGAAGCGCGTCTTCGCGCTAGATAGAGCGGGATGAGATTAGGCCATGATGACGGCGCATTTTTCTTCTCGCGCCCGGACGCAGCGCAGCAGGAGTGCTGCGAGCCGGGGTTCACTCTACTTTGCATGGGGTTGTTTTCGCGATTTTTTGTCCAGGCCCTGCCGTGCACCGCCGAAGGGACGGTATGCCGGGTCCGTCTGCGGAAAGGCAGACTGCTATGCCCGGGCATGGACGAGTTAGACGCCGCCTGTCGTGCGATCAGGTCGCACGTCTGGCCAGTCGCACGCCGCCGAGCGGTCAGTTGTTGGGCGGCAGTTCGACCGGATTGTTTTGCTTGCCGGTGTTGAACTCCATGATTTTCCTGGAAACCCCGGGAAGTATTGCCGAAATCGGATTGACGCGAAGCACCGGCTTGTCGGTCGTACCGACGACTTCGTAGGTCACCGCGAACAGCCCCTCATTACTGCCGCCGCCGATGATCAGCCCGAGGACCGGAATCTGGCCGAACATATTGTTCAGCCCGTACATCGGAACGAAGGTGCCGCTCATGCGCACCTGGTTGCCGGAATCGATGCTGCCTTCGATGGTCCCGCCGATCATCGGGCCTTTCAGTACGCCCTCCCGGATCGTGAGCTGCCCGTTTTGGCGGGTGAATTCCGCGCGCGCGCGCGAGAAGGAAACGCCGCTCTGACCGGCGGCCGGCGCGCTCGCAGCCAGGCGATCGAGCGCAGCCTCGCCCTTGACGGAGAAATCCTTGACGTTGATCAGGCCCTGCTTCGCGCTGGGTTCGATGGTCGGAGGATCCATCGCCAATTGAAGCTGGCCGCCAACCACCTTGGAGTAGGTGTCGTTGAAGCGGAAGAACGCGCCGGCGTCATTGGTTTCGAGATAGATCACGTCGCGCCCCTGCGCGGGCTTGCGCAAATCTCCTGTCAGCGGCGTATCCCGTCCCAGCTTGCCGCTGAGTGCAAAGCTTCTGATCGTGCCATTGCGCCGCGATAACTTGACATCGACGCTGCGCACCGCTTCGCCATTGAAGCCGGCGACCGCACCGAGCTTCAGGTCGACATCGAGATCGATGTTCTTGGCTTTGGTCTTGGGGTCGGCTTCCTTGCCCGAAATCGCCGACTTGAGAAAGCCGCGACCGTCGAACACATCGCCGCGCATCGTCACCTTCAGGACGCCATCGGCGCCACGATCGGCCTTCAGCGAGGTCTTGTCGCCTTCGGATGGAGAATAGGTCGGGAAGCTGGCATTCATCAGGTCGCTGTTCTGATCGACCTCGAGCGATCCCTTGATCGATACGCCGCCGCCATCGATGACAATGTCCTCGAGGCGGGTCGATTGCGGCTTCTGCACCACGTTGAAAACCGCACGGCTCGACTTGCCCGGCAACTTGACCCAGCCCGGCAGGATATTATCGAGCTTCAACGAGGTAAGGTCGGCTTCGATGCCCATGCGGCTGTCGCGATCGGGGGCTCCGATCTTGCCGATCAGCTTGATCGGAATGGCACCGCTGACCGCAGGTCCGAGATCGAATCCGAGGCGTGAGCGGCTGGCGTCATCGAGCGTCGCCTGCAGCTTGATATCCGCATCGCCGTCGTTCGGCTTGCGATAATCCAGCGCGGCCGTTTGCCCGTTGATCTTGACGTCACCCTTGACCTGATAGCCCTGGTTATTGGCGACGACCTTCAGTTTGTCGGCTTCGAGCTTTTGATTCATCACCAGGCGATCGGCGGCAAATCCGCCGAGGTCGGCCGTGATGGCATAGGTGGTGTCGGCCTTGGTCAGTTCGCGCTTGATCGGCAGGCCGAGCGTGACCACTGCCGAAACCGTTCCCTTGCTTGAATTGGGATCGATCAAGGTACCGGAAAACTCGCTGAGACGGTCGGAGGCGAGGATTTCCGCCACCGCCGGCACCGGGCCATCGATTCGGAATTTGACGCGCGACGGCGAGGGTTTTGGCGCCATGTCCGGCACCTCGAACACAAAATCGGTAATGTTCAGTTTGCGGCCCGCGGGGGTGTCGACCGCCCCCTGTCCGATCGTCACGGTGGCGGTGCGGCCGGTGACATGCGCCTTCAAATCCGCATCGCGCACCGACGGCAACGTGTCCACCGGCCGCAACGTCACGCCTGACGCGACGATATTGACGGCCAGACCGTCGTCCGGAATTGGCGGACCTCGCCGCGAAAGGTTGCGAACCGGCGAGTTAACACCAACCTCGATGCGCTGAACCGAACCGCGTTCGATCCGCTCGATCACCCATTCGCGAACCTCCGGGACGATCAGGATCGGCCACATCCGCTTCAGCGCGGACGCCGACATCGGCGTTCCCGCGAAACCGAGCGTCAGGCGCGGCTCTCCCGCATAATCGATACTGCCGGTTCCGGCGATGCCGATCTCGCCATTGCTGATGTCGGCCTGAGTCAGCAGCACCCGCTTTTTTTCGGTGTCGAAGCGCAGGCCGATGGCGATGCGGTTGAAGATCAACGGTTGCTCGCCGTCGTCCCCTGCAAGCACGATCGTGCCGCCACTGAAGCCCAATTGCCAATCGGCAACGCTATCGTTGGGCGGCTCAAGGTGGGCCAGCAGCGTAACCCGGTTCGAACCGGAAATGATCTTGAACGGTGCGACCAGCACGCGCCGTCCGGCATCCCATTCAACATTGATTTCCGCCGAATCGATCGCCATCGGATAATCGGGCGTATCGCTGTCCGTGACGTGTCCCGCTCCCGCGGTCAGTTTGCCTCGGAAATAGGTCGGCAGGCCGTCACGGCCCAGTTCACCTTTCAGTTCGCCGGTGAGCGGCAAATCCGCGCTGTAGGTGAGGTCCTTCATCCGCAGCGCCAGCAGGATATTCGTGGTCGAGACCTTGTTGGCGCGAATATCGACCGATCGCACGCCGTTCGCGGGAGGTCCGATCGCGACGCGCAGCGACCAGGCATTATTGCCTTCTTCGCCGACGCTCAGCGCCACCCCGCCGGCGCTAGGCCGCCGAAGGCTGAGAGTGATGTTTTCGAAATTCCATTTGTTGCCGCGCTGCTGATCGTCGACGATCAGGTTTCCGTTCTTCAAACCGATTTCGTTGAGATTTTGTCCGTCCAGTCCGGTCAGACTCAGGCTGTCGAGCCAATCGAGGCCGGCAAGCAGGCCGCTTTGTGTGCTATCGGGACCCGCTGGCGCAGCGGCGGATGGGGCAGCGGGTGAAGACGGCGAACCAGCTCCGGGTGGTGCTATTTGGCGCGGAAACGTCGGCGGAATCCCTGCTTCTTTCTTTGAGGCAACGCCGGTGGCCAAAGGTTTGGCGTTATCGCCGGTGGAAACGGTAACGTAGCCGTCCGGGGTGATGCGCACTGCAAGTTCGGCGTCCACCAGATTGAGGCTCTCGGCGCGAAGCCGCCCCATCAGCAGCGCGGTGCCTGAAAGTCTTACTTCGGCTTTCGGCGCGCTCGCCACGATGGCATGATCGCGGTCGCGGACAATGATATCGCGGATACGTACGGCGATGCGGATCCGCCCGGCTCGTTCGATCTGCGTGCCGCCGACCTCGACGGTGTTGCCGTGACCGATATTTTCCTCGATCGCCGCGGCCAGCCACGGCGTGGCCATCTCAAGATTGATCGGACCCGCGCCAAGCCGCCACCACAACCCGCCAAAGCATACCGTGAAGATCGCCATCAGGACCGCGATCACAACCGCTAGGCGTTTTACCCAACGTTCTGTTGCAAACCATCGGCGCAGCGCTCCAGCGTAATCGCCGAGCCGGTGAAACCGGGAACTTGGATTGGACAACAGCCGGCGCGCGCGATGGCCCGCCGCCTCGTCATGGTCCTGATCCCAACCGGCATCATCCCACTTCGAGGGCTGGACGTTAGCGCGCTGTCTCGGTCCCTTGGGCGACGTATTCCTTGCCATTGCCTCTCGGTGCGGACGCTGATTGTAAGATTGATCGCCGCCCACACCGCGCCCGCCGACACCTAACGGGCGCTTCTGTGCCGGCATCCCTGCCAATCCTCAATTAATACTGTTACTCGTCATCAGGCCCAAGCAACACATTCAACGAGCGGACGGCTGGTGCGTCGAATTCCCTGTAACCATACTCCCAGCCCATCAGGCTTGCCCAGCAGTCGGCCCGATTCCGGCTCACCGAGGCACGGGCCGCACCCCCAATGATTGATCCGCCGAAAGCGACGAAAGGAAGGCGTATGTCCAAGAAAACGCGCAAGAAATCCCCCAAGACCCCCTCTGGGAAGGCGACCCGCGCCCGATCGAAGTCGTCGGCTAAAACGCCGGCGGCCAAAACCCGTAAGACCACGGTGAAAAAGTCAGCCAAGACCGCCAACAAGCGACTCGGAAACACTGCGGCGCGAGCATCGCATAAGGCTCCGTCCAAAAAGTTAAAATCTCCCCCTCCCGGCGAATCCACCGTGCTGGCCGCGGCCGAATCGGCGAAGCCCCGGGCAAAAACTCCGGCCGCGGCAAAAACGTCCGGCGGAAAAACTGACGCGGCCGCCGCTCGCAAATTCGACCTGACCGAGGGCACCAAAGCGCCCGCCTTCCGCCTTCCGCGCGATGGCGGCGAAACCGTCGCGCTCGCCGACTATTCGGGAAGAAAACTCGTGCTGTTTTTCTACCCACGCGCGGACACCCCGGGCTGCACCAGGGAGGCCATCGACTTCACTCGGTTGGCGACCGCGTTTGCGGAGAGCGAGACCGCGATTCTGGGTGTTTCGGCCGACCCGCTCAAGGCGCAGGAGGCGTTTCGGGACAAGCATCAGCTCTCGGTGCCTCTGGTTTCAGATGAAAAGCACGAGATGCTGGAGACCTACGGGGTCTGGGGGGAAAAATCGATGTATGGCAAGACCTTCCAAGGCATCCTTCGGACCACGATTTTGATCGGCGCGGACGGCCGGATCGCAAGGATATGGCGCAATGTGAAGGTCGACGGCCATGCCGATGACGTGCTTGCGGCCGTCCGCGCCCTCTGAATTTGAGCGGGCTTCATTCGCCAAAAATTAACCATGAGAGGGTCAAATCAACCCCGCAAATTTGGCCGTACGGAACTCGTATCCGATCGGCGCGGGAGTGCCGATGTCGAACCGTACGGGTCATTACTCCGACCATACCCAGCACCACCATCAACACGATCACGGCAGGGCATCCGCGCGCCGCCCTTCGGAAAACCGGGCGGCGGCTTCGGCAACACAAGCTGTCGAGCAAGGTTATACCCTCGTCCACGCTGGCAAGCAGGTCCGGTTTGGTCCGGTTGTATTCTGGATCGTGGTCGGCACGGTGATCATGCTCGGCATGTGGTCGGCCGCGACCGCGACCTATTTCGCGTTTCGCGACGACGTTCTCACACGGCTGATCGCACGCCAGGCGGAGATGCAATACGCCTACGAAGACCGTATCGCCGAACTGCGGGCCAGGGTCGATCGCACCACCAGCCGCCAGCTGCTCGATCAGGAGCAGTTCGACCAGAAACTCGACCAGATCATGCGTCGCCAGACCACGCTGGAATCGCGCGCCACTGCGCTGGGGGCCATTCCGGACGCGTCGGTGACCGGATCGATCCGCGCACCGGCGCGAGGAGCCCCGGCGACCGACACCGCTGGTTCTTCGGGTACCCCGAAGCCCTCGCCGATCAGCGATACCGTGATTTTCGTGGCGCCTCCGGACCGCGAAGCGCGCCTGGAATCGCGTGCCCCTGTCATCGTCGCTCCCCGATCGAATCAGTTCGCGAAGGTCCAGGGCGTCGATAACGTAGTGGTCCGCCTGCAGAGTTCGCTCGATCAGATCGAGCGCCGCCAGATGGCGGCGCTTATCTCGGTCGAAGACAGCATGGAATCGCGTGTGCGCCGGATGCGCGGCGTCTTTACCGATCTCGGCCTCGATATGCCGCGATTGGAAGCCTCCGCGCCGCGCGCAGGCGTCGGCGGTCCCTTCGTTCCCGTCAAGCTTACTGCCGACGCCGGCGCTTTCGAGCGCCAGCTTTACCGGATCAACGTCACCCGCACTCAGGTCGAGCGTCTCAACCGCACCCTGGCACTGGTGCCATATCGCAAGCCTGTGATCGGCGAAGTCGAATTCACTTCCGGTTTCGGCGTCCGCAGCGATCCGTTCCTCGGCCGCCCCGCCATGCATACCGGGCTCGATTTCCGCGCTTCGATGGGCGATCCGGTGCGCGCCACCGCCAACGGCAAAGTGGCGTCGTCGGGATGGGCCGGCGGCTATGGCCGCATGGTGGAAATCGACCACGGCAACGGGTTGTCGACCCGTTACGGCCATCTGTCGGAAATCAACGTCAAGGTCGGCGACACCATCAAGATCGGACAGGTGATCGGCGCCGTCGGCTCAACCGGCAGATCGACCGGTCCGCATTTGCACTACGAAACCAGGATCGACGGCGACGCGGTCGATCCGCAGAAATTCCTGCGCGCCGGCGTGCGGCTGAGTGCCGGCTGAACGGTACCCATGCCTGCCGTGACGGCTAGTGCCCGACCTCACCGGCAATGATGTCGCCGAACAGCTCCCAGCTTTCGCCGTTGAATTTCATCAATTGCATCTGCTCGATCGGAAAGAAGTCGTTAGCGCTGGTGCTGATCTTGATGCCGGGCAACAGCACTTCGCTGGAAAAATCCTTCAGGCTCGCGG
>WNGN01000990.1_pt1 | contig 18295 bp, 9 predicted proteins | sample 5400561 | NCBI WGS metagenome assembly WNGN01 (sample SAMN13153379, study PRJNA577476) | soil metagenome | isolation source: 115 cm soil or saprolite under Garry oak tree replicate 2 | place: USA:California | collected 2016-06-15
ACACTGACTGCGAAACAGCTGCGCACCCGCCTGAATGTCGGCCGGAGTGGTCTTGACGTTGTGGATCACCGCGTACGGATTGTGGGTCTCGACCAGGGGTCTCAGGTACTGATCGGAGCCCGGCATCATGTAGACCAGCAACGGCTTCAACCCGATGCCGGGGATCTGTCCGGTGACATACAGCAGGACAACGTGGGCGCGCCATCGGACATGTTCGGAGATCATCATCGCACCCGCTACCGCCACCAGCACACCGACTGCCACCAGACTCCTGCCGCGTCTAGTCATACTGGCCTGCGGGCGACTCCGATCGAACGGTTGCGGCGCCATCGCGCGTCGGCACTGCCCGTGACCGTCTGCCACGTGCTCGCATGACACCGTCGGCCACGCGCCGGGCCGCCGCTCCACATCCCGCGACAAACCGGTACAGCGGACCGAAGGCGCGCAGCGAGGTGAGTCCGACAAAGTAGAGCCCTGGGACGCTGCTTTCGAACCAGTGGCTCAGGCTCGGGATCGCCCTGTCCGTCTTGATCTCGGCGCGAAGTGACGGATCGATCATCGTCAACTTCGTGATATCGACCTTGTAACCCGTTGCCAGGAGGATGTGATCGGCCCTCACCTTCGCGCCGTCCGAGATGGTGGCATCGAGCTTCCCCTGCGCCACCTTCAGTTTCGCTACCGTCCGGCCTTCGCGCAGTGTGACCTTGCCGACGACTCTGTGCTTCAACCAGTGGGTCGCCCCGGAGTGGTAAATGGCATTGTACGAGTCCTTCCACCGCAGGGGAAACCGATAGAACAACCAGGGTCTCTTATCCCATACCCAGTTGGCCCAGCCAGGCGCGATGCTCGCGTCCGGGGCCCGTATCCGTTCGAGGATGCTGCGCGCGCCCGACCGATCGGGCGCCAGCCACTGGACGGGACGCCGCGATACGACCTGGACCGCGGCGCCAGCTTCGTGGAGCAACGCCGCATACTCGATCGCGCTCTGTCCGCCGCCGATCACGACGACGTCCCCTCCCTTGAAACGACCGAAGTCCCGGTGCTCGGAGGAATGCGAGACCAGCTCTGGCGGCAGCTGAGTGAGCAGTTCTGGCCGGTGGGCATAGTAGTAGACTCCGATCGCCATCACGACCGCGTGGCTTTCTACCTCGCGCCCATCCTCGAGCGTAATGAGAAACCGGCCGTCCTGACGCTCGATCGATGAGACGTACGTCTCATCTACCTCAGGGACCGCCCGTTGCTGGAACCAGAGGCCATAGTCGATGAACGTCTGAATCGGCAGGGGATAGCAACGCTCGTGGCCTGAGTCCTTGGCGAACTGTTCAAACCCGTAGTCCCGACGAGGATCGGAGAGGTTGGTCGCCCACCAGTGCGATCGGAGCAGCATGCCTTTCGGCATGCGCTCGCGCCACATCTCCAACGTCCGCCCGAAGACGGCGACTCGCAGTCCTCGACCGAGGAGATGCGCCGCGGTGGAGAGGCCGTAGGGACCAGCGCCGACAACGACTGCGTCAAAGATGGGACTCATGAGCCGTTCTTCCTCATACGGGATACCAGCCCCCTAACGGCGCCGCGGGCGAAGGTCGTCGTAGCCCGGACCGCGGGAAGTGGATCCCTCCAGGATAAGTAGTCGTAGGCCATAGGCTTGAGAAACGAGAGGCCGAACTGCAACAGCGTCTGGACCGGAGAGGTGATGCCGGGCCTGCCGCGTTGCCGGAGGGCGGCGATCATCGTCGTGATGTCTCCGCCCAGGTCGCGTATCCAGCCGCCGGTCCGATAGCCCGCGACGCGGTCAATTGGTCCGCCGGTCGCCCATTGGTAGAAGAGATACGGGAAGTCGACGCCGGCTCGCACCGCGACCTCGATCGAGGCGGAGAGCCGCGGGTTGATCTCCATCAGGTACGGCACGCCGGCGGCGTCGCGGCGAAACTCGACTTCGGAGTAGCCTTCGAGGTTGATTTCGCGCACGAGCGATTCGGCGTGGCCCCCGATGTCCGCCGGAATGGCGATGCTCTGGCGCAAGACCGAGTTCCCGCCCAGGGGCGGACTGGTGCGCTTGGCCCACTGGGCGAAGCGCGCGTACACTTCGCCATCGGCATACAGGAAGCTCACCGCTTCGCGTCTTCCGGTCAGTAATTGCTGGACGAGCGCGGCCTCCCCAAAGCGCGTCACCGCCTCGACGGCGTGACGCGCCTCGGCGGGAGTGACCGCGAGTTGGGCACTCAGCCGCGCTCCGTCCCGTCCGTTCCACAACCAGGATTCGCTTGGTTTGATCACCGCCGGGAGTCCGATGTCGTTCAGCGCGGCCGTTACGTCTCCGGGGTCGCGCACGACAACCTCGCGCGGGACCCGCAGCCCGAGGCGCCGCGCCACCCCGAGCGTCTGCTCCTTGCTGATCGCGATCGCCATCGCCGGTTCGGGTGCGAGCGCCATGCAGACCCGGGGCTCAAGTCGAGCGCGATGGCGACGCAGCAGCGCGATCGTGGCGTCGTTAGAGGCGATCAGCACTCGCGCACCGGTGCGCTCCAGCCAGTGTTCGAGGATCCCTTGATAGGCGTCTGTCCCTTCCTTGGCCGGAAACACGAACCCTCGCCGACACCAGCGCGATGCAAAGGCGGGTGCGTGATCGTGCGTTTCCGCCGCGGCGACGCCGAGCCCGCGCCGACCGAGAGACCGCACAGTCATGAGCGACTGCCGAAGCGCCGCGTCGAGCACCAAGGCGTCGCATCGCATGATGGCGGCGCTGCCGCGCAAGGACTGTGCCGGAATCGGCCACTCCACCGCCGCTGCGCTCCACTCTCGAGTCATATGCCGGTCAATCGCTATGAACGCTGTGCCAGAGTTCGAATTCGGCCACGTGGAACAATCGCAGCGCAGTCTCGGGCTCGACGCGATGATTGTTCTGCAAGACGCTCAACATTTCCTGCACGTTGTAAATCCCACGTTCACGGGCTGCCCGGCTGGCCAGGATGTCTCGCAGTGGTTCGGCGAGAACGCTGGTCAACCAGATATGCAGAGACGTGGGAAAGCCCATCTTCTCGGCTCGGTTTCTCACGGAGTCCGGTATTCGGCCCCGCAAACCCCGGCGTAGGAGGGCCTTGTTCCAGACTCCTTGGATCTTGCGATCCGCGGCCACCTGAAACGCCAGGGAGACTAGGCGGTAGTCCATAAACGGCAACCGGGCTTCCACCCCGTGGGCCATCGAGTTGCGATCTTCCAGCCGCAGATAGTGTGGCAGGGGCGCGCGCTCGACAGAGCGTCGCAGTACGGCGTTCAAGTGGGGCTCCTCGTAGCCCGCGTCCCTTGCGTCAAGGTGGTCGCTCAGACTCGGTGCGAACCACCGTCGCTCGTTGAGGCGTCGCCAACGCCGCCGCCGCGCCACGTTGCGATACGGCCTCAGTCGTCGCAGCTGATGGTGGAACAGGCGCGCCAGCTCGTACAGGAACAGTTGCCCAGCATTGGTGCGGTGCTCGGCCGCGTAGGCACGCATCTGGTCCCACGCCCTGTCGACTCGGCCGCCGCGGAGCAGCGTGTACCAGTGGTCGTGGAAATAGCTTGAATACCCCGCGAAGACTTCGTCCGACCCTTGGCCGTTGAGCACGACCTTGACGCCGTTACTCGCGGCAAGCTTCATCAGGTGAAACCCGGCAATCGGCGCCCCCGATACGATCGGCTCGTCCTGGAACCGCAAGACCTCTGCCAGGCTCTCCCACATCGCCTGTGGGGTCAGCGAGATCCGTTGCAGTAGCGCACCGGTCTGCGACAGCGTGTCGGCGATGAATGGGCGCTCGTCGAACGCGGCGTCGTGATAGCAAAAGGCCAGGAGCGGAGGGGCCGCCTGTCCTCCGGTAAGAGCTCCGCGGTTTCGCGCCATCGCGCAAATGATCGCCGTGGAGTCGAGCCCCCCGGACAGACAGACGCCAACCGGCACGTCGCTCCGCAGACGGAGGCGGACGGCGCCCTCGAGCAGCTCTGCGATCGCTTCCTCGACATCGGGCAGCGGCTCCTGCTCGATGTCCGGGAGAGACCAGTACCTCCACTGCCTCCAGGTGCCGTCGAGCCGGATCTCGAACGCGCATCCCGGCGGGACCTGCTCTATGCCGGCGTAGAAGGTCGCTGGGGTCTCATCCAGCTTGCCGTGGAGCAGGAAGTCGGCAGCCACCTGCCAGTTCGTTTCTCGTACATAGCAGCCCGACGCCAGTATGGCCTTCACCTCTGAGGCAAGCAGCCAGTAATCCTTGCCCCGGTGTGCGAAGAGCGGCTTCACGCCGAAGCGGTCCCGTGCTCCGAACAGGACGCCGCGGCGCCGGTCGTGAATCACGAAGGCCCACATGCCGTTCAGCCTGCCCAGGCATTCCGGGCCCCACTCTCGGTAGGCCGCGAGGAGGACTTCGGTGTCGCTGGTGGAGCGGAAGCAGTATCCGGCCGCCCGCAGCTCTTCCCGCAACTCGATGTAGTTGTAGATCTCGCCATTGAAGACGATGACGAGCTGGCCATCCTCCGAGCACATCGGCTGATGACCGGTGGCGCTCAGGTCCAGGATGGCCAGTCTGCGAAACCCGAACCCCACCGGGCGGTCGACGTACAGGCCCGAGTCGTCGGGGCCGCGGTGCGCGATGCTCTGGGCCATGCGGCGGAGTACCCCCGCGTCGGCCTCTCGACCGTTGAGACCGAGCATAACGACAAGACCGCACATCTATGGACGAAACACCCCCTCTATCGGCGCGACCGGTCCTGCGTGAAGGCCGAGCTGCTGATTTCGCATCACGACGCCTCCAATTTCCTCTTTGATTGCGCGAACCCGCACGATTTGCTCCGCGGCCAACCAATTGCGTGCCCGGCTTCGAACAAGCCTGCCGCTGATTCGAGAGACAAGCGCTCGTCCGAACAATCGCTCAATGCCACGCCGAAAGACGGTTCGCGTCTTGAACAGAGGCTGGACGAGACGACCGAGCGGGCTCCTGAACCACCCCCAGCCATGGCAGATCAATTCCTCTGGTTCGAAGCCCAAGCGACGGAGCAGCAGCAGCCATCTCTCGCGGTGAAACCTGCGACCAACAGGTCCAGCGGGGATCCCACGCACAGGGGCCGGCCTCCCGCGCAGGCGGTATTTCACGATGTAGTACGCGGACCGCAACACGGCGACTACTCTGAGGACTACGTCATCCATGCGCCGAACAGGAGATCTCCCGTTGGGGATGGCGATCACGGCTCTACCACCGGGACTGAGTACTCTGTGAATTTCGCGCAGTGCCTGCTCGTCGGACTCCTGGTATTCTATGACCCCAAGCGACACCACACCGTCAAAGGTGTTATCCGCAAATGGGATGTGCTCGATGTCCCCGACGCCGAATTGGTCCGTTCCGCAGAGTTCTCGCGCCTGGCGGATCATCGGCTCAGCGAGGTCGATGCCCCACACTGTGTACCCGCGTTGCATGAGCTTCGCAGCCGTCACACCCGAGCCGCAGCCGGCATCAAGGATCTTCGAGGATGCCGGGATCGCGGCCTCCACCAACTCCAGTGTAAATCGCTGGCGCGAGTTCAGATTCTGCGTGATGATCGTTCGCGGCTCGGCATCGGCGTAGAAGGCCACCCACTGCGTCGCTCGCTCGCTAAAGTAGCTGCTCACGTGGTGTTTCCAGCGCTTCATGGCACACGTCCTACCTCGACGGTGGAGGAGCGTCGACTTCCGCTCGACCGGCCCGCGGTGGCGCCGCGCGTGAGGTCGATCACGACGTGGTGGGGGCCGGCCACCGCCAGGGCTCGCCGCGCCTCGTCGGAGGCGTTGCCGACGACCAGTACCTCGGCGTGCGCGAGGAGGGTCTCGACGCTGTCGCAGAGCAGCGATGCAATGTGCGGGATCTCCTCCTCGATGTAGCGGCGATTCGCTCCGCGCAATCGGGCTACGGCGACGCTGGGATCGAGGATTCGCACGTCGCATCCCTTTCCGATGAGCGTTTCGACCAGCGTGACCATGGGGCTCTCCCGGAGGTCGTCGGTGCCGGGCTTGAAGGCAAGGCCGACGACTCCAATCCTCCGTCTTCGCGTCTCGAGCACCGCCTCTACCGCCTGGCGAATCTGCCCCTCGTTCGAGGGGAGGATCGCGGAGAGCAGCGGCAAGGAGACATCGGCGGCACGGGCGGCGTACACCAGCGCGCGGAGGTCCTTCGGCAGGCACGAGCCGCCGAAGGCGAAGCCAGGGCGGAGATACGCTTCCGAGACATTGAGTTTCCTGTCCATCAGAAAGAGCCGAATTGCCTCCTGCGCGTCGGCCCCGAGCGCCGCGCACACGTCCCCGATCTCGTTGGCGAAGCACACCTTGAGCGCGTGGAACGCGTTCGAGACGTACTTGACCATCTCCGCCGTCCGTACAGCGGTGTGGACGAAGGGAGCCTCGACCGTGGCGTACAGCGATCGCAGTACCGCGGCCGTCCCGGGATCGCCGCACCCCACCACGGTCAACGGGGGACCCGCGAAGTCTCGCAACGCAGACCCCTCGCGCATGAACTCCGGGTTCACGGCGACGCGCAGCGTGGGTCCCAGGTCACGGCCGGCGCCGCTCTGGAGAGCGGGGACGAGCACCCGCTCGGTCGTCCCAGGGAGCACGGTGCTGCGCAGCACGACGGTATAGGGCTCATCGCGCTCGGCCAGCGCCTGACCGATCTCGTGGCCGACGCGCGTGAGGGCCTCCACTTGGAGCTGCCCGCTGGCGCGGCCGGGGGTCCCGACGCAGATCAGCCCCATTTCCGCGTTCCTCACGGCCTCAGGGGTCGATATCGTCGCTCGCATCCGTCGCGCTGCGACCGCTTCAGCGACCAGCGCTCCCAGCCCCGGCTCCACGACCGGCGACGCACCGCTATTGATCATGGCGACTTTCTCTTCGTCGATGTCGACCCCGATCACCTCGTGGCCCGCTTCCGCCAGACAGGCGGCAGTCACGGATCCCACGTAGCCGAGCCCGAACACGTTAACGCGCACGAGGGACCACCTCCTCGCATCTGGCTTCGAACTCTCGAGCCACTTGCGACCACGAGTACCGCTCCTCCATCAGGCGACGTCCGGCGCTGCCCAGCGCTCGGCGCCGGCCGGAATCTCGGAGCAGGGCGACGACCGAGTCCGCGAACTGTGCCGGATCGTCTGCCTGAACGAAGTGCGTCCCCGGGATGAGCGGTAGACCCTCCGCCCCCACGGTGGTGGACACCACGGCCTTCCCCATCGCGAGCGCCTCGAAGATCTTGAGTCGCGTCCCGCCGCCCACCCGCAGCGGCACCACGCACACGGCGGCCGTGGCGACATACGGCCGCACATCATTGACCGTCCCCGTGACACGGACGCCCGGGATCGCCGTCAGCCGCTTCACCCGGGGACCAGGATTCTTCCCCACGACCGTGAGGGATACGTCAGGCACCGCGTCGCGGATGCGGGGGAACACCGCCTCGGTGAAATGCAGGATGCAGTCCTCGTTGGGAAACCAATCCATGGAGCCCGTGAACACGAGTGCCCCGCGCGTCTCCTGCGATCCGTTGGGCGTGAAGTACGTAGTGTCCACGCCGGTGGGGATCGTACAGACGCTCGCCTCGGGAGCGTGGGAGGCCAGCAGCGAACGATCTGCGTCCGAAACGGCGACGGTCAGCCGCGCCCGAGTGCAGGCCCGGGCCTCGTACCGGCGCATCTTCCGCCACTCGAGCTCGAGGAGAGCGCGCCGCCACGGCCGGGTCTCGACCCGGCCCAGCCGCTGCCAGATTATGTGCTCCACGTTGTGATCGAACAGGATCGTCGCGAGCGGCCCGTCCAGCGGGACATTGGGTGTGGTGTGCAAGAAGTCGGCCACGCAGAGATCGAACTGCGTCGCCGTCATGAGCCGCGCGACCTCTTTCCGCAGCGCGGGGATGCGCCACCTCCAGACATCGACGGGAAGCGCGGAGAGCCACGACCCGAGCACTGCCCCGGCGAAGCGGGCGCTCCCCTGTTTCGGGGCGGCGTACGGCAACGAGATCACCTGCTCGCAGCCCACGAGCTGGGCTGCCAGCCCTGCGGGATCGTCGTGTAGGCCGTGGGTCGTCACCAGCGTCACACGATGCCGACGTGTCAGCTCCGCGAGGATGTGGAAGCTCCGCGATCGCCCGCCCGTGTTGAGCGGCCAGAGCCCGCCGACCTTCACCCAGAGGATCCGCATCTGCCTTCCATGGACCGCATCACATGCCCACGGTGCAAGCGACGTGCCCAACGCGGGAGCGAACGCATGGGGCACGGAAACACCAGCGGTCGGCGCAGAGGAGCGCACCATGGCGGGCACGCAACCTGGCAAGCCCCGTATGCTCACGCAGTGTGGACCTCGGGCCCCGCCTGCGGTGTTGCGCGATCGCGACACTCGCGCACCGGGAGGTCGCTGGCCGGCCTTTGTCGGGGGATGAGCCGCGCTAGGTCGGGCTGGTCTCGCTCTTGCTTGCTGTTGTAGCCTGTGCGTGACGTAGCGGGCTTTAGCGAATCGACACAGTCCGCGACACCTGTCGAGGCTCGGGCCCTCGATCGCTCGCTCGTGCGCGGCGTCGCCTGGACGGCGGCCGCGAAGTGGGCGAGCCAGGGGCTCGCCTGGGTATCCTGGCTGGTCGTCGCCCGTTTGCTGACCCCTGAGGACTACGGCCTCGTGGGCATGGCCGCGATCTACCTCGGGCTGATCACGCTCCTCTCCGAGTTTGGCCTCGGCACCGCGGTGCTGGCGGTGCGCGAGCTCAGCGTCGAGCAGATCAACCAGCTCAATGGGATGGCGGTACTCTTGGGGCTGGCCGGCGTGCTCGCGTCCTGCGCCGCGGCGATTCCGTTGGGACACTTCTTCCGCGCGCCACAATTGCCGCTCGTGGTCGTGGCCATGAGCAGCACCTTCGTCATCACGTCGTTCAAGACCGTGCCGTTTGCGCTGCTGCAGCGCGACCTGCGCTTCAAGGCGCTCGCGCTCATCGACCTGAGCCAGGCGCTGGTGCTCGCAATCAGCATGGTCGGCTTTGCTGTCGTCGGGTTCCGGTACTGGACACTCGTGTGCGGCGGGGTGGTGGGCGCGCTGGTCTCGACGGGAGCGATCCTGCGGCTGCGGCGCGTACCGCTCGCGCGGCCGCGACTGAAGGCCCTGCGACAGGCGATGACGCTCAGCTCCGACGTGCTCATCTCCCGCCTGGGCTGGTACGTCTCTGCGAACACGGACTTCCTGGTCGCCGGGCGGATCCTGGGGAAGGCGGCCCTCGGTTTCTACAACGTCGCCTGGATCTTGGCCAGCGTCCCGGTCGACAAGGTCGCGGCGCTGGTCGGGCAGGTGACGCCCGCCTTCTTCTCCGCGGTGCAGGCGGACCATGCAGCCATGCGGCGGTACGTCCTCAGGATCACGGAAGCGATAGCACTGATAAGCTTCCCCCTCAGCCTCGGACTCGTTTTGGTGGCTCGGGATTTCGTCTTGCTGGTCCTTGGCTCCAAATGGGAGGGGGCGATCGCACCGTTGCGGCTCCTCGCCGCGTACGCGGCGTTCCGCTCCATTACTCCCCTCTTGCCTCAAGTGCTCCAGATCATCCGGGATTCGAGGTTCGAGATGTGGAGAATGATCGCGGCCGCCGTTGTCATGCCGACGAGCTTCTACTTCGCCGCACAGCGATGGGGGACGGTCGGCCTGGCGATGGCATGGATGCTGGTCGATCCCCTCCTCGCCTTCGTGCTGTACCGGCGCGTGTTCCGTAAGATCCAGCTGTCTCCCAGGGCATACCTCGCGGCGCTGTGGCCGGCGCTGAGCGGCACGGCCCTGATGGCGGCGGCGGTGCTCGCCGTCGGGGTCCTGAGCCCTAGCGGGTGGACTCCCGGCCTGCGATTAGCTGCGCAAATCGGCGTGGGCGTGATCACCTATGGACTTGCCTGTGTGGTCCTGCAGCGGGAGCGGTTCGCGGCATTCCGCGAGCTCGTCCTGGCTGCCCGTCGAGAATCCGCGGGACGCCGGTGAACGCCCGCCGACTGCTCGTCGTCACGTATTACTTCGGTCCCGACGGGCCCGTCGGTGGCCTTCGCTGGTTGGGGATCACGAAATACCTCGGCCGCCTGGGCTGGAAGATTTCCGTCGTCACCGGCGTTCCTCGGATCGGGAATGGCGCGCGCAACGGACCTGACGTGGAGTCGTTTCCGCGCTTCTGGACATTGAGCGACGGCTGGCGCCTGCTTCGGCGGTTAACTCTTGGGCCGTCGCTCGAGGCGTTCCCGACAGCGTCGCAGCTCGGGAATCCGTCGGCACCGCCGGGTCCGCTGCGCCAGCTGGGTCGGGAGGTCGCTGCCTTTTTGACTTTTCCGGACGAGAGCCGGGGCTGGCTGCTTCGCGCCGCGCTGCGCACGCGCTCCCTGATGCGGCGACTCCAGCCGCAGGTCGTCGTGAGCAGCGGCCCGCCGCACACCGCCCACCTCGTGGCAGGACTCGCTACGATGGGTAGCACCGTGCCCTGGTTGATCGACCTGCGCGATCCGTGGGCGGGGCCCCTCTCGAAGATTTGGGAGTCGGACCGAATGCTTGGAAGCCGACTGTTTCGCGTCGTCGCCCCGCGCCTCGAACGCCTCGCCTTCCGGGCCGCCCAGGGGATAATCACCAACACTCACCAGCTCGGGGACGCGCTGTCGGCGCGGTATCCCGACATGCCCGTGGTGTGCGTTCCTAACGGCGTCGACGCGGAATGCCTGCCGCCACCTGCTCGCGATCGGTATCCAGGATTGGGAATCGCATATACCGGCTGGCTGTACACCGGCCGTGACCTCGGGCCGGTGGTGCAGGCGCTACGAGCCTTCTTGGAACGTCACCCAGAAGCTGCCCGCGCCGGTGCCAAACTGCGCGTGGCCGGTCGGGCCGACGCTGCTCATGCTCGGGCGTTCTACAGCGCCGTCGCTGCGGTAGGTATGGAGCCGTACGTAGAGGTGCTGGGCCCGCTTCCCCGCGGCGAGGCTCTCAACATCGTGTCCCGTTCGCGCCTGGCCGTAGTCCTGGCGCAAGAGCAGGAGCTCCAGGTCCCAGCCAAGCTCTATGAGTCAGTCGCGATGGGCATCCCGACACTGGTCGTGGCGCCGCCGGGCAGCGCCGCGGCCGTCGAAGGAAACCGCGTCGGGGCCGACGTTCGCGATGCCGCCAATGTCGAGGGAATTGCGTGCGTGCTCGAGCGACTCTGGCGGGACGGCTCGCAAGAGCGATTGTGCCCCGTGCCAATCACATACGAGGCCATCGCACCGATGGTTGACAAGGTCCTGCAACAACGGCGTCGTCGTCCAGACCCACAGCGTCCTCGACCTCGCCGCTGAATGGAGCGCAGCGGCCTCGCCCCGTCTTCATGAGGACGAACACGTTGAAGGTCGGTCCGGTGACGGGCGCCGCCTGCGCCGTGACGACGCCCACCGGGCTCGGAGGCGTGATGCCGACCATGGGAAGCTCGAGCGGACGGCCGGAGTAAATGCCGCTGGCGACCGGGGGGCCAAAGAAGTCCTGGGAATTCTGCACCACGTAGCGATCACCCATATTGAGGATCCCCGAGACGTCTACGCTGACCGCACTCTGCTGCGCCCAATTGTAGACGATGATGTTGGCCCGACCCGGCTCATACTGGTTGGGGCGCACGAAGATCTTGACCCCTGTGGGTGCGCTACCCGCGTACGTCCCCGGATCGGCGAACCCGTTCTGCGTCAGCCAGCCGTCGAAGGTGGTGACATCAGTGGTATCGTGGCGCCACACCGTGGCTGAGGGGTCGCCGAAGAGCGTATTGTCACTCCACCGCTGATCGTTGTCCGATCCCAGGCTCCACACCATGCCGCCAGTCGTAAAGTTGTACAGCGTATTGCCCGTCACGGTGGCCGTGGCCCAAGCGCCCATCCGCCACCACCCCCCGATGAAATAGTTGTTGGTGCAGACGAGATCCTGGTTCTCAACAACGTCGCTCCCAATGTCGGCGGTCATTGTGTTCGTGAAGTTGGTCCGATACGTGTAATTCTCATTGACGGCGATTCCCGACGCGGGAAATACGCCGCCCACGAGAATGTCGGCATCCGACGGCACGCCCCAGACGTAGTTGTTGAACGCGACGTTGCCTTCGAGATCGATGTTCTGGATATACGGTCCGTCGTTGGCGTAGCAGTGAAAACCGTACGCCCAATTGTCGAAGACGATGTTGTCTTTCAACAGCAACGTGCCGGTCTGATTCTTACAGTAGATCCCGTGAGTCAGATTGTCGGTGCGTCCGTTGTTGTAGACGATGGAGCCAGTGACCTCGGACCCCGTTGCTTCCGGCCCGATGAAAATGCCGTCATCGGTCGCGTCATGAACGACCAAGTTGATGAGCTTGATCCCAGGCCCTCGGAGGTGGACGCCGTGGAGGACGTCCTGCTGCGGAGCGGGGTGCGTGACCTCAAAGCCCCAAAACCAGGTGTACGCCCCGGTTACGAAGAGGATGTTCGTAACGGTCGCACGCTCACCGGGATACTGGCGCACCACGATGGGAGCGTCAGCCGTACCCATCAGTGTACTCGCGAAGCCCCTTGGGTCTAACGCGTTCGTATACGTTCCGCCGCGCAACCAGATCGTGCTGCCCGGCGTCACCGCGGCCGGACCGGCGAGGGCCGTCGTCAAGTCCCATGGCTCGGTGAACGATCCGTCGCCGGATGGAGAGCCGGTCGGCGAGACGTAAAAGTCCGGCGCGGCATCCGCGGAGCGATCGGCGCTGATGCCTCGGGCTGCGGGATCTTTGGGCGCGACCGAGTCCTGCAGCGCGCAGGAGGTCGACAGCAAGAGAAACGCGGCCGCAAGAGATAGGGCGCCCGGTCCGGAGTGTGACAGCATCTGCCCGGTGAGTGAGGGCATAGGCGGCGTTCTGGCCGCGCAACTTCCAGACCTGCGCCTTGAGGTACGCCGGTCGGGTCGGGCCGGCGCGCGCAATTTCGCACCGGGGCAAGACTTGCGGTCCCGCGCGGACCCTCAGCGACCCTGCAGCGCTACCGCCTCAACCGTGCCGGCCCGTTCCCCGCGGGCGACAACCTGATGCCCAGCGGCCATGTGGGCCGCCTACATCAAGCGTGCGGTCGCCGTGTCGCGCCCCTGCCACGGATTCAGGTAGGAAGCCGGCGCAAGCGTTTCGCGCTTCCGGATGCGAGCTCAATACTCGTAGGCGCCGATGTCGTAGGCCGTGCCCCTGGGCCTGAGGAGGCCAGCGAAATCGAGCCCCGGCACGCAGAGGATGACGCTGGCGGCACACAGCGTCGTGCCGGCATCGATCGCCACGGCGCCGCTGCGGAGATGGTAATCCCCCGTCATATCCCCGGTGTAGTTGACGAAGAGGGCACTGAACTGGGCGCTCGTGAGCGTGATGGTGCCCGACTGAACTCCGCTCCCGCCGGCGATGTTTCCATCCGGGTTGTTGTAGACGATGTTGTTGTTGTAGACGTTATGGCTTCCAAGGGAGTATCCCTCGTGAATACCATACTGCCCGCTATTCACGATGATGTTGTTGTCCACTGTGGTGTAGTCGTTCGTCGTGACGGTGGGATCGGCGGATATCTGAATGCCATATTTTCCGCAATTCGCCACTACGTTGTTGGAGATGATCTGGTGGGTGGCGCCGTGGTAGCTCTGAATGCACGCGGAGGCCGCGCGGGTGACGATGTTGTTCTCGACGACCGCATATGGGCCGGCCACGTAGATGCCGTGGGTTTGGTTGACCTGCCCCCACGGGCCGATGTTGTCCACCACATTCCCGATGATCTGAATGCCTGTGATGGTGTAGTCGCAGCAGGCGCCCACGATCGCCCCCGTGAGGGCGGTGCCGGGCATGTCATGGACGCGGTTGCCGATGATCTTGCTATAATTGCCGTTGGTCGTGATGCCTTGGTTACAGCTCCCGGTGACGTCGAAGTTGATGATCTGGACGTAAGCGCCGTCATTCGTAATCGGGGAGCAGTCCGACCCATAGATCTTCGCGCCCCATTTCGTATCGGAGATGTAGGTGAGGAGCGCGGTGGCCGTACCGCTCTTGGTCACCTTGTTGCCTGAGTAGCTCCACGTGTAGTTGCCGGCGGCCACGTGGGCGTTGTCGCCCGGGCTCATGCGTTGGGAGACGCGCTGCAGCGTGTAGCAGGGGGCGGCGGCGGTGCAGGAATTCGCGTCTGAGCCCCCCGGCGCGACGTAATAGTTGGCGCCATTGCCCAGCGTGTAGAGCGGTGTCGAATCGCTCACGAGCGTCACCGTCACGACCGCGCTCCCGCTCTGTCCCTCGCTCGTCGCCGTGATCGTCACCCCCCCGATCCCAAGCCCCGTCACCAGCCCGGTGCTGTTTACCGCGGCCACCCCCGGGGCGTTGCTCGCCCAGGTGACGACGCGTCCGCTCAACGGATTCCCGAGGGCGTCCGTCGGGGTCGCCGTCAGTTGCAGCGTCGCCCCCATGAGCAGGCTCGCAATCAATGGAGTCACCGTCACCCTGGCCACCGGCACGTTGCTCACCGTCATGGCGGCCGTCCCGCTTTGCCCCTCGCTCGTCGCCGTGATCGTGGCGGAGCCTGCCGCCACGCCCGTCACCAGGCCGCTCGCCGAGACCGTCGCGACCGCGTTGTTGCTGGTCATCCAGCTTACCGTCCGGCGAGTGAGCAGGTTCCCAGCCGAGTCCTTCGTTACGCCGGTGAGCTGCACCGTCGCCCCGATCCGCGCGCTCCCGGACGCTGGGCTCACCGTCACCAAGGCCACGGGCACGGAATCTACCCGCGCCGCGGCGCTTCCGTAGATGGCGGTTTCGGTGATGCTGTTCCAGAGGCTGAGCTGGGTCGTGCCGCTCCACTGGCCGTGGCCGACGATGCGGACGTAGCGGCCCGGGACCGTCGGGAAATCGTAGCGCTCGGGCTGGAGAGTCTGCCCGCTACTCCGGCTGGTGAAAACCCGGGTCCAGGTGAGGCTGTCGAGCGACACTTCGATGTCGAACGCGGACGCCCATTCCGTCCCGCGATACCACGCAATGGTCACGGGACCGACGGTCATGACCGCGCCGAGATCGTAGCGGATCCACTGGCCGTCGCCGGACGCCGACCAGCGGGTGGCGAGGTTGTTGTCGAGCGTATTCTGCGGGATGTTGCCGTCGTCCCCACTCGCGATGGCCAACGCCACCGACACGGGGTTCACCGGGGCCGCGGCGCTTCCGTAGATGGCGGTTTCGGTAATGCTGTTCCAGAGGCTGAGCTGGGTCGTGCCGCTCCACTGGCCGTGGCCGACGATGCGGACGTAGCGGCCCGGGACCGTCGGGAAATCGTAGCGCTCGGGCTGGAGGGTCTGCCCGCTGCTCCGGCCGGTGAAGACCCGGGTCCAGGTGAGGCTGTCGAGCGACACTTCGATGTCGAACGCGGACGCCCATTCCGTCCCGCGATACCACGCGATGGTCACGGGACCGACGGCCATGACGGCGCCGAGGTCGTAGCGGATCCATTGGCCGTCACCGGACGCCGACCAGCGGGTGGCGAGGGTGTTGTCGAGCGTATTCTGTGGGACGTTGCCGTCGTCCCCGCTCGCGACGACCGAGGCCACGGGGAGCGGGGTGAGATCTGCAGAGGCGAGGACTTGTGTCAGAGGGATGCGGAGTGGCTGGGGATCGGTGAGATCGCGCTCGCACGCCAGCGCCAAGACGAGAGTGGCGGCGAGCGATGCTTTGAGTAGGGCCAGCCGCTTGGACAGCTTGAACTTGAAAGGCATAGTCGGGCGCTCCGTAGGTTAGACGAGAGAAGGGCCGCACGCGTTCGACCGAGTAGTCACCGCGTGCGGCCCTGAGGGTTTACCGTGTGTTCATTGCCTCAATGCCACTCATGGGCGCCGATGTCGTAGGCAACGCCCTGAGGGCGCAGGATGCCGGTGACGTCGAGCGCCGGCACGCAGACGACCACGCCGGCGGCACAGAGGGTCGTGCCGGCATCGATCGCCACGGCGCCGCTCCGGAGATGGTAATCCCCGGTCATGTCGCCGGTGTAGTTGACGAAGAGCGCACTGAACTGGGCACTGGTGAGCGTGATGGTGCCGGACTGAATTCCGGTGCTGCCGGAGATGTTCCCGGCCGGATTGTTGTAGACGATGTTGTTGTTGTAGACGATATGGCTTCCGAGGGAGTAGGCCTCGTGAATACCATATTGTCCCCCATTCACGATGATGTTGTTGTCCACAGTGGTGTAATCGTTCACCGTGACGGCGGGATCGGCGGAGATCTGAATGCCGTATTTACCGCAGTTCGCCAGCACGTTGTTGGAGATCGTAAGCCGGGTAGCGCCGTGGTAGGTTTGAATGCAGGCCGAGGCAGCGCGGGTCACGATGTTGTTCATGGCACTGTTGCCCGGACCGGCCAGGTAGATGCCGTGGGTTTGATTCACCTGCCCCCACGGGCCGATGTTGTCCACCACATTGCCGATGACTTGATTGCCCGTCTTGCTATAGCTGCAGCAGTCCACCACGATGGCGGCGGTGAGTTGTGAGCCGGGCATGTCGTGCACGCGGTTGCCGATGATCTTGGTGTAGTTGCCGTTCGTCGTAATGCCTTGGACACAGCTCCCCGTGACGTCGAAGTTGATGATCTGGACGTAATCGCCGTCATTCGTGATAGGGGAGCAGTCCGACCCATAGATCTTCGCGCCCCATTTGGTATCGGAGATGTAGGTGAGGAGCGCGGTGGCCGTCCCGCTCTTGGTCACGCGATTGGCGGAGTAGCTCCAGGTGTAGTTGCCGGCGGCCACGTGGGCGTTGTCGCCGGGGTTCATGCGTTGCGAGACGCGCTGCAGCGTGGAGCAAGGGGCGGCGGCGGTGCAGGGATTCGCGTCCGAGCCCGCCGGCGCGACGTAATAGTTGGCGCCATTGCCCAGCGTGTAGAGCGGCGTCGAATCGCTCACGAGCGTCACCGTCACGGCCGCGCTCCCGCTCTGCCCCTCGCTCGTCGCGGTGATCGTCGCCCCACCGACCGCGAGGCCACTCACCAGGCCGCTGCCGCTCACTGCGGCGACACCCAGCGCGTCGCTCGACCAGGTGACGACGCGTCCGCTCAGCGGATTACCGAGGGCGTCCTTCGGGGTCGCCGTCAGCTGCACCGTCGCCCCCGTGAGCAGCGTGGCAATCGCTGGAGTCACGGTCACCGTCGCCACCGGCACGTTCGTCACCGTCATGGCGGCCGTCCCGCTCTTCCCCTCGCTCGTTGCCGTGATCGTGGCGGAGCCTGCCGCCGCGCCCCTAACCAATCCGCTCGCCGAGACCGTCGCGATGGCCGCGTTGCTCGTGGCCCACGTCACGACCCGACCACTGAGGGCGGTGCCGTTCGCGTCTTTCGGAGTCGCCGTCAACTGAGTCGTGGCGCCCACCGTTAGGCTGGCCGTCGCCGGGCTGACCGTCACCGAGGCCACGGGCACGTTGGTCACCGTTATGGCCGATGTCCCGCTCTGCCCTTCGCTCGTCGCGGTGATCGTTGCCGAGCCTGCCGCCACACCCGTCACCAAGCCGCTCGCGGAGACCGTCGCCACGGCTGCATTGCTCGTCGCCCACGTCACGGTTCGACCACTGAGGGCGGTGCCGTTCGCGTCTTTCGGAGTCGCCGTCAACTGAGTCGTGGCGCCGACCGTTAAGCTGGCCGTCGCCGGGCTCACCGTCACCGAGGCCACCGGCACGTTGGTAACCGTGACGGTTGCCGTCCCGCTCTGCCCTTCGCTCGTCGCGGTGATCGTGGCCGAGCCTGCCGCCACACCCGTCACTAATCCGCTCGCCGAGACCGTCGCGGCGGCCGCATTGCTCGTGGCCCAGGTCACCACCCGACCACTCAGGGCGGTGCCGTTCGCGTCTTTCGGAGTCGCCGTCAACTGGGTTGTGGCGCCCACCGTGACACCTGTCGCCGTCGGGCTGACCGTCACCGAGGCGACCGGCACGTTGGTGACCGTTATGGCGGATGTCCCGCTCTGTCCCTCGCTCGTCGCGGTGATCGTCGCCGAGCCTGCCGCAACGCCCGTCACCACTCCGCTCGCCGAGACCGTCGCGACGGCCGCGTTGCTCGTCCCCCACGTCACCACCCGACCACTGAGGGCGGTGCCGTTCGCGTCTTTCGGAGTAGCGGTCAACTGAGTCGTCGTGCCTACTGTGACCGTCGCCGCCGCCGGGCTCATCGTCACCGAGGCCACGGGCGCGTTGGTCACTGTTAGGGCGGATGTCCCGCTCTGCCCTTCGCTGGTCGCCGTAATCGTGGCTGAGCCTGCCGCCACGCCCGTCACCAGGCCGCTAGCCGACACCGTCGCGACAGCTCCG
>WNGN01004703.1_pt1 | contig 18269 bp, 17 predicted proteins | sample 5400561 | NCBI WGS metagenome assembly WNGN01 (sample SAMN13153379, study PRJNA577476) | soil metagenome | isolation source: 115 cm soil or saprolite under Garry oak tree replicate 2 | place: USA:California | collected 2016-06-15
TATGCGCTGGCGCTCGATGGCGCGAAGAAGCCGTGCGACGTGCGCAGCTCGAATGGCGGACAGCTGCTGTTCACCGGCATCGTTCGGCCCGAGCGCGCCATCCAGGTGGCGGAAGGGCTGCTGCGACCGCAATTCTTCTCCGGCTGGGGCATTCGCACGGTGTCGAGCAAGGAACGTCGCTTCAACCCGATGTCCTATCACAACGGATCGATCTGGCCGCACGACAATGCGCTCATCGCGCTCGGATTCGGCCGCTATGAGCTCAAGAGCGCCGTCGCGCAGGTGTTCACCGCGATGTTCGAGGCGGCCGCCTATATGGATCTGCGGCGCTTGCCGGAACTGTTTTGCGGCTTCCAGCGGCGGCGCGGGCGCGGACCCACGCTCTATCCGGTCGCTTGCTCGCCGCAGGCATGGGCGAGCGGCGCGCCGTTCCTGATGCTGCAGGCATCGCTGGGCCTCGAGTTCGACGTTGCTCGCAACGAGATCCGTCTGCGCAGCCCTTGCCTGCCGCCGTTCCTGGAGGAGGTCGCCGTGTCCGATCTCAGGCTCGGGGATTCCAGCGTCGATCTCACGGTCCATCGCGAACCCGACGGCAAAGTCTCGCTCCGCGTCGGCCGCAAATCCGGCAACGTCCAAATAGGGCTGGTCTGAACCCGCCTCTCACCACGCCGGTGATCTATCTCTATCTGGATCGACTCAATCGGCGACTCGGCAGGCGCCGCCGCGGCCCCGTCGCGGTCCAAGACGTCGCGGCCGAATGATCGGTTGCCGACGGTCCGCGCTCGAGCCTCGGTGGTCGCCGGTGTGCCGATCGGCATGGGCGGGTTTGGTCGATGATCGATTTGGGCTCGAAGTTGTGAACTTCCGAACGCAGTCGGTCCCGTTTCCGATTCCTGCCATGATTGCGCCAAAAATGCCGCCATAGGGTCAATTTGCAGCCATGGTGCTCGGCGGATATTCCTGCAGATTGCATGGCAGGAGGACGCAATGCTCGGCGTTCGCTTCGGTGCTGTGTGCACGATTGTACTCGGAGGCATGCTGGTCTCGTCGGCCGCTCACGCGGCTCAGGCCTGCGATCAACGTTTTCCGCGGACCTGCAAGCCGGCGGCCGCGCAAAACAGCCGTGAAGCGCCGAAGGCAACGAGCGCGCAACGCGCCGCAACGGCTATTCGCTCGCGCCGCGTGGCGCGCCATCGCCAAGGCGTGAGACACGCGCAATCGGCAAGGCCGGCTCGGCGCACGACAGAGAGCTCCGTCAGGCCGCCCATCGTGCCGCATGTGGAAGAAACTTCGCCCGCGGCGCGGCGCTTCAGCGAGTTCGTGAGTCCGCGGCTGCTCGCCGCCAATCCGGTCGAGGAATTCCACAAACCCAGAATGAACGTGTCGGAACTTTCCGGCCAAACCGCCTACCCTGTGGTCGACCGCATGGAGCGGGAACCGAGCGCCGCGGCCATCGACCCGGCGCGAGCGGCCGCGCGCGACACCTTTGACGAACTGGAGCCTGCCGAACCCGCGCGGGCCGCCAACCAACAAACGCCTGCCGTCCCCCGCGCCGAGGCCAGTGCCCAACCCTCGGCCAACCTGGTTGGCCGCGCCGACGAGCACGATTCCTCCGGGGGGTCCGTCTCCTGGGTCAGGATCGTGTTTCTGACGTGGGGCGGTCTTCTCACAGTGGGATCGGCGTTGCGGCTGTTGATCGGGTAAGAGCCGAAGACGGCAACGACTGCCCGACTGCCGGCTGACCGCTGCATCTTCCCGGCACAAGCCGATCGCCTGCCAGTCCGCCTGCAAGTCGGCTTTGGCCGCGAACGCATGGCGTGTGTCCACGGCATGCAAACGCGATGCCGGAATCGGCCCTCACGACTTCAAATCTGTGTTCCGGAGCGGATCGGCCCGATAGATGAGCTCGGCACCCCGAGGCGAACAGGCATTTGCTGCTGTTGTCGGTTTGTCGAACCTGTCGGCGGGCCGCGCGGCGGCTGCGTGCACGCATCCCTCCTCGATCCTCTCGCCTCCGGCAATGCGGAGCAACAAAGGCTCGTTCTATCGCCTCGCTCGGGAACTCATCAAAGCTTGCACTTGCGTAAGGCAAATTCCCGGGACATGATGCTCGTCTTGTTTGACAGCCGTAAACGGTGATAAGATCAAATTCGCGTTTCAACTCAGATCGGAGATTCCAGTGGCCAAGAAGCGAGCAAAGCGGCGAGGATGGACCAGCAAAGACGTTCGCGAGCTGAAGTCGCAGGCGCGCGCACGGACGCCCGCCCGCGAGATCGGGCGAAAGCTCGGCCGGACCGAGGGAGCCGTACGGCAAAAGGCCTATGCGGAAGGCGTGTCCTTCAATTCCAGGACCCGCGCCCGCCGCAAGCGCAGAAAGTGACGGCGAGCAACAAATCCGGCGCGGATGCCGGGCTTGTTTGTTTGGCAGCTGCCGGCCGTTTGCAAGACGCATTGCACCCGTGACGCGCGGTGAAGGCGGCGCGGTGCGCGGCCTTCCAGCCTCTTCGATCCGGGAATCGCAGCGCTCGGCTGCGAAGCAAGGGTGGTCGTGACGGCAGGCGCGAGGGCCGCGCGGCGGCGCGCCGCCGGAAAATATTTCGGAATGAGCAGGCAAAGATCGCGCTCGAACCGATCGCCTGCGGAGCTTTGCGCGGATGGGCGAGGATATTCCCTTCGACAGAAGCTTTGATCTTCCGCCGGGCCGGATCGAGGAGATCATGCCGGGCCTGCGTCGGCTGCTGGCCGATAACCCGAGCCCGTTCACCTTTAAAGGCACCGTGAGCTACATCGTCGGGCGCGGCCGCGTCGCGATCCTCGATCCGGGGCCAGAAGACGAGCAGCACATATCGCGGCTGCTCGACGCCGTGCGCGGCGAGACGGTCACGCATGTGGTCGTCACCCACACGCATCGCGACCATTCCCCGGCCGCGGCCCGAATCAAGGCGGCGACCGGCGCCATCCTCGTGGCCGAAGGGCCGCATCGCGCCGCGCGCCCGTTGCATCTCGGCGAAAATCACCGGCTCGAGGCCAGCGCCGATCTCGCGTTCCGGCCCGACCTCGCCATTCCCGACGGAGAAAGCGTCACCGGCGCCGGATGGACGTTAGAGGCCGTCGCGACCCCGGGCCACACCGCCAACCACATGGCATATGCCTACAGGGAAGCCGGCATCTTGTTCTCCGGCGATCACGTGATGGCATGGTCGACGCCGGTGGTAGCGCCTCCGGACGGCGCGATGGGCGACTACATGGCGTCGTTGAACAGGCTGTCCGAGCGCCCGGAGACCACGTACTTTCCCGGGCATGGCGGCGCCGTCCGCGATGCCCGGCGTTTCGTTCAGTTTTACATCCGACACCGGCAGGCCCGCGAAGCTTCGATTCTGCACCGGCTCGCCAAAGGCGCGGCCGACATCCCGACCATCGTGCGCGCGATCTATATCGGACTTGATCCGCGCCTCGTCGGCGCGGCCGGGCTCTCGGTGCTGGCGCATCTCGAGGATCTGGTTACGCGCAGGCTCGTCGCGACCGAGGGCGAGCCCTCGATCCGAGGCGTCTATCGCCTGGTCGGGCCCTGAGGTTTCTTCGGCGCCGGTGCTTTGGCCGGAACGGCCTTTTTCCGCTTCTCCTCCTCGCTTCCGGCAGCGTCATCGATGTCTTCGATGAGCGCGCGAACCCGGGAGGCGTTGGCGCCGAGATCGCTGCGGCCATAGCGCGAAGCCGAGCGGACGTCGACGCGCGCCCCCTCCTGGGCTGGGCGGACGCGGACGACGACGTCGTCACGAAAACCCATGATCGGCGTGCGCGCCACCGCCTCGATCAGGCCGTCCCGACGTCCGGGCTGCGGCGGGCGGGCGTCGACGATGCGCCATTTGCGCCTGGTGATCACCGCGAGCGCGCTATCGTACGCTTCCTGCAGGGTCACGTTGAGCAGCAGCGGCTCGATATCCGGATAGGCGGCGCGCTGCAACTCGGCCGCGCGCAGCCCCGCGTACGTGATCGGATTGGATTCGCGCGAGCGCAGCCGCGCGATCGCCTCGAACCGAGGCGGATCGAGCGGGTCGGTGGTGACGTCGTTGATGGCGGGCAGGCGATAGGCCCGGGTGGCAAGATAAGCCGGGTAGGCCAGGATCCCGATCCCGATCATCAGCGCGAGGACCGCATGGCCGCCCCCCCTTAGGCCCTCCCTCCAGATCACGATGAAGGCGCCGAACGCGAGCACGATGGCGACGACCGCCAGAGCCAGCGCACCGCCGAACGTCGCCAGGGCCGGCACCAGCTCCAACAGCCCCGAGCGCACGATGGTGATCGCCAGCAGCACGACCGGGATCGAGAACACGGCAACCCGTCGCGACCAGACCGCGAGACGGGAGAGCGGTTCCTCGAGAATGCGCGGACGGATCATGAGCGATATGCCGCGGCAGTTAATCCGGCTCGAGCCGAACCACGTTCGCGCCAAGCCATCCGCTCATTCCGCCGCGGTCGCGGTGGGTAGCACGTAATCGCCGAACCGCTCGCGCAGCGTGATCTTCTGGATCTTGCCGGTGGCGGTGTGGGGGATCTCATCGACGAAAACCACGTCGTCCGGCATCCACCATTTGGCGATCTTGCCCTCCAGAAACGCCAGGATTTCCGCCTTGTCGGCCGATTGGCCGGATTTCAGCACGACGATGAGCAGCGGCCGCTCGTCCCATTTGGGATGCTTGACGCCGATCACCGCCGCCTCGGCGATCTTGGGATGGGCGATTGCCAGGTTCTCCAGATCGATCGTGGAGATCCATTCGCCGCCCGATTTGATGATGTCCTTGGAGCGGTCGGTGATCTGCATATATCCGTGCCGGTCGATCGTGGCGACGTCGCCGGTGTCGAAAAAACCCTCCGCATCGAGGATCTCGCCGCCCTCCCCCTTGAAATACGCCTTGGCGACGGCGGGTCCGCGCACCTTGAGACGGCCGAAGGTCTTGCCGTCCCAGGATAGCTCTCGGCCGGCATCGTCGGTGATTTTCATCTCGACGGTGAACGGGGTGTGGCCCTGCTTCTGCTGGACGTCGAGCCGCGCCTCGCCGGAAAGGTCCGCATAGGCGGGTTTGAGCGTGCACACGGTTCCCAGCGGGCTCATCTCCGTCATGCCCCAGGCATGAAAAACTTCGACGCCGTAGATGTCCTGGAACTTGCGCGTCATCTCCCGCGGGCAGGCGGACCCGCCGATCACCACTTTCTTCAGATACGGCAGCTTCGCGCCGGTCGCCTCGAGGTATTGGAGCAGCATGAGCCATACCGTGGGAACCGCCGCGGTGCAGCTGACCTGGTAGCGATCGAGCAACTGATAGATGGATTCCCCATCCAGCTTGGGACCCGGCATGACCATCGCAGCGCCCGTCATCGGCGCGCTCAACGCCAGCGACCAGCCGTTGGCGTGAAACATGGGAACGACCGGCATGACGATTTCGCGCGAGGAAAGCCCGATGCAGTCCAGAGATATCGCCGTCATCGAGTGCAGGACATTCGAGCGGTGCGAATAGACGACGCCCTTGGGATTTCCGGTCGTGCCCGACGTGTAGCACATGCCGGCCGCGGTACTCTCGTCGAACTTCGCCCAGGTGAAATCGCCGTCGACCTCCGCGATCCAATCTTCGTAAGCCACGGCGTTGCGCAACGCGGTGTTCGGCATGTGGGCGGCGTCGGTCAAAATCACGTAGCGCTCGACCGACTCGAACCGATCCGCGAGCTTTTCCAGCAGCGGCACGAAAGTGAGATCCGTCATCATCACGCGGTCTTCGGCATGATTGACGATCCAGATGATCTGATCCGCGAACAAGCGCGGATTGACCGTGTGGTAGATCGCGCCGATCCCGAGAATGCCGTACCAGGCCTCGAGGTGCCGCCACGTATTCCAGGCGAGGGTGGCCACGCGATCGCCCATCCCGATGCCGTCGCGGGCCAGCCGTTGCGCCACCCGCAGCGCCCGCGCCCGCACCTGCGGATAGGTCGTGGCGTGGATTTCGCCCTCGACCGAACGCGAGACCACTTGCCGGTCGGCATGGTTGATGGCGGCGTGGTCGATGACCCGATGGCACAGCAGCGGCCAATCCTGCATCAAGCCCAACATGATGTTTCCTCCCAACGGGTGGCCTTTTTGCGTCCCCACGGTGAGCAGCTCGGGGGCAGCGCTCGCCGGCCGGCCCGAGCCGGAGACCCGCGCGAGTATACCGGAAGCCCGTCACGGCGTTGCGCGCGAGGCGCCGCAGCGGCGGCGAACACCTTGGCGATTGCTCCCATTGGGGTCCCGTGCTTCGTTCGGACGCGGCAAATATCGCCGGCTGCCATTCGCATAGAAGATCGTGCCATGCTCAGCAACCTCGCCGTTCGCGATATCGAGACCTTGGTCCATCCCTACACCAATCTGGCGGTGTTTCGCGAGACCGGGCCGCTGGTCATCGAGCGGGGCAAAGGCGTTTTCGTTTACGACAACCGCGGCAAGGCCTATCTCGAGGGCATGGCGGGGCTGTGGTGCGCGGCGCTCGGCTACGGCAATGAAGAGCTGGTCGAGGCTGCCGCTGCCCAGATGCGCAAGCTCTCCTTCGGCCATCTGTTCACCGGGAAGAGCCATGACCCGGCGATCGAGCTGGCGGAACGCTTGAAGGAAATCGCGCCGGTTGCGACCTCGAAGGTGTTCTTCTGCGCTTCCGGCTCGGAGGCCAACGATACCCAGATCAAACTCGTCTGGTACATGAACAACGCGCTCGGCCGGCCGAAGAAAAAGAAGATCATCAGCCGCATCAAGGCCTATCACGGGGTCACGATCGCGGCCGCCTCGCTCACCGGCCTGCCGAACAACCACGCCGATTTCGACCTGCCGATTGCCGGCATCCTTCATACCGCCTGCCCGCATCACTACCGCTTCGCCGCCGATGGCGAGAGCGAGGAGGAATTCGCCGCCAGGCTGGCGGGCGAGCTCGATCAGCTGATCACCCGCGAGGGCCCGGAAACCGTGGCGGCATTCATTGCCGAGCCGGTCATGGGGGCGGGCGGGGTGATCGTCCCGCCGCAGACCTATTTCCAAGGGATCGCGGCGGTCTGCGCCAAACACGACGTCTACATGATTGCCGACGAGGTGATCTGCGGGTTCGGCCGCCTGGGGACCCCGTTCGGATCGCAGGCGCTCGGGTTTCGGCCGGACGGCATCTCGGTAGCCAAGGCATTATCCTCCGGATACGCGCCGATCGCCGCCGTGCTGGTACCCGAACCCATGTACGAGGCGCTGCTGACCGAAAGCCGGAAGATCGGCACGTTCGGCCACGGCTTCACCTATTCGGGGCATCCGGTCGCCGCGGCCGTGGCGCTCAAGACCCTGGAGATCTACGCACGCGATCGCGTGATCGAGCAAGCCGCGGCAAAAGCCCCGCGATTCCAGGCCCGGCTTCACGCGCTCGGCGCGCATCCCCTGGTCGGAGAGGCGCGCGGAATCGGGCTGATCGGCGGGGTCGAGCTGGTTGCGGACAAGCGGACCAAGCGATCGTTCGACCGCGAGTGCGGCGTCGGCGCACGTTGCGTGCGCTTTGCCGAGGACAACGGGCTGATCGTTCGCGCGGTCGCAGGCGACGTGGTGTCGATCTGTCCGCCGCTCGTCATCACGACGCAGGAGATCGACGAGCTGTTCGATCGGCTGGCCCGGGCCCTCGATCAGACGCTCGATTGGGCGCAGAGCGAGCGGCTGCTCGCAGCCTGAACCGGCACCCGGCCCGCTTGCTCGGCGCCGCGGGTCCCCGGCTCAGCTGTTGGGGCTGCCGTGATAGGCGACGCGCGGGCTTTCGGGGGTGAGCGGGGAATCTCCGTGCCCCACCGCAAGCACGACCACCGGCGCGCCGATCTTCACCCGATTAAACAGGTCGATCACGTCCTCGTTGGTCATGCGGATGCAGCCCGAAGAGATGGCGTGGCCGATATATTCCGGCTGGTTGGTGCCGTGGATCCGGTAGAGCGTGTCCCTGCTGCCCTCAAAGAGATACAGCGCCCGCGCACCCATCGGATTATGCGGCCCGGGGGCGACGGAATCCGGAATATTGGCGAGGCGGTGCTTGATCTCGGAGGTCGGCGTCCATGACGGCCATTCCTCCATGCGGCCGATCTTGGCCACGCCCGACCACGCCAGCGCCTCCTCGCCGACGGTGACCCCGTAGCGGATCGCCTTGCCTTGCGGCAGCACGTAGTAGAGGAACCGATTGTCGGAATCGATGACGACCGTACCGGCCGCCTCCCTGCGGTGATAGCCGACGATATGGCGCTGATATGTTTCGGGAATCGCCGCCTGGGCATAGGGCGCATTGGCCAGCAATTGCCGGTCCCTCGGCTTCAGATTGGCATCCGAAGCCGGCGCCAGCGTGGATTCCACGCACCCGCCGAGGGCCAAGCCGACCACGCCCAATAGAACGAAAGCGACCCCACGTCCGATCATCGTTTTCCGTGTCCCCCTTTTGACCGAGATCATGGCGACCTTTCGGTGGGCTGTGTTAGCCGAAACCAAGTCGCCATACCAGATCCCCGGCGAGTTCGTCCGCATCGCGTCAAGAACTGTTGCAGGAAAGCCTCACCCCCGGGGCGCTATCCTCGCACGCAAGTTGGCACATCGTTGGTAAAGAACGCTTTACCTTGTTCTTCCTATCATCCGCCACGGGCGGCCTCGAAACGCAGACCACCGAAACACCGAGATAAATCCCAGAATGCGGCTTTTTTCCTGCCTATTTCCGCCCCAGTCGGCGCCCATCAAGCCCGCCGGACAATCGGGGCGCAACTACAAGTACCGGAGGAAAGCAATGAACCCAGAACGTCCGCCGCCGACGCCCCGCCATGACCGCGCCGATCTCCAGGAACACTACGGAGAAATCGGCATCTCGGCGGTTGCCGCCGCGGTCCGCTACCAGAGCGCCGCCCGCAATCCCGCCTACGCTCCCGTCGCACCCGATCCCGAGGCGCACGCCAAGATCGCCGAGCAGGCGATTTCGTAGAACGGCCGGCGCAGACGGAAGCTATTTCGCCTGGAGGGGCATCGCTTCCGGTCTCGCGGCTTCCGGTCTCGCCACAGTGGCACCGAGGTTTTTCCCGCGTCCCACGCACCAGCCCGGGGCCTTCCGGCGTGCCGCCGAGAGGTGCCAGCGAATCACACGTGCTGGCCGCCGTTGATATGAATCTCGGCCCCGTTCACATACGAGGAAGTCTCGGTGCACAGCACGTAAATGATCTTCGCGACCTCGTCCGGCGTGCCGAGCCGATGCAGCGGAATCTGCGCGACGATCTTTCGAAGTCACGTTGACGACCGATCCCTTGGCCGCCTTGAGCTCCTCGATCAGCCCGCGCGCAAGCATGACGGGCGCGAAGAAATTCACCCGGAAGACCTGGCTCCAAACATCCAGCGTCGTCTCGATCGAGCCCAGCCGGGAGCCACCGTCGGCCTTGGGCGAGATGGCGGCATTGTTGACCAGCGCATGCAGATGACCGTGCTCGAGCCTGCGCTTGATCTCGGCAATGCCGACCGAGGTGTTGTGCGGATCCGCCAGATCGACCTGGATGTGATCCTCGGGACCGGCTTCCCAGGGGCACTCCTCCGGGAACGGGTGGCGTGAACAGGTGATGACCCGCCAGCCCGCGCTGGAGAATCGCTTCACCGTCGCGTGGCCGATGCCGCGGCTGGCGCCGGTCAATAGCAAGGTGCGGCGGGGTGTGTTCGGCATGAGCATCTCATATGGCGCCGCGGCATCTTCAGGGATAGAGCAACGCCTTGGTCCACGGCGCGGCCGGTCCGCCGCGCCGAAATTCCAGACGGTCGTGGAGCCGAAACGGCCGGGCGCACCAAAACTCGATGACGAGCGGCACGATGCGATAGCCCGTCCAGTTGGCAGGGCGGGGAATGGTGCCGATGTTGAACTTGGCGGTGTAGAGCGCCACCGCCTTTTCGAACGCGTGACGGCTTTCGAGCGCCGACGACTGCTTGCTCGCCCAGGCGCCGATCTGGGCCAACCGCGGCCGGGTCGCGAAATAGGCGTCGGCTTCCGCGTCCTCGACTTTTTCGGCACTGCCGCGCAGGCGCACCTGGCGCGCGAGCGACTTCCAGTAAAAAACCAGGGCCGCCTTGGGGTTGGAGTCGAGTTCCCGCCCTTTTTGGCTGTCAGTATTGGTGTAGAAAACCAACCCGCGCCGGTCGAAATCCTTGAGCAGCACCATCCGCACATTGGGAAGCCCGTCGGCGTCGACGGTCGCCACCGCCATCGCATTGGGATCGACGGGCTCCGACTGCGTCGCCTCCTCGAGCCAGGCAGCGAGCAAAGCGAACGGATCGTCCGCGGCCATGAAATCACCGGACATTAACCACGCCGGGCGTTCTATCGTCTGCGACATTGCGCGGCGCATCCCTGGGGCTGGCCCGTGACCGGACGAGCGTTCTTCAAGCCTCGTTATAGTCGAAGGCGGAGCCTATGGCATCGATCTGCGCGGGCGACCAGCTTTGTCCTCGCCATCGCGCTGGGTTTGGCAGCCGGGGGCTGCAGCTACAAGCTCGGATCCCTGCTCAAGGACAAGGAATCGGAGAAGCCGACCTATACGGCCACGACCCCGCCCGGCGCTCGGACCGACCCCTCCGGCGAGCCGCCAGCCGGCGGGATGCCTCCGGAGGGAGATTTGGCGTTCGCCAGGGCGGCCGCCTCCGAGGCCCTGACCCGGAGCGGCAAGGACGTAAGCGTGCCATGGGAAAATCCCAGGACCGGAGCGCGCGGGACCGTCATCGCGCTCCCATCGGCTTCGACCCAGGACGGCGTTCCTTGCCGCGGTTTTCTGGTGAGCTATGTGCTCGAGGGCAATGAGTCGTGGCTCCAGGGGGAAGCCTGCCGCATGCATGAGGACAGGTGGGATGTCCGCAATCTGAGACCCTGGAAGCGCTCTTGAGTTCGGATCGAAGCAGCCCGTTGCTCCATGCCATGGGCGCTGCCGGATCATGTTGCGGCGCCCGCCAACCGCCCCCACATTGGAGCCAAACGGGGGCTGATGCCTCGCTTTTTCTCGAGAAATCGGAGCGGTTGGATGCGCGACCCCTATGAGGTCCTGGGGGTGCAAAAGTCGGCGAGTCCGGAGGACATCAAGCGAGCCTTCCGGCGCCTGGCGAAAAAGCTGCATCCCGACGCCAACAAGAAGGACGCGACCGCGGCAAAGTTTGCCGAGCTCAATTCCGCCTACGAACTGCTCGGCGACGAGAAGAAGCGCAAGGCGTTCGACCGCGGCGAGATCGATGCCGAAGGCAAGCCGCGATTCCACGGTTTCCAAACCGCGGGGGCCGGCCGCGGACCGGGCGGATTCGGACGCGAAGGCCATTTCGAGACCTTCACCTGGGGACCCGAGGGGTTCCGGCGCTCGACGGGCCGCGGCGGAGGATTCGGCCGGTTCGAAGATATCCTCGGCGATATGTTCGGCGCCACCGCTGCCGGCACTGGGCGGCGGCGCTCAGCCGAGGCCGAGGATTTCGACGCGATCCACCGTGGCCAGGATATTGCGGCCGCACTGACGATCACGCTCGAAGAGGCGGCCAAGGGCGCCATGAAACGCATGCGGCTGCCGACCGGCAAGGACGTCGACGTCAAGATCCCCCCAGGATTGACCGATGGCCAGCCGATCCGGCTGAAAGGCCAGGGCCTGCCCGGACATGGCGGTCCCGCCGGCGACGCCTTGATCAGCGTCGCGATCGCCCCGCACCCGCTGTTCAAGACCGAGGGCGCCAATCTGCGCCTCGAGCTGCCGATTACGCTTTACGAGGCCGTCTTGGGAACGAAGGTTCGCGTTCCGACCCTCGAAGGCGCGGTGGAGCTGGCCATTCCGCCCGGCGCCGATGCCGGCCGCACGTTCCGGCTCAAGGGCAAAGGCCTGCCGATCCGCGGCGGCCGCGGCGATCTCTTCGTCACCACGCGCATCGTGCTCCCCGACCGCCCCGACCCCGAGCTCGAGGAGATGATGCGGCGCTGGCGCGAGACCAAACCTTACGATCCGCGCAAGACGACGGGGTGAGTGACAACCCCAACCTATTGGGTGCAGTGAGCTCGCACGTTTGGAGGCTCGCTCCCAGCACCTCCCCCTGAAAGGGGGAGGTCGACTCGGCCAAGTTGGATGTTTCCGACTTGGCCCAAAATATATCTGCCGAAATCGGACAAGGACCGATTTCGATTGGCGGTCGGGAGGGGGTCGCGATCCCCACCCCATCCCTCGCCCTTTTCAAGGGGAGGGAGGAGATCGCGGCCTGCTCGGAGCCGAACGCGATCGTCTCGCCGTATCTGCTCCGCTCAGCTGCTGCCTTTCCCCGGACCGCGGGTTTCGAGCTGGTCGTAGGCCGATTGCGCGATCATGCGCAGCCGGTCGCGGTCCGCGGGCCCGCTCATCACGTAGGCCCTGTTGCTGTCCACCCAGTAGAACGCCGCGATCTGACCGGCGTCGCGATAGCGCAGCGCGGTCTCCGGCGCGTCCCAGCGCGCGCTATAGAGCGTGAAGCGTTCCCCCGAAGGGCCCTCGTACATCAGGAACCCGGCCGCTCCGCTCGGTCCGGGCAACAGCCGGCCGCCGACGAGTTTCAGCCCGATCGCGGCGAGATCGGGCGCGCGCAGGTCGTAACCGAGCCGTTTGGAGAGCCATTGCACCAGATGCGCGGCCTCGGCACCCGGCACTTCGACCGGATGCCGCACTTCGACGACGTAAAGCTTGTGCGCGTCGATGGCATCCGTGGTCAGCGTCTTGCCGAGCACGGATCCGCCCTCGACCATCTCGCGTCCGAACCAGCCCAACAGGCCGCCGATCAGAAATGCGGCGATGACCGCGGCCGCCGCCGCCCGCGTCCAGCGGCGCTCCAGGCGGCGCAGGCGCGCGAGCTCGAGCCTCGCGGGAACCGGCTCGAGCGCAATGCCGGCGTAGCGCGCCTTGATCGACTCGGATTGCGCGCGCCAAGTGCTCACGCGGGCGGCATCCTCCGGATGCGCGGCGAGCCAAGTCTCCACCGCCGCCTGCCGATCCGCCGGCAACTCGCCGTCCACAAAGGCGTGGAGCTCGTCTTCGGTGACGGGCGATTCACGATCCATCATTGGCTCCGGCCCTCGTTCATTTCACGCGACGGAGCGCGGGGCGCTCTCCGTCGAGATAGGATCTGATCTGCGCGCGCGCGCGTGCGAGCCGCGACATCACCGTGCCGATCGGCACGCCTTGCACTTCGGCCACCTCGCGATAGCTCAAGCCTTCCAGCACGACGAGCAGCAGCGCGGAGCGCTGATCCTCGACGAGCGCGGCGAGCGCCCGCTCGATGTCTCGCCCGCCCGCCTCCGGCCCGGCCATCTGCGGCGCGTCGGCATCGCCCAGCGGCGAGAGCGCCGGGCGCCGCGCCAGCGAGCGCAGCCGGTTGCGGTTGAGGTTGGTCAGGATCGTATAAAGCCAGCTGCGCACGTCGCCTCCATGAAACAGATGTTGTGAGCGCAGCGCCCGTACCAACGTATCCTGGACGAGGTCGTCGGCGATCTCCGCATCGCGGGTGAGCGCGCGTGCGTAGCGGCGCAACGCCGGGATCGTCGCCTCGAGGTCCTTCGCGAAGGCGCTCAATCCCCTTCTCCTCGACCTGCGCGGAATCGCCGCGATTTCGCGAGGGCCACCGGGCGATCATTCGATCGCGAATCCCGGTCGCCTTGCATCGCTGCATGGTGGAAGAACACCCGAGGATTCCCGGTATTCCCGCCGCCGGCAGGGCGCATCCGGCCGCGCTTGAAGGGCGGGGAACGCTGTGTCATAGGAGGCCGAACCATGCAGATTCCGGCTTCGAGGCGTGGAACCCGGGAATCTCTGCATTTCCTTTAAGCCGCAGGACGGCATTGGTCGAGCCGGATCCGGCGCGATCGCCATCCCAGCATCGGTGCTCGAGGCGCGTCATGGTCGAAGGCGGCGGTCTGCTGCGGGGCAAGCGCGGATTGATCTTAGGCGTCGCCAACAGCCGCTCGCTCGCCTGGGGCATCGCCAAGGCGGCGCGGGCGCACGGCGCGGAGCTGGCCTTCACCTATCAGGGCGAAGCGCTCAAGAAGCGCGTCGAGCCGCTCGCGGCCGAGCTCGGAGGTCTCGTCGCCGGGCATTGCGACGTCACCGAGGAGACGACGCTCGACCGGGTCTTCGCGGCGGTTGCCGAGGCCTGGGGCTCGCTCGATTTCGTCGTGCATGCGATCGCCTTCTCCGACAAGAGCGAGCTCGACGGACGTTACGTCGACACGACTCCGGATAATTTCAACAAGACGCTGCAGATCAGCTGTTATTCCTTCACCGCGGTCGCACGGCGCGCGGAGAAGCTGATGCGGAACGGCGGTTCGATGCTCACGCTGACTTATTACGGCGCCGAGAAATGGATTCCGCATTACAACGTGATGGGCGTCGCCAAGGCGGCGCTCGAGGCTTCGGTGCGCTATCTCGCCGCCGACCTCGGCGCCAACAACATTCGCGTCAACGCCATTTCGGCGGGACCGATCAAGACGCTGGCCGCGTCGGGCATCGGCGACTTCCGCTACATCCTCAAATGGAACGAACTGAATTCGCCGCTGCAGCGCACGGTATCGACCGACGAAGTCGGCGAGACCGCGGTCTACCTGCTCTCCGACATGTCCCGCGCCGTCACCGGCGAGATTCACCACGTCGATGCCGGCTATCACATCGTCGGCATGAAGCACCCCGCAGCGCCCGACATCAGCGCCGTCCAGGACTAGCGGCGCATCGCCTGCCCATGTCCAGGCCTGTGCTCTATTACGTCCGCCACGGCGAGACCGATTGGAACCGCGCCGCCCGGCTGCAGGGAAGGCGCGATACCTCGCTCAACGCGCGCGGCCGCGAGCAAGCCGTCTGCTGCGGCGAGATCCTGCGCGCCGTCTTCGCTCGAAACGGCCAAAATCCCGCCGCGCTCGACTACGTCGCAAGCCCGCTCAAACGCGCGCGGGAGACGATGGAAGGCATGCGCGCGCCGCTCGGTCTGTTGCCGCCGGCGTACCGGCTCGACCCGCGGCTTGCCGAGATGGCGTTCGGCGACTGGGAGGGCCTTACCCTTGCGGAGGTCGCGATGCGCGACCCCGACGCGTTCGCCGCGCGCGAGCGCGACAAATGGACGTTCGTGCCGCCCAACGGCGAGAGCTACCAGCAACTCTCGGTGCGCGTGGGCGAATGGTACGCATCTTTGCGCCGGGACAGCGTGGTCGCCGCGCACGGCGGCACGGCGCGCGCGCTCATGGTCCATCTCGGCATCGCGCTACCAGCGACGGCGCCGCGCCTGAGCATCGAGCAGGGCGTGGTTTATGGTTTCGAGCCGGGAAGCATGCAAGTGTTTGCCGAACCCGCTGCCGCGCAAGCTAGCGCCGCCGTTTGAATCGGAAGCGCGACTCTCGCGCTGCAAAAGGCGGCGGATGGAAACATTACCTTTTGCCGCTATTTGACCACGGCGGTGCCTCAAGCTACCACAGCGGCCGAGGCGCAATGCCATGTCGTTCAATACGTTCGGCCTTCTGTTTCGCGTCACCACCTTCGGCGAGAGCCATGGGCCGGCGATCGGTTGCGTGGTCGACGGCTGCCCGCCGGGCCTGACGCTCACCGCCGAGGAGATCCAAACATTTCTCGACAAGCGCCGGCCCGGACAGTCGCGGTTCACGAGCCAGCGGCGCGAGCCCGATAGCGTGAGAATTCTGTCCGGCGTGCTCGAGGACGAGGCGAGCGGGCGCGAGGTCACGACCGGCGCGCCGATCGCGCTCGTGATCGAGAACGTCGACCAGCGCTCCAAGGATTATTCCGAAATCCGCGATCTCTATCGGCCGGGCCACGCCGACATCACCTACGATCTCAAATACGGGCTGCGCGATCACCGCGGCGGCGGGCGCGCCTCGGCCCGCGAGACCGCGACCCGCGTCGCCGCCGGAGCCATCGCACGCAAGATCGTGCCGGGATTGAGCGTGCGCGGCGCGCTCGTGCAAATGGGATCGCACCGGATCGAGCGGGCGCGCTGGGATTGGAACGAGGTCGACCGCAATCCATTCTTCTGTCCCGACGCCAAGCAGGCGGAATTCTTTGCCGATTATCTCGACGGCGTACGCAAGCAGGGGTCCTCGGTCGGCGCGGTGATCGAGGTCGTCGCCGAGGGCGTTCCGGCCGGGCTCGGCGCGCCCGTGTACGGCAAGCTCGACGCCGATCTCGCCGCGGCCCTGATGGGCATCAATGCGGTCAAGGGCGTCGAGATCGGCGACGGGTTCTTGGCCGCGGAACTCAGCGGCGAGGAGAACGCCGACGAGATCCGCATGGGCAACGACGGCAGGCCGCGGTTCCTCTCGAACCACGCCGGCGGCATCCTCGGGGGCATCTCGACCGGACAGCCGATCGTCGCGCGGTTCGCGGTGAAACCGACCTCCTCGATCCTGACCCCGCGCCGCACCGTCGATCGCTACGGCCGCGAGACCGAGATCGTGACCAAGGGGCGCCACGATCCTTGCGTCGGCATCCGCGCGGTACCGATCGGGGAAGCGATGGTTGCCTGCGTCATCGCCGATCATTATTTGCGCCACCGCGGCCAGGTCGGCGAGCCGCCGCCATGGCCGTTCCCGGCGCGGTAGGAGACCGGCATTGACCGACATCCACGAGCGCGTCAGCGCGGTGATCGAAGCCTTTGCGCGCGGCGAGATCATCGTCGTCACCGACGACGACGACCGCGAGAACGAGGGCGACCTGTTCGTGGCGGCTTCGCTGTGCACCCCGGAGAAGATGGCCTTCATCATCCGCAACACCTCGGGCATCGTTTGCGCGCCGCTCACGGTCCAGGAGGCCAAGCGCCTCCACCTCGATCCGATGGTGGCCGCCAACGACGCGCCGCTCGGGACCGCATTCACGGTCTCGGTCGACTTTCGCCACGGGCTCACGACCGGGATCTCCGCCGAGGAGCGCACCAACACCGTGCGCGCGCTCGCCAACGGCAACGTCGGCGCCGGCGATTTCGTCCGCCCCGGCCACGTGTTTCCGCTGATCGCCAAGGAGGGCGGCGTCCTGATGCGTTCCGGCCATACCGAAGCCTGTGTCGACCTGTGCCGGCTCGCCGGCGTGCCGCCGGTCGGGGTGCTCTCCGAGCTGATGAACGACGACGGCTCGGTGACGCGCGGGAACGAGGTCGCCGCCTTCGCCGAGCACCACGGCTTGAAAAGAATTTCGGTCGCGGACCTGATCGCCTATCGCCAGGCCCGCGACAAGCTGATCGAGCGGGTCGCGGAATTCGAGGTCGCTTCCGAGATCGGCCCGCTCAAGGGCTACGCCTATGTCACCCCGTTCGACGAGGTGCACCACATGGCGTTCGTCTACGGGCGGATCGGCGTCGGCCGCAACGTGCTCGCGCGATTGCACCGCGCCGACGTGGTCGGCGACGTGATCGGCGGCGCCAAGCCGATCCATGCGGCGCTGCAGCGGTTCAAGCGCGAGGGCGGCGGCGTCATCGTCTATCTGCGCGACGGCGCCGCCGGCGTGCCGACGACCGCGATCCCGCACGAATCCAGCGCCGCGGAGGCCGCGCGCAGCCGGCAGTGGCGCGAGGTCGGATTGGGCGCGCAGATCCTCAAGGACCTCGGCATCTCCTCGATCCGGCTGTTGTCCTCGACGCAGCGCACCTACGTCGGGCTCGCGGGCTTCGGCATCGAGATCGTCTCGACCGAGGCGCTGGAGGGCTAGGCCGGAGCGAACCGTCTCACCGTGCCAGCCGCGCCACGATCTCGATGTGCGGCGTGTAGCGGAACTGGTCGATCGGCGTGACCGCCTCGAGCCGATAGCCGCCGTCGACCAGAACGCGCACGTCGCGGGCAAACGTCGCGGCATTGCAGGAGACGGCGATGACGAAAGGCACATCGCAGCGGGCGAGTTTTTGCGCCTGCGCTAGCGCGCCTTGCCGCGGCGGATCGAACACCACGGCGTCGAATGGCTCGAGCTCCGGCTCGGCGAACGGCCGGCGGTAGAGGTCGCGTTGCTCGGTCGCAACCGGTTTCAAGCCGGGGGTCGTCTTGGCGGCTGCCCCGAGCGCGGCGACCGCGCCGGCGTCGCTATCCGCCGCCGTCACCCGGGCCCGTTCCGCAAGGCGCAAGGCAAACGGACCGATCCCGCAAAATAGATCGGCGATGTTCCGAGCTTCGGCGACATGCGCGCAGACGAGCCGCGCGAGCGAGGCCTCGCCTTCCGCCGTGGCCTGCAGAAACGCGCCCGGCGGCAGCGGGACT